>TBL_comb47_HYPODRAFT_10003793_pt1 | contig 17713 bp, 14 predicted proteins | sample TroBogypolimnion_40_FD_10682 | JGI IMG/M metagenome (IMG submission 10682)
GTCTCGGCTCGTGGACATATTTTTCTCCGTCGTGGATCGATTGCATGGGGAGCCCGACTTTCAGGTCCCCGCCGTTGCCTTCCACGACGCCGATGCCGCCAACCACATTGTGCAGGACCTTGTTGCCGGCGCCATAGTGCCTCGGACTCACCCGCGAGGCGAAGTACTGAAGGCTGATCCAACTGGCGACGACCACCGGCGCGCAGAGAATGAGTGTGAGCACCTTGCTATCCGGATCGGCCGAAGCGTCGTAGTCATGCAGGAAAACCCGCCCGTCAAGCTTCAGGCCGGCGGTGCGCCGCCGCGGTGCGGCGACGAGTGCCGCATTGTTGGCCAAACCCCACTCGGGCCGGACCTGGGCGACATCAATCGCCCGCTTGCGAACAGCAGCGTCGATACGATCGTTGGGCACCCCGGCTAGTCCTAGCATGGGCGCTCTTTCGCGGCGGGACGCCGCGCCGGCTAGCGCAAGCGCACGCCGCAGATTGACCAGATCGACCAGATGCGTGGCTGGCAACGCGTCAAAGTTGAACAGGACCACGTCGTCGGTCGTGGTATTGTGGAGGCCAGCGAGGAAGAAGGTGTCGGGCGGGATGACGAGTCCCTGCTGGGAGAGTTGGGAGCGGACCGCGGGATCATTGAGGGTCGAAGCGGCCAGACGGGCGTTGATATCGCCGGCGTAGCCGCCGCATGCGCCGCAATCGAGTCCCGAGGCATAGGGATTGTTGGTGCTCTGGCTTCCGTGGCCGCAGATGAGTACGATTCGGGAAAAGTTGCCCGTGAGGCCCATGTTCCGGAGGGCACCGGCGGCGAGCGCGACGCGGGTTTCGAGGGAAGCGGTATTAAATTTGGGCGCCGCGCGCGTACACAACAGCCGGTTGTCCTTTGCAGCGCCGGTAAAAGCGGCGCCGAACGCAAGGCCGGCCGACTCGACGAAGGAGAAGCAGGAGGCGGCTGAATTCTGGAAGGCCTTCCAAGCGCCCGCCTCCACCCGGTCGGCCGCGGCCGACGCGGCCTGCGCGGCCGAGAGATCCTCGCCCGTGCCGACCGGAGGTACGAGCAGCACGGGGCACCGTGCGGCGGGCACGGCGTCCCCGGCGGGTTGGTGCGCGACAGGAAAGCCGAAGAAGCCAGCAAAGCCGATGGTCTGCACGCTGGGCAGCGCCTCCTCAAGATTCCGCCGGAAGACCTCCGAGCGCACGTCGATGCAGAAGACTGCCTGCGCTATGGGCCGGGCGGCGGTCGCGACGCTGGAACCCTTGGCCAAGGCTCGCGCAAGCTGCCGTTGATATCCCGCCTCATAGGCGAATTGCCAGCGAGCCAAAGCGGCGAAGCGCCGGGTATCGATGCGAGGCAACGCTCGTTGGCGCCATCCTGTCCGCAAGCCGCCGTCTTGAGCAAAGGCTTGGTACAGCGCAGCGTCGTATGCCAAACGGACGGCGAGAAGCTCCCTGAGCGCTGGATTGGCGCGGCCCCGCAGCGCGTCCTCGCGCACGAAATACTGCACATAGCCCGCCCAGCCCGCGATGGTGGTCAGCTGACGGTGCAGGAAATCGGCGAGGTCGGCTTCCGGTGGCTCCAGGATCTCCAAGCAGCGCTTGATCGCGGCGGTAGCATCGGTCGGCAGGGATGCGACCAGACTCCGGAACCCGGCCAAACCAAAGGCCTCGGGATTGAGATCATGGACGGCTGCTTCCCGCCAGGCCGCGTAAAGCCCCTGGGCCTTCCAAGGAGAATTCCACGTTGTCTGGTTCTGGTCGAAGGTTACGGCGCACCACTTGGAGATTTCTTCAATCACGAATATGCTCCAATGAGCGCGGGGACGCTCTTGGTCGAGCAGGTCGGCCACGGTCGCCAACGGCGGAGGCGAGTCGGCGGCAACCGCCGCCTCAAGTGCCCGCAGGAGCTCGGCCGGCGTCCACTCCGCGTCGGAGGCCTCCTCAAGGTCGGTCTGCTCAATGCGCCCCTGTTCGTAGGCTTGACGGTACTCTGCCGGGCTTTGCAATGGAGCCTCGCCAACCGCGCGCTGCAGCAGGCCGCAGGCCTCGGGAAAGGGCCGATCGATGAGGCCGACAAAGGGATTGACCGCGACAAAATGGCTGAGCGGCCACAAGGGAGAAATGCGCGGAAGCGCGGCGTCCAGGGCCGCGTTCAGGTCTGGCTGGGAATTCGTGACACTAGATGCTTGCGGAATCACTTGGGATGGCATGTTGGAGGGGCCGGACAGCGGCAGGGGGTGAAATGAAGCGAGCTGGCAGGGCTTGCCGCGGCCACAGGCGGCCCAGTAGCCGGTTGAAGAGGATGCCAACATAGAATCCGTTCAGCGCGTGAACGTAGAAACGGCGACCGGCAGGATGAAGGTTCGCACGCCAGAGCAGAGCTTGGAAAAGGAAGAGCCCCATAAATACAGCGCCCACTACGCCAAGCACTACTGGCGCCGGCTGTGTGGCCGGCAGCCCGCTAAAGAGAGCCGAGGCGCCGGCATGAAGGGAGAGGCTGAGAGCCGCGATTGTCGCCGCCACAACGAAGGCGCGCGCAATCGTTCGGACCCCGCCACCGGCGGACCATGCGCGAGCAAGGCCGTAGGCCAGAGCGAGCGCGAGCACGACACCGAAGACCCCGGGATGAACGACCCCGACAGGAGCGAGGGCGTGAAGCGTGGTTGCCCCTAGCCCGACCATGAGGCTCCCAGCCAGGATACCCACGGTCAACGCCGGGGTCCGCAGTCGCACGGCGGCGCGCGGAACGGCGCCGATGGTGGAACCGGAGTTGAGGAAGGCGTGCGCCTTGTAGAGTGAGTGCGCGGCAATATGCAGCAGCGCGAGCTCGTAAGCGCCAAGGCCACATTGCAGCACCATGAACCCCATCTGGGCGATGGTCGAGTAGGCCAGAGCCCGTTTCACGCTCGGCTGCGCGAGCATGACGATGGCCCCAAACGCGGCAGTAAACGCGCCGGCCAAGGCCAACAGCCCGGAGGCGAACGGCGCGCCCACAAAGATAGGCGCCAGCCGAATGATTAAAAACCCGCCGGCATTGACAATGCCCGCATGCATGAACGCCGACACCGGGGTCGGTGTTTCCATCGTGTCGGGCAACCAGCTGTGGAAGGGAAACTGGGCGGACTTGAGCATCGCGCAACCCGCCAACAGGACGGCGGACAGGGCGACCCCTCCGGTGTCGCCGCGCGCCAAGTCTGCAAAGATCGCCTCAAGGTCAAACGTGCCGTGGTAGGAATGCAGGACAAGCGCGGCCGCGAGCAGGCAGGCATCTCCCATCCGGCTGAAGACAAATTTCTTGCGTGCCGCGAAGGCGGCGCCCGCGCGTTCCGGGTAGAACAATAGCAAGCGATGCAGGCAAAGACTGGTCGCGACCCATGAGGCGAGGAGGAGCAGCAGGTGTCCCGACAGCACGAGAGTGAGCACCGAGGCCAAAGTTAGGCTCATCCACGAGAAGAACCGGGACTGTCCCGGTTCGCCCGCCAGATAGTTTCGGGAGAAGCCCAGCACCACCGCGCCGAGAAAAGCCACGAGCAACCCCATCATCGCCGAGATGGCGTCCAGCCGGAGTGCGCCGGCCAAGGCTGCGTTTTCGCCAAATGGCGCCCACCGGGCGGTTTGCGGCCCGTGGGTGATTAGCAACGCCGCGGCCACGGCGGCCAGGAGCGTCGCTGCCGCAGCGGCGAAGGTTGTCAACCGCCCTGCGGGCCTGGGTCCGAGGACACGGGCGGCAATTCCGGCTGCCAAGGGCAGCATGGGCAGGCCTAGGAGGACAACGGAAAGGTAGCGGCTCATCGCTCCAAGATTACCGAAATATTGCTTTTGAGGGAATCACATGATTTGGAACACAACGTTATATTATCTCTAACGTCTTCCACAAATGCCTGCGTTCCTGAATTACCATCACCTGCGCTATTTCCGCGTGATCGCCCGGGAGCTGAATCTGACCCGCGCCGCGGCCAAGCTAAACCTCTCGGCATCCGCCGTGAGCATCCAGCTCCGGCAGCTGGAGGAAAGCCTCGGGCAAACCCTGTTCGAACGGGGGCGAGGCGGACTGCGTTTGACCGAGGCTGGGCAGGTCGCGCTTGAGTACGCGGACACAATCGGTCGGGCGGGCGAGGAGCTGATGGACATGATGCTGAACCGTGCGCCGGGAGCGGCGCGACAGGTGCTGCGGGTTGGCGCGGTGGCAACGTTGTCGCGCAATTTTCAATTGGAATTCCTAAAGCCCGCGCTGCACCGGACCGGAACCGAGGTAATCATCCGTTCTGGAGCGCAGCGTGACCTCCTGGTCGCGCTCCACGCGCATGAGGTTGACCTCGTTCTTTCCAATTCGCCGGCGCGACGCGACGCCGAGACCCCGTGGCACAGTCACCTGCTGGCCGAGCAGTCGGTGAGTTTGGTGGGGGTACCCGCCTGGAAAAAGAAACGACTGCGCTTCCCGGCGGACTTTCGCGCTGTTCCGGTCATCCTGCCCAGCATGGAAAGCAACACGCGGGCGGCCTTCGACCGGCTAACGGCGGCGACCGGCGTGCGGCCACGGGTGCTGGCGGAAGTGGACGATATGGCCATGCTGCGCCTGTTAGCACGTGAAGGCGAGGGACTGGCACTGGTGCCGCCCGTCGTGGTGCGCGACGAAATCGAGAATGGCGTGCTGGTGGAGACGCACCGCATCCCACAGATCAGGGAAAAATTCTATGCCATCACCCCGAGCCGGCGGTTTCCAAATCCGTTGGTCGGCGAACTTGTGGCCCGGATGGCAGACATGGGATGACGATTCTGAGCCGAGTATTCCGCGGCTGAACTACTCCCGTCTTGGCTTGGCGCCCTTGGTGAGCATTGCCGCCTTGTCCCAGGGAGGCGCAGTGCGTTCATAGAAGATGTTGCGTACGCCGGTCGAGTTAGCGAGGCGCTCCGCCAGCTCGCGGAACACTATGATGGCGGCAATTAGAAGAGTGAATTCCCAGACAAGTGTCTGGTGAATTTGATAACGCGCACCCGGACCTGTTACGCGGCTATTTCGGCGTGCGCCGTCACGTCCATAACGGCCGCACGCACGTCCAAGACAGAGCCGCGATGATATGAAATAATCGCGCCTGCAACGAGGTCCGCCTAACGAGGCGCTCGTATGCTGAATGCGACCTCAATCCTTCCTGTCTCTCAAGAACTCCGCGACGTGCCGGTTGCGATCTATACTCGCGTGTCGACCGACGGGCAAACCGGGCATCGCTTCGACTCCTGTGATCATCAGGCGAACGTGTGCCGGGATTTCATCGGTAAGAACTGCGCCGCCGGCTGGTTCGAGTTCGGTCATTTCAGGGATGAGGCTTATTCGGGGGCAACTTTGGATCGGCCCGGGATCCGTCGGCTCATGCAGTGCATTGCCGCGGGCCAGGTCCGCGTGTTGCTCATCTACCGGCTCGAACGCATCCTGCGTAGCATCAGCGAATGGACCCGGCTGCAGGACTTCCTGGACGTGCACGGCTGCAGGTTGCTCAGCCCGACGGAAGACCACTCGGATGCCTCAGCCTCCGGCCGGCTCAAAACGAACATGATGATGAGTTTTGCCGAATACGAGCGCAGCAACGTGGCCGAGAAGACGCGCTCCAAGTTGCACGCCCAAGCCCGGCGTGGCCTATGGGGAGGCGGATATATTCCGTATGGCTACGACTATGATCGGGAGCGTCAGCGGTTGACCACAAACCCGGCCGAATCCGCGACGCTGAGACGGATTTTTGCCAGCGCGAGCGAGCTGGTCCCACTTGGGCAGATCGCAACGGAACTGGCGCGGGCCAATATTCTGACCGGCGTCCGCTGGGCGAAAGGCGAGCACCGTGAACGCAAGAGCGTGGGCGGAAAACCGTTCCGCACCGATATCCTGCGGAAATTGATTCAGAATCCGCTTTATCGCGGCGTCATTCGGCATGGTGGTAAAGAATACGCCGGCCAACATCAGCCGCTCGTAAACGCCGACATCTGGGAGCAGGCCAATGCCGCGATTACGGAAGCAAAGCGGAAACCCAAGCGACCTCTCCGGGGTCGGGACAAGAATTCAAACCTCCTGAAGGGAATCCTCGTGTGTGCCGTATGTCGGCAACCGCTCTTTGCCAAGGCGAGCGGAAACAACGCCGATGACGGTCCGCGCTATCGCTATTACCTTTGCAAGGGCCCGCCGAGGGATACTGCCCCCGAGCAAACCTGCCACCTCGGTAATATGCCGGCAAAACCGTTGGAGGAGCTGGTTGTCACGTTCCTCGGCTGCATTGGCCGGCATGATTCCACCTTGGGCCGGGTCAGCGATCTCCCACGCATACTGCAATCGAAGCAGGGCCGGCTATCGGGTAACTTGGCCTCGGTGGAGCAGAATCTTCAGACCATCCAAACCAAGATTCGGAATTGCACCGAGGTTCTGGCGCAGGGTGGCATCGAAATACTGCGCCCGGAGTTGGCGGAGCAGGCTACGCAATTGTCGCGTCAGCGGCAGCCCTTGCTGGTTCGCCGGGAGGAGATACGCCACCAGTTGCAGACTCTGAATGACCAGCGCTTCGATGTGGCGCGTCTGCAGCATGGTTTCGAGCGGTTCGGTCGTGTTCTGGTCACGATTTCCCGGACGGAATTGCGCGCCTTGCTCGTCACGTTGCTCGAGCGCATCGACCTCCAGGAAATCGAGCGCAGCAATCGGTTCAAAATCCTGCTTCCGGGCGACCGGCTCTTTCGTTTGAGCTTCTGGATTCGGACAGAAGCGGTGGTCTCGGCGATGGAGCGCGGCACCGTCATCGACGATACGACGCCAATGAAACATAGCCAAACCGTAGAGTTAGAAGCCGAAGTCTTGGTCGGCCGTAATCGCCGAACCAAAATCATTGCCCCATTTCGCATCGATCTTGAGGGGCCGGCATTGATTGCTCCACCGGTTCAGGAATCACCCCAACATCCCATTTGCCGGGCAACACGATGGAGCAAAGAGATCGCCACCGGCACCGGGGTGCGCGCGTTTGCCCGTACGGAGGGCGTATCCCCATCGCTGGTATCGCTGCACGTGAAGCTGCTAAGATTGGCCCCGGAGATTCAGGGCTTCCTGCGCGACCTGACCTCCCCCAAAGCGCTGCAGCATTTCAGCCTCCGGAAACTGGCACCGCTCGCCGAGCTTTCGCACGACCGGCAACTGGTTGAGTTCGCCTCGCTGCGATCCCGGTTCAACTGAGTCCGGCCTAAACCGCTCCCCGGCCGAGTGTGCAACGCCCGTAGATGTTGCACACCACTTTCCCGTTTTTCCGACGCGGCCTGTGCAACAGATACAAATAACGCCACCCAGCGTTGCACACTGACTTGGTTCGCCCGTTGATTTTCTGCGTGTTGCGCACTGTGCAACACCGGCACCTCGATTTGTATTACAAATCTCGATGGCTGCCCGGTGGGGGCCAAACCACGAACTTTTTGAAGCGAATTGGCCTGTTTTCGAGGGGAATCCCCTGTGAGGGTGGCAAGACGGGGCAAAGGCTTGAAGCGAATGGGTGCTCACCCGAGCCCGATTTTAGGGGCGGATTCGCTTCATTCGCTTCAACCTGGTCCCACTCCAGTTATCAAACCACGTTGTCGTCGGCAGCGATCCAATTCGTGCACTTTACCAAGGAACCGGTGATGCTGGTGGCGTCGGACAACGGGCAGCGGAGCTGGTTTGTCATCGGCGACCAAGCGCGGGATTTCTATCTCCGCGACGAATGGGCAGTGCATCGATACACCTGTGCCCATGAAATGCTGCAGAAAGGAACGACCCAATTACGCGCGGCCGATGTTCCGGCCGGTGCCTGGTTCCGGGACTTCGATCCCAACGGAAAAGAAGTTATCACCGAGGACTCGATGCGTGCGCGCGACAGTCGCTTTGTCCTGACGCTTCTCTGGGTACACGACGCAATCTAGCCGGTAGCCTGAATCTTCCAGCCCGAAACATCTGTCCACCGCGCGGTAAAGGGCACATTTGTGGCCGCAGCGAACAGGGCTGGCTCGGCAAAGGTCCGCAGTCTTTGCAGGACGGCATCCAGCGAAACGGTCTCCAGGCCGTTGCGCCGGAGGAAGGCGGTCCACTGTGCATCTTTGAGCACGGCGAATTCTGGTCGCAGGGCCGGAGGGGTGGAAGTCGGCACTGGGGATTGGCGGCGGGCGAAGGTGCGGGCGATAGCCTCGCGGAGCACGGCGCCGTCAAACTCGAAACGGCGGCTGACAAACCACAGGTCGTAAAAGTCCTTCATCCGGGTGTTGGCTTCTCCGAGCAGCACGACGGCCTCGAGCTTCTCGGCGGCAACGGTGTAGACGGGATAGGCCCGCAGACGCGGGGCAGGAAAATCCAAGAGCGCCGGAAAATTCACTTCTTCCGGTCCCGGGGTCACTTCGTCGCCGAAGCCGATGTCGGCCTGCACAGGGACGCGGATCTTCCCGAGCAGAGCGACAAGATTGACGCGGACCCCAGGATAGGCCGCGCCATCGCGGATCGCTTCAACGTTTACCGTGTCCGCCTGAAACTCCAATCCGTCCGGCTCCACCGGCGCCCCACAGACTTCAATGAAAACCTGTTTCAGGCTGTCCACGTCACTGGGGCCAAACCCGAGCAGGTCCACATCGCGGGTCGGCCGGTGTGTCCGCTCCGACCAGACCGCAAAGAGCATCGCCCCTTTCAGAACAAAGCTGGCGGCATGCGCGGAGCGGCTCAGACGATACAGCAGTCGTTCGATCCCGAACCGCGCCAGCACGAGGTCAAACGGCTCGCCGCGCACCTTGCTCACGTTGAGGAGCCGCTGCCGGACAGAGGCGGGGAGATTCTTGATGGGGGCGCTCACGTGAGGGACTCCAGATAGGGTCGCATGACCAGTGCTACGCGGTTGATGCGGGCAAAGCGGTTGAGTTCATCCATGGTGACGCGGCGGGAGCGCCACGCCTCGCGCAGCGCGTCCAGGGCAACATCGAGGCCGACTCTTCTCCGGAATTTAAAGCAGTCGGCCACCGTTTTGGCGGCTGAATAGATTCGCACAGGCACGCCTTCGATCTCGTGGGTTACAACCCCCTCGGTCAGGGCGGAGCCCGAGAATCGGACGATGCTGAGTTCAATCTGGTCGATGCTGGGCCGCCACGTTTTCGGGCCAATGGCCATCCAGACCTGGTGGGGCGTCTGGGTGGTAATTCCGTGGAAGCGCAGGGCGGTGAGCAGGCAGAAGACTCCCTGGGGCACCCGCTTGCTCACAGTGGCCAGGGTGTGATGCTCGGTGATGTCCCCTTGGGGCAGGAGGTACAGGCCACGGCCCGCCCGTTCGATTTGCCCAATGGCGAGAGCCTGCCGAATCTGCATCCGACTGAATCCGGAGCGAAAAAGATCTCGGGAACGAAGAAGGGTAGTCTTCGTAAAGGCCTGGCGGATGTCTGGTTGAGGTTGGTTCATTACAATTCCTAGGTAGTTATTAATATCTTCCTAGGTTTTGTAAAGTCTGTCCTTGCCGCCCAATAGAATGAGGACTCGTCCCGTTGCCTCGTCATGTCCGTTTAGTGCCTATTTTTGGCCGCTGCAGCCCTAGTCCCGCGCGCGCCAGTCAGCTAGAATCAAAGGTGGAAGTCAGGGCGAATGGTCCGTGTCGCCTCTGCGCCAATGCCTCCATACCGGAACCTCAAGCCACTTCCGAGATAATGCGCGAATCGCCATCGCAAAAACCGCCCACCCGCCAAGGCAAGGCAGCGATTATCTGAAATAATCGCGCACCCATTTCCATCATAGGCTGTGGGAATGCCTTCGGGTATTCATCGGCGTTCCGGCGGCTCGCCCAACTTCACGATCATTTTCCCGATATTTTTCCCGGAAAAAAGTCCGATGAATGCGCCCACCGCTTGGTCGATCCCATGGACCACGGTTTCCTTGTTTTTCAGTTTTCCCTCCCTGAAATACCCGCCGACTTCTTTCTCAAATTCACTCCGTCGATCCATCCAGTCGCGCACGATTAGCCCTTTCATCGTCAGCCGCTTCGTCGTCACGTTAAACAAGTTTGACGGACCGGGCCGCGGTTTCTCCTCGTTGTAACCGGAAATTCCGCCGCACGCGATGATGCGACCATGTTCGCGCAAGGCCGTGAGCGCCGCCTCAAGCGTTTCGCCACCCACGTTGTCGAAATAGACATCGATTCCGCTAGGAGCCTCGATCGTCAGCTGATCGGCGACCGACCCAACCTTGTAATCGAACGCGACATCAAACCCGCATTCGTCCCGTAGAAACAGGACCTTCTCGATTGAGCCAGCGGAACCGATGACGCGGCATCCGCGCAACTTCGCCAGTTGCCCGGCTACGTTTCCGACTGCGCCCGCGGCTCCGGAAATGTAGATCACGTCGCCGGCTTTAACTTCCACGAGGTTCAGCCCCGCCCACGCTGTCATGCCGGTCATGCCGAGCGCGCCGAGATAAACAGAAAGTGGCTGAGTTTCCGGACTGACCCGGTGCAATTCTTTCGGCGCCGCCACAAAATATTCCCGCCATCCATAGTTCGAGGTGACAATATCGCCCGGCTTGAATTCCCCGGCATTCGATTCGATGACCTCGCCGACGGCACCGCCGTCGAGCACCTCGCCCAGCTCGAAGGACGGGACATACGACTTCCCTTCATTCATGCGGCCACGCATGTAAGGATCCACGGACATGAAGAGATTTCGAACCATCACCTGGTGCTCTTCCGGTGGCCTGACTTCGCTCTGGGCGAGCAAGAAATTGCCCGCGTTGGGAATCCCCTTCGGTCGCGAGGCCAGCCGGATCTCACGGCTGATCATGACTGTTTCCATATTTCCGAAAATCGGTTGTTCCTCCCGGAGCCGATCACTGATGGTGATCCAATGAATCGGGTTTGCCGCGGCCGAGAATTTCCTTCGCGCGAATTGCCTCCTCCAGCGTGCCGTGCGCGATCAGCACGAACTTGCCGGCCTTGAGCGCGGTTTCGTAGCGCAAAATGCTGTTGTCCGGGATGCCCATGGCGAACAAGCCGGCACAGGCGGCACTCATGACTCCGACTGCGGCGGCATTTTCCAGCGCACCGACGATCAAACTCACCAACGGCCCCGCCACCAATGTCGGCCCCAGTCCCGGGATCCAAAAGAAAGCGGAGCCAAACAGCAGCCCCCATATCCCGCCCCAGAATGCACCAGCCTTGCCCCATGCTTTCAGCCAATGACGGCAACTCCGGGGCTGCGCCCCGTCGTGTCTGACCTCAAACGTTGGCAGACCTCTTTCCTTAGTTAACGAGGCGCAATTCACCAAGATGGTTGGGAGAACCAAGTGCCCGCCGACCTCCGCACCAATTATGACCGCTCGCGGAGTCGCGCTCGAAACTGCTGAAAGAGGGAAAGAATAGCGGGACAAATACGGGACACACCGTTTTTTTATAGTCGGCTAAAATCCCGTAATCTACTTATAATCAAGTGGCTGCCCGACGTGGATTCGAACCACGACTAGGCGAGTCAAAGTCGCCTGTGCTACCATTACACCATCAGGCAGAGATGGAGCGCCAAAGAGTGCTCCCGCCCCCGTGACGGTCAAGGCCCTACTTCGTCCCGTAGTGCGGGACTACGAAGGGCAGGGCGGAACCGAGGTGGAGAGACTGACTGAGGCACTGATGGCGTAAGCGTGAGCAAGCTCACCGCCTTCGCGATCCGCCTCACAACGACGCGGCTTTGGCCTTCGCCTTGCGCGGACGGGCTTTCGAGTCGGTTTCGGGGACCACGAACGGCCCGAAGAAGCCCGCTTGCGTGGCGGGAAAGCTGCCGCGGAGCCGGACGCCGGCATCCTCGTGCGTCTGCTCGCGGATGGAGCCGAGCTGATGCAGCTTGGCGATCACGTCGTAGCGGTTGTGCGGAACGAACAGCTCGGTCTCGCCGGTGGTGTCGGCGATCTGCTCGATGCAGGCCTCGGTGAGGTCGTCAAGGCCGGCCTTGGTATGCGCGCTCACAAAAAGGGCGTCGGGGACGAGCTGCTTGGCGCGGCGCTTCATCGCGGGCGTGGCGACGTCGACCTTGTTGAAGACGGTGATCATGGTCCGGTCGCCGGCGCCGAGCTCCGCCATGACCGCGAGCGTGGTGGCGTGGTGATGCTCGAAATTCGGGTTCGTTACGTCGATGACGTGGATGAGGAAGTCCGCGACGACGACCTCCTCGAGCGTGGCCTTGAACGCCTCAACGAGACCGTGGGGCAGGCGGCGGATGAAGCCGACGGTGTCGGTGATCAGCAGCTTGTGGTTCCCCCGCAGCACGAGGGAGCGCGTCGTCGGGTCGAGCGTGGCGAAGAGCTTGTCCTCGGCGAGGACGTGGGCGCCGGTGAGGGCGTTGAGGAGGGAGGACTTGCCGGCGTTGGTGTAGCCAACGATGGCGGTGGTGGGAACGGGGACGCGCAGGCGGCGGCGGCGCTGGACGCCGCGCTGTTGGACGACCTCGGCGAGTTCCACCTTGAGATGGGCGATGCGGTCGCGCACGAGGCGGCGATCCTGCTCGAGCTGGGTTTCGCCCTCGCCACCCATGGAGCCCTTGCCGCGCTGGCGGGAGAGGTGGGTCCAGGCGCGCGTGAGGCGCGGGAGCGAGTATTCCATGCGGGCGAGGGCGACCTGCAGGACGGCCTCGCGCGTGTGGGCGCGGTCGGCGAACACCTCGAGGATGACCTCCTCGCGATCGATGACGGCCAGCTCGGACAATTCCTCCCAGTTGCGCTGCTGGGCGGGCGAAAGATGCTCGTCGAAGACGATGACGTCGGCGCCGTCGGCCTTGGCCATGTCGGCGAGTTCCTTGGCCTTGCCGCTGCCGAGGAGCAGGGCGGGGGTGGGCTGACGGAGATGGACGAGCGTGGAACGGACGACGGTGATCCGGAGGTTCTCGACGAGTTCCTTGAGCTCACCGAGCAATTCCTGGCCCTCGCCCTCTTCCATCTTGCTGGTCTGCACGCCGATCAGGAAAGCGCGCTGGAGATTGGTGGGCTTGTCGGTGAGGAAGTCAGCCATGGGAAAGGTGCACAGTGGTTGGAGACGAACGTGCGGTCAACTGGCCTCGGAGGATTAGCCGCAAAGAGCCACAAGAAGCGCAAGAATTCCGAACCAAATCCTATTCAGGAAACACGGAAAGTAATGCGTCGAGGTTCCCAGTTTCCGCCCTTTTGCGCTTCCGCAATCTGCCTTGGAAATTAAACCGGAGTTTTGTGCCTCTTGCGCATCTTCGCGGCTAAATCTTGTCTCATGCTGCGTGATAAATGACCGGCGTCATCTTGCCGTTCATGACGGCGCCCACCTCGACGTCGGCCGCAAAGACGTTGCGGTCGCCTTCGCGCGCCTTGGTGTGGGGCGCGATCAGGCGCATATCCTCGTCCATGTAGATGATCGTCATGACGGCGCGCGGCGTCTTGGTGGTGTTCGGGCCCGCGCGGTGGAAGGTCCAGCCGTAGTGGAAGCTCACCTCACCGAGGTCGAAAGGCGTGTCGTTGAGCGGGTAATTCATTTCCTTCAGCGAGCGGCCAATCTTGACCTCGCTCTCGTCGCTGATGGCGAGTTCGCGGCCGGCCTCGAACTTGTGACTGCCAATGGAAAACGCCAGCGGACCCATTTCCTGCGGCACGGCCTGCAGGGGAATCCAGGCGGTGACGCTGTTGGCGTTGCTCATCGGCCAGTAATACTGGTCGGCGTGCCACGGCGTGATGCCGCCGCCGGCCTCCTTGTAGAGCGCCTGGTCGTGATACATGCGCACGCCGCGGACGCCGAGGAGCTCGGCCGCCATGCGGGCGAGGCGCTGGCCCCAGCAGAACTCCTTCACCGTTTCGTTCTTGGTCCAGATGTTGCCGACTTGGAGAAAGGCCTTGTTGTAGGTGTCACGCTGCTCGATCGGCAGGTGCATGGTGTTCAGCCGAAACGTCTCGGCCGTGATGACGGCGCCGTAATAGGCGAGGGCCTCGGGCGAGAGGACGTGCTTGAGCTTGATGAAGCCATCGCGGCGAAACTGCGCGATTTGCTCAGCGGTCAGCGGGTAGGGGGAATTGATGTCGGGTTTCGCCATGGCGGGATGTGCTGTGAGGCATCGACTCCGCGGCGGCAAGCCCCGGTCGGCCGGGCCGGATGATATTTCAAAGCTGCCGGGTGGGCTGCGGGGAGCCTTGTTCATACCGGTGCTCGTGAATCATGCGTAAAAACACCCCGTCGCGTGCGCTTTACATACTTTTGACAGGTGCGGGCTTGAGCCCATCGGGGAAACCCCCACGCTCGGATTTCCGCCCATGACCAAGCGTAAATTTTTAGTCATCGATGACGAGGCTGACATCTGCGAAATGACCAAACTCCTGTTGGAGCGGTCGGGGCATGAGGTCACCTGCACGACGGACAGCCGGAGCGCCGCGCGGCTGCTGAAGGAGCAGGCGTTTGATGCCGTGATCACGGACATGCTGATGCCGGACAAGGACGGGTTGGAAGTGATGGCTGACCTGAGGCACAATCACCCGGGCGTGCGCATTATCGCATCGTCGGGCGGCGGCCGGGTCTCGAGCGACAGTTACCTGCACATCGCGCGGAAAAGCGGCGCGCACGCCCTTTTGTCGAAGCCCTACACGCTCCAGGAGCTGCTGGCGTGCGTGGAGGAGGCGTTTCGCCCGGCGGCGACCGCCGCGCCTGCGGCCAAGCCGGCGGCTTGAGCCGGGACTCCGCGCTTAGCGCGCGAAGAGGACGCAAACAGGCAGCGGGACCGTGGCCGCGTGGCCGGTGGACGTGAGCTGGCCGGTGGCGGGATCGACGCGGAACACGGTGAGCGAATTGGAATTCTGGTTCGCGCACACCAGCCACGCGCCGTCGGGCGAGAGGGCGAAGCTGCGCGGGTTCCTGCCGCCGCAGGGCGTGATCGCGACGAGCGTGAGGCGCCCGCTGGCGGCGTCGACGCCGAAGATTGCGATGCTGTCGTGTCCGCGGTTGGACGCGTAGACAAAGCGGCCGTTGGGATGCAGGCGGATTTCCGCGCCGGTCGAGCTGCCCTTGAAATCCGGAGGCAGGGTCGAGAGCGACTGGCGCAAGGTGAGCGCGCCGGTGGCCGGATCGTAGTCGAACGCCAGCACGGTGCTGCCCATTTCGGTGACCGCGTAAGCGTGGCAGCCGTCGGCGCCGAACACGCTGTGGCGCGGACCCGAGCCCGGCGGCGTGGCGACCGCGGGCGGGGTGGCGGGCGTAAGCCTCGATTGAGCGGCATCGACACGGTAGGTGAAGATTCGGTCGAGTCCCAGATCGCAGACCAGCACGAAACGCCCGTCGGGCGAGAGCGTCACGGAATGCACATGCGGCGAGGCCTGGCGCTCGGGATTCAAGCTGTGGCCGGTGTGCTGGATGACGTTCGGGGAACCGAGCGTGCCGTCGGCCAGCAGGGGCATCGCGGCGACGATGCCCGTGTGGTAATTCGCGACGAGAAGCGTGCGTTGCGTGGGATCCACGACGAGGTGGCAGGGCGCCGCGCCGCCGGAGGATTGGGGTGTCTGCAGCGGCGAGAGCGTGCCGCGGGTGGAATCCACGCGGAAGGCGGCCGCCATGGCGTCGGACTCGCTGACGGCGTAGAGGATTTTCCCGTCCGGCGTGAAGGTGATCCAGGACGGATTGGGCGTGGTGGCGGCGAGCACGGGCGCGGACAGGGCGCCCGTCGCGGCATCGAGCCGCACCGCATAAATCCCCTGGCTCGTCGTGCGCGTATACGTGCCGAGGAAGATCAGGTGTTCGGCGGCGGCAGAAGGTAGGGTCATGAGCAGGAAAAGCAGCAGGCGCATGGAGGGAGCGGCACTCACGCGGAGGCGACCGCTTCCTTGAAGTGGCGGCGGCACATCGGCACATAACGATCATTGCCGCCAATTTCAACCTGCGCGCCCTCGGTGACGGCCTTGCCGTCGGCGGCGATGCGGAGGTTCATCGTGGCCTTGCGGCCGCAGTGGCAGATGGTCTTCAGCTCGATCAGGTCATCCGCCAGTGCGAGGAGCGCGGCGCTGCCGGGGAAAAGCTGGGCCTGAAAATCCGTGCGCAGCCCGTAACAGAGCACCGGGATGCGGAGGAGATCGGCGACATCGGACAGCTGCTCGACCTGGATGCGCGTGAGAAACTGAGCCTCGTCCACGAGCACGCAGGCGACGGGCAGGGCGGTGTGGGCCGCGCGCACGATGTCCAGTAGCTGGTCGTCCGACTGGAGGGGAGTGGCCTCGCCGCTGAGCCCGATGCGCGACTCGATCCGGCCGACGCCGGCGCGGGTGTCGCACGCGGGCGTGAACACCAAGGTGCGCATGCCGCGTTCGCGGTAGTTGTAACTCGACTGGAGGAGCACGGTGCTCTTCCCGGCGTTCATGGCCGAATAGTAGAAGTAGAGCTTCGCCATGGCCGGGAAGTTTTTCGATCCGGTGGAAAAAAGCCAGTTCCGCCTTCGTCAGGCGTTGCCCGGCGAGTTGAAAGCTGAAAGTCCCAGATTGAAAGCAGCGCTCCCCGCGACCGGTCGCCGCGGGCTCCGGCATTCAGCTTTCAACGCTCCACTCTCAACCAAGCGCGCCGATGCCCGGCGCGCAGTCCAGCGTCAGCGCAACGGCGCCATGGTGGCGGTCTCGAAGCTGGCCTGGCGGCGTGCGGCCTCGGCGACCTGGCGGTGGGCGGAGAGTTCGGCGATGACCTCGTCGACCTCGCGTTCCTTCACGTAATGCTGGGCGGCGTGGACGCGGAGCTGGCGCCAGTATTTCGCGAGGATGGCGCGGCCGGCATCGATGCAGGCCTCGCGCACCTCGCCGCCCTCGCGCAGGAGGGCGATCATGCCGGTGGCGCAGAAAATGCGGGCCTCGGTTTCGCAGGCCTGCGTCTCGGTGGCGCACTGGTGGTCGGTGAGCTTGGCGAGGCCGTCGACCCAGGTGGCGTCGCGGAAGGCGGGGGCGCCGGGCAGCTGCAGGCCGTCGGCCTGGCTGTCGCAGAGGCGGACGAATTCCTTTTGCACCTCGGCCACGCCGGCGATGCCGGCCTGCATGGCGAGGACGGTGGCGCGGAGATTCGTGATCGCGCGGCGGCGGGTTTGCTGGACGAGGGACGGCTTCTGCTGGGAAGCGGTGCCGCCCTTGACGAGGACGTTGAGCGCATGCGCATCGCGGGCCAGGGCGACGGCGAGCTCGTGCAACGCCTGCACGGCGTGCTCCCAGTTGGTGACGGTCATGGACGCCTCGTGGCAGATGCGGAAATCGGAGCTGCTGGCCGGCAGGTAATTCTGGAGGGCCTTTTCGATGTCCTCCTTCAGCCAGGCGTCGATTTGCGTGATCTGGTCAAGCCGACCCTGGAGACCGGCCTCGTTGTCGAGGGCGGCGCGGAGCGACGTGCGAAACATGGAGCGCGTTTCGCTCGACGCGAGCATGCCGAACGGCGGGCGCGTGGTGAGAATCCGTTCCTTCGTCGAACGAATCTTATCCAGCTCTTCCGTGAGGGATTCACGGCAAAGATTTGCATAGGCCTCGTCCTGGAGGAGAGAGGCTATGGCGGCGGGTAAGGCGTTCATGGGTCGAACCGTGGCGGCTATGAGTGGCATGGATGCCGGAACCCGTCAACCCAAGGCACAGCGTAGTATTACCCAAAATTGTGCGCCGCACCGGGAATTGTGGATGCGGCCGGCGAGAAATTTCACGGGGAAAACTCTTTCCGTGGCGGGGGGACGTCGCTTTAACCGAGGCGGATTGCCCGCCG
>TBL_comb47_HYPODRAFT_10003795_pt1 | contig 17710 bp, 12 predicted proteins | sample TroBogypolimnion_40_FD_10682 | JGI IMG/M metagenome (IMG submission 10682)
GCGTCCCCCAGGGTGGTCCCGAGGGTCATGGACCTGCGCGGCACCTACAAGGGGGGAGGCGGTCCGGACAAGACGGTGCTCAACTCCGCGGCCCAGCACGACCCGCAGCGGGTGCACGTGCTGGTCACCTACCTGCGGCAGCCCGAGGACCACGAGTTCCAGATTCCCGAGATGGCGCGCCGCCTCGGCATCAACTACGTCGACGTCATCGACGCGAGCTCCCTGGACCGGAATTGCCTCAAGGAGCTGAAGCGGCTCCTGGTGCAGCACGAACTGAGCGTGATCCATGCCCACGACGACAAGACGCTGCTCTATGCCTGGCTTTTGAAGCTCACCACCCCGGGCCTCAGGATCATGTACACCTGCCACTCGCACGCGGTCTACCGCCGGGACCAGTGCGCCGGGCTGAAGGCCTACCTGTCCTTCAAGCTGCGCCAGAGAATCCAGATCTTCCTGATGCGCCGCTATCCCGCTCCGGTCCTCACGGTATCCCACGACACCAAGAAAAGGCTGGTCGCCAACGGCGTCACCGGGAAGCGGGTGGCCGTGCTCCATAACGGCATCGACACCGAGTACTGGCGGCGCGAGGCGGGCCGGCCGGTGCTCCGGGAAGAACTCGGCATAGCGCCCGGCACCTTTTTGGTGGGGACCGTGGCCCGCATCACCTTCGACAAGGACCTGCCGACCTTTTACCGCGTCGCCGAGGAGGTGTCCCGGCGCAACTCCAAGGTGGTCTTCGTGATCGTGGGAGACGGCTACGGCGACGAACTGCCCAAGGCGCGCCTCGAGGTGGCCCGGCGGGGGCTGGAAAAGGTAGTGCTCTTCACCGGGCACCGCAGCGACCTGCGCGACATCTACGCCTCATTCGACCTGTTTTTGATGACCTCCCTCACCGAAGGGATGCCCAACACCCTTCTCGAGGCGATGGCGCTCGGCGTGCCGTCCGTTTCCACCAGGGTGGGCGGGATTCCCGAGCTGCTGGAGCATGGCAGGGAGGGATTCCTGGCACCGGTTGGCGACGCCCGGGGGCTTGCCGATGCGGTGCTTGGCCTCCTGGAGGATCCCGAGCTGCTCGCTTCCTGCGGCGCGGCCTGCCGTCGCAGGATCGAGGAGCAGTTCTCCTTTTCGCGCCGGGTGCGGACCATGGAGGATTACTACGGCTGGTTCGCCGGCACCGGGCCCCTGCCGGTCACGACGCTCAACGGCAATCGAAGTTCCTGCATCTCGACTCCAGCGAGGACCACGCAGGCAGAAGAGGTAGCTTCATGAAAAGTAAAAAAATCACCGTCAGCGAAACCATCGGGATTCCCCGCTCAGGGGAGTTCGTCCGGGTCGGCGTTCCCTTCGCACAGGGGGAACTGCGCGGCACCGGGGAGCTCGCACTGCTGTCGTCCGGGCACCTCGCGCAACCGGTTCAGGTCACTCCCTTGAAGCGCTGGCAGGACGGCACCGTAAAGTGGGCTCTCGTCGATTTCGCCGCCACGGTTGCGGCCCGGGAGAAGGCGGATTATTTTCTCGCCACCTCGCGCGAGGGGATTGCATCAGCGGTACCCGGAATCCGGATCACCCCCGGCACCAGCGCCTGGCAGGTCGACACCGGTGCTGCCGTTTTCACTATCGATGCCAGGGAGTTCAAGCCTTTCGCCTGCACCACCGAGGTTGACGGCGCAAGCCTGACGGCCGAAGGCCGCTGTACCTTGCTTAGCGCGGATAACCAGAGGCCGGCCCCCCGGGTGGAATCGATCACGGTGGAATTGGAAGGGGCCTTGAGCTCTGTGCTGGTGGTGCGGGGCAATTTCTCCGGCAGTGCGCAGCTGGTGAGCAAACTCCATTTTTTTGCGGGCTCCAGCCTGGTTCGCCTCGACTTCACGGTCCATAATCCCCAGGCGGCGCGGCATCAGGGGGGGCTTTGGGACCTGGGAGACCCCGGAAGCTTATTTTTCAGGGAACTTGCCCTCGATTTCAACTTCCCTAAAGGGGCGACGACTGAAATGCAGTGCTCTCCCGAGCAGGGATGCACCCCGGTTCGAAGCCTTGCCGCCGAGGAAAACCTGTCAATCTACCAGGAATCCAGCGGAGGCGCAAACTGGCTGAGTCCCGTGCACCGCACCAAGAATGGCACGGTGCCCTTCACGCTACGAGGCTATCAGGTCAGGCTTGGAGTAAACGAGGTTCACGCCGGTGAACGTGCGATACCGGTCACCTGGTTGGGAAGCGCAGGCTTGGGAATAGCCGCGGTACTCCCCCGGTTCTGGCAGGAGTTTCCCAAGGCCCTGGAAGCTCGCCCCGGCCACCTGAAGATCTCTCTTTTCCCGGGTTGTTTTCCCGCACTGCATGAATTGCAGGGGGGCGAGCGGAAAACCCACACCGTGTATCTCGACTTTGCGGCGCTTCCGGAGGGGCTCGCCTGGGCCCGCGCCCCCCTGACGGTGGCGGCCTCTCCGGAGGTCATAGCATCATCCGGTGTCCTGGCCGATCTTCCCCCGGCGCGAAGCGGTGAAAACGGCGTGCCCAGCCTGGTGGATCGGTTCATTGGAGGTCCGGAAGAGTTCCTGCGCAAACGCGAGGCGGCGGACGAGTATGGCTGGCGCAACTTCGGGGAACTCTACGCCGACCATGAGGCGGTCAACCACCGGGGACCGGAGCCGTTCGTATCCCACTACAACAACCAGTACGACCCCTGCGCCGGGATGTACCGCATGTTCCTGGCGACCGGCCAGCCGCTTTGGGGTGAGTTGGCCTGCGACCTGGCGCGCCACATCCTCGACATCGACATCTACCACACGGACGCGGATCGCGAGGAATACAATAGCGGCCTGTTCTGGCACACGGACCATTATGCGACTGCCGGTCTCGCCACGCACCGCTCCTTTTCACGGGAACAGGTCGGGAAGAGGGACCCGCGCTACTGCGGCGGCGGCCCCGGAGCCGAGCACTGTTACACGACCGGGCTCACGCTGCACTACTTTCTCACCGGCGATCTCCAGGCGCGCGACGCGGTAACGGGCCTCGCCGACTGGTGCTACCGCTCCCTGTGCGGCTCGCCGACGCTCTTGGCCGCGCTGAAAAAGAGCCGCTACTATCTATCGCTGCTGCGCGCCGCGGACCGGGGCACGCCCGCCGTCTTCCCGCGCTTCCCGCTTTCGCGCGGCACGGGCAACGCCATCTGCGCCTGCCTCGACGCCTACGAGGTGAGCGATGACGGGGTGTATCTTCAGCGCGCCGAAGAGCTGATGCGCGGTGCGCTCCATCCCGACGATGACCTGGAAGCCCGCGACCTGCTCAACGCCGAGGATTCCTGGTCCTATACGGTTTTGCTGGCGGCGCTGGCCAGGTATCTCGGCAAGCTCGACGAACTCGAGTCCCACGGCGAGGGGTACTGGTACGCCAAGGCTTGTCTGCTCGCCTACGCATCATGGATGGGGCGGCACGAATATCCCTACCTTGATAAACCCGAGATCCTCGAATACCCCAACGAAACCTGGCCGGCCCAGGACCTGCGCAAAAGCGTCATCCTCTACCAGGCGGCCCGCTACGCGGAGCCGGGGCAACGCGAGGAGTTTATCCGCCGGGGGCTCTTCTTTTATGCGACCGCCCGGGAGCAGCTGGCCCGGCACGCGACCAGCTCATTCACGCGCCCGGTGGCGCTCATGCTGCAAAACGGCTGGGTCGGTCCGCGCCTGGAGGCTGAAATTACCTGCGTGTCCGCTGTCACACCCTGCGCTGCCAGCTTCGGCACGCCGATTCCCTACCTTAGCGGCCAGGCCGTGGCTTCGCGGATTGCCGGGGATTTCGCCAGGGCCTTTCGCGAAACGAGCCTGCAACGTGAACTGGCCTGGTTGAGCGCGCGCCTTTGAGGCCGCCAACATGAAGACGGAGAGCCCGATGGCGCCATCCATAAGTGCGTTTCCCTCCCTCGACCTGAGGAGCCTGGCCGGCGGCCGCAAAACACCCGACCCCGTGCTGGGAGGAAGCGGCGTCTCCTTTTACGCTTCGGGACGCTCGGCCTTGTTCCACATCTTCAAAGGGCTGGGTCTAAGTGGTGGCGACACGGTCCTGCTCCCCTCCTTTCACTGCGGCGTCGAAGTCGAGGCGGCTCTCAGGGCGGGTGCCAAGGTCGCTTTCTACCGGATCAACAAGGATCTGAGCCGGGACCTGGACCATCTCCTCGGCTGCCTGGACGACAACACCAAGGCAGTCGTCGTGATCCATTACTTCGGCTTTCCCCAGGACATTACCCGGCTCAGGGAGGTCTGCCAGGGTAGGGGGGTGGCGCTGATAGAGGATTGCGCCCACGCGCTTTACTCTCAAAGCGGGGATGGGGAGTGGCTCGGGACGCAGGGGGACTTCGCCGTTTTCAGCATGAGGAAGACGGTGTTTCTTCCTAACGGAGGAGCCGCTCTCGCCAACCGGAGAGAGGCGGCCGTTCCGGCAGCGGCTAAAAAACACTTTGAAATTTCCATCGTCAAATCGAGCGTCAAGTCCATTCTCGAACATGAAGCCAGGCGCGGCTCCGCCGTCTCGGGCTTTTCCCGGTGGGTGCTCAATTCCCACGGGCGGCACGCTGCAAACGGCGCCCAGGGCGGGGAACCGGAGCCGCCGGCCGATGCCCGTTGGTATTACGACGTCCCCCTTTACCACTACGAGCACGCTATTTCGGCTGTCTCCTCACGTATCTGGGGCAGGGATGCCGCCCGGGAGATCTTAGCCAGCCGCAGGAGGAACTACCTGCAGCTGTTGCAGCTGCTGGCCGGGCATCTGAAGGAGAGCATCGTTTTCCCGCAACTCCCCGAGGGGGTCTGTCCCCTCTGCTTGCCGATTTTGTCGGGTCGCAGGGACCTCATGGTCTCCGATCTGACCGAAAGGGGCATCGAGCCGTTCGTCTTTGGCAGGATGTTGCACCCCTTGCTGGCGGACCAGCACTTTCCCGTGGCGCACTTCCTGGCGCAGAGCATCCTGGGCCTTCCGGTGCACCAGCAGTTAGGCGCGCAGGATATGGAGGCGATATCGGATATCGTGCTCCAGACACTCACAAGGTAAGGCGGCAGTCATGAAGACAGGCAGAAAAATTAACGTCGTCCAGGTCACCCAGTACCTGGAAATCGGCGGACTGGAGACCTTCATCGTGGAGTTCTCCAAGCAGATCGACAAGGGGGCCTTCCAGGTAAGCGTGCTTTGCCTGAACGGTTACGACGACAATTACCGGAAATCCCTGGAACAGTGCGGCATCGCCCTGAATCTCATTGCCAAACGGAGCAAATACGACATCTCCTTTTTTTTTAAAACCGCACGGTTCCTCAGAGGGAGCAACACCGACATCCTCCATGCCCACGGGGGATGCTTTCTTTATTCAACCATAATGGGAAAAATGGGCGGAGTGAAAAAGATCATTTACACGGCACACGGCATGCCGGTGGTGCACGGGATCAAAACCAGGATCGAAGAAATGTTGGCCTGCTTTTTAACTGATAAAATCATTGCCGTTTCGGATGAAATAGCTTATTTTACCAAATCAAGAGTAAAGATATATAATAAAAAAATTGAAACAATAACCAACGGAATCGATCCTGGTAAATTTTGCCCCTGCTCTGACAGTGCGACGCTATCCGAGAGCAAAACGTTCTTCGGGTTGCCGGACCAACGGAAGATCATCGGATCGGTCGGCCGTCTTGAGGGGGGGAAGAATTACCCCATGTTGCTCAAGGCGCTTGGTGAACTGGTACATCGCTATAAAAATGACGTCCACCTCGTGCTGGTGGGCGACGGCAGCAAGCTGGGCGAGCTGAAGGCCCTCGCCGGCGAGCTCTCCGTGGCAGCCAATGTTTCCTTTCTCGGCATGCAGTACGACTTGCCGAGAATCTATCCTATGTTTGATCTTTTTGCCTTGTCCTCGCTGACGGAGGGTACCTCCATCTCGCTTTTGGAAGCCCAATCCTGCGGGATACCGGCGGTCGTCACCGATGTCGGCGGCAACTCCAAGGTCATCGCGGACGGCGTCAACGGTTTTCTTTGCCCCTCGGGCGATCATGCCGCCCTGGCGGCCAAGCTTGACCATCTGCTGCAGGACGACGCGGCACGCATGCAGATGCAATCCGCGGCACGGCAGGCAGTTCTCAGGGGATTCGATATGGACTCCATGGTGCAAAAATACCAGAGCATCTACCGTGACGGCGCGGCCCAAGAGACCGCCCCCGGTTCCGGCAGGACATGATATCCCGGTACCTTAAAAAAGGGGCCTTCAGCGCCGCCAATCTGCTGGGCGCCGATGCCCTGTTTCGCAGGGTCAACAAGGAAAAGCTCCTGGTCGTCATGTATCACGGGGTCAGCGCCTCCGCACCGTCGCCGATCTGGACCCAGTTGCCCGTCGCGGTTTTCCGGCGCCAACTGGAATTCCTGCGCCGCAACTACCGGGTCCTTGCCCTGAGCGAGGTGGTGGACGCGGTGCGCGGCAACCGGAGCCTGCCGGAGCGGGCCGCACTGATCACCTTTGACGACGGCCTGCGCAACAACCTCACCGTCGCCTTCCCGGTGCTTGAGGAACTCGCAATTCCGGCGACCGTGTTTCTCACGGTGGACGCTATCGGCACCCGGGAAATCCTCTGGGTGGACGAACTGTATCTGCTGCTTTGCGAGGCCGCGGCATGCGGGGTCGCGCCGGAGGTTTTCGAGGGCGCGGCCACCCGGCATCTGCGCGCCGGCCGGATCTGGGAGTCCTACCAGGTACTGGTCGAAGCCCTGAAGCGCTCGGGGAGCGCGCCGAGAAACGAGGCCATGAACCGGCTCCGTAATCTCCTGCCGGCCGGGCTTTGCGATCGCAGCCACGACTTCGCCCTGCTGGACTGGGACGAGGTCCGTGCCCTGCAGCGCTCCAAGCTGGTGGAGTTCGGCGTGCACACCGCCACGCATCGCATCCTGTCGGAACTGCAGCCGCACGAGTGGGAGCGGGAGCTGGTCGCTCCCAAAAAGACCCTGGAGCAGGAACTTGGCGTCGAGGCCGCCACCTTTTGCTTCCCCAACGGGCGTCCCTTGCTCGATTTCCGGAGCGAGCACCTGGAGTTCCTGCGAAATGCCGGTTATGCCTGCGCCTTCACGACGGAAAACGCGCTCTTTGACCTGCGCGGGGGGGACCCCCTGAGCATTGGCCGGATTCCCGCGGGTAACGACAGCACCTCGGAGGCCGACTATTTCCGGCTCAACACCTCGGGCGCCCTCGGGTTCCTCAAGACCGCCCTGAAAAGGAAAGCACCGCTGACCGGCGGCGCTGGCGTCGGTCCTTACTGGAAAAGAGAGACCCATGGATAAACTGAGCATGCAATGCCTGGAAAGCTTCGACCAGTTCCAGTCGGTCCAGGGCGAATGGAACGCCTTCACCGGGCGGCATTTCCCCGGCAACTACCACCGAACCCACGCCTGGCTTTCGGCGTGGTGGTCCACCTACCACTGCGGCAAGCCGGCGCTGGTCTATATCCAGCGCCGCCCGGATGACGGCAGCATCGTGGCCGCGGCGCCGCTATTTGTCAGGAAGGAAAACTTCAGCGGCTTTCCGATCCTTTCCCTGCAGTCCCTCGGGGTGGGGATCGGCACGGACGATTTCCTGGAAGGCCCCGGGGCGGACGGCTTTGCCTGTGCGGTATTCAGGGACCTTGCGCAGCACCGGCGCTGGCACGTGGCCAGGCTGCGCAGGCTGGCAAGCGCCTCATTCTGCGCAGAGCTGCGCCAAGCCTGTGCCTCCCTGGGCTTGCCGGTGGAAGACCTGGAAACCGAAGATTACTACATCGACTTTCCGGCAAGTTATGCCGAGTACCTGCAGTCGCGCACCCGGAAGTTTCGCCGCAATCTGAACCAGGCCGCCAACCGGCTTGACAAGGAGGGGGCGGTAACGGTTGAGATCCTCGACCCAATAGCCGACCCGGAGCGGGTCGCGAGCATCGGCAGGGAGGTTTCCTCCACCAGTTGGCAGTTCCTGGCGGGAAAGAGCCACTTCAACGACACGGGCTCCGACAGTTTTTACGTCAATCTGGCAAGGACGGCCCAGAGTGCCGGTGGCGAGGAATTCACCGCACTTATGGTGGAGGGGCGCCCCGTCGCCTACCTGCTCGGCTGCCTGCGTGAGCGTACCTACTACGCGGTGGACACCGCCTATCATGCGGATTTCCGCACTGTCTCGGCGGGGAGGCTCCTTTTCAGCAGGATCATTGAACGGCTGATCACAGAGGGCTTGGCTGACAATCTGGACTTCGAGGGGGATGGGGAATACAAGGATGATTACGCGACGGATGCACGGAAAGTCACCTTTTTCGCCATCTACAACCGCTCCCTGTATCCGCGTCTTGTCAGGTCGTTGAGGTCATCTAGGGTGCATGCGGCGCTGGGGAAATTCCTGAAAAGGTCCTGACTGAACAAAGGGTGACACGTGCGCGAAATAATATTGCTGTTATTGGTAATCCTTTCCGTTCCGTTTGTATTAAAGAACCCACTCTGGGGGGTAGCCATCTACATCGGAGGAAACATAGTGCGTCCCGAAATGCTCTTTTGGGGCGGCAAAGGCGGGGCGTACTTCTTCACGGTCTACTTCATCCTGATTATTGTCGCCTCCGCGTACCAGGGGTTATTCTCCAAAACGGGACGGCTTGCCAATCGGGAATACCTGCTGATGGTATGGCTTTTTTTGGCAGTATGGGTTTCCTACGAGTTCGCCCAGTACCCGGTTTTCCGGGGAGATTATTATGTTGTCGAGATGCTCAAGGGGTTTGTGATTTGCGGCTTCATCTACCTGACGGTTGACGAATTCTCCGAGGTGAGGTTCCTTCTCAACGTATTGATCGGCTGCTTCGGCTTCCTGGGAGTGTGGGGAATCGACCAGCACTTCCGGGGCAATGAAAGGCTCGAAGGTCTCGGCGGATATGCCTGGGGCGACTCCAACGGCGTTGCGACCGTCTTCGTCCTGTTTCTGCCGGTAGCCCTCGCCAAGCTCTTAACCAGCAAGAACCGTAGGGAGCGCTGGCTGTCGCTCGGCATTGTTGCCATCATGGTGATACTCATCGTGTGCACCCAGTCGCGGGCCGGGTTGCTCGGTCTGGTCGTTTGCCTCACCTCGTATGGTTTTTACACGAGGAAGATACACAAGATTGCCCAGGTATCGCTACTCGTGGCGCTTTTGGCACTCCCATTCGCCACAGGGGCCTATATGGACCGGATGAAGACCATGGAGAGCGGAGAAACCCTCGACGGTTCGGCCCGATCCCGGTTCATTCTCTGGCAGGCCGGCTTGATGATCTTCGCCGACAACCCACTCTTCGGCACCGGCTTTCTCACCTATCCCGAAGCCAAAATGCAATATGAGAACAGGTTTTCCGATATTGACGAGCAGTTCAAGGACTGGGTCTTCAGGAACCAGGAGAAGAAGGTCACCCATAATACCTACATCCAGATCATGTCCGACTGCGGGCTGTTGGGAGCCATCCCGTACTTCCTTTTGATCTCGGGCGGAGTTCTCGCCGGCTTCCGGGCCCGGCGACTCCTGGTCAGTTGCCCCGAAAAGGGGGAACAGGTCAACTGGCTCGCCGGTCTCGGTGCCGGGATCACCGGGTTTGCCGTCTGTATTATTACCCTTGATACGCTGCTGGTTACCTTCCCCTTTTTCCTGCTGGTCCTGACGGGTGTCCTGTCGAGGGCGATCACCCGGGATACCGGCGCGGTGAGCGCGCCTGCTGCTTTCCCGCCCGCCTCAGAGGGGTGCCAGACGTGATGCCTGATCCGGTAGAGAAGAATCTGCTCCTCTTCCTCGACCCAGCCGAAGGGTTGAGTCAGGCCGTTTGGCGCTTCGTTGCCCGGCCCAAGCCAGGCCGGGAAACCCTCGCTGCGCTGGCGGGGCAGGGGGGCGCGCCCGGAACGATCTTCTGCTTTGGCCGCAGCGATCTGGCCGGATTTCTGTTCCTTTCCTGGTACGCCAAAAGAAGCGCTCTCCCCGGGAGAGCCAGGAGGGTCCTGTACCTGAACGACGGCCTGCTCTGCTCGCTGCTGGATGCCGATAACGCCCGGGGGTATCGTGCCTTTGCGGCCCGCCACCTTCCCAGGCCGTCCAGGCTGCGCCAAAGGCTGGTCTCCCTGCTCCCCCTTGCTCTGCGGGCCGAGAGGAGATATCTGGTCGTCGTGCCGGATAGCCCGGTCGCACCGGATAACACCGGCACCCCCGGAAGCCGCGAGCAGGCACTGCTCAAGATGCAGGATTTTCTTTTTTTCTCCAACCCTTCCGGCAAGCTTTTGCTGACTTCGGCTCAAACGCTCCGTAGCGGTAAAGGGGAAGTCCTCAAAACTACTGCAAATCCCGTTTACGCGGAGGTTATGGAAAAGGAGTTTGCCACCACGCTCAGCATAGCGGCGCTGCAGGGTGATTCGGCTTCCCTGCCGCGCGTGGGGCAAAGGTTCCGGGCCGGGAACCGGGTCTTCTTCACGGAAGCCTATGTGCAGGGGAAGAGTCTTCGCGATCTGTTGCACGCGCTGTCATTGAAGGGCGATATCGCAGGGATCCAGGCGTTCCTGGACCGCCTGGACGACTGGTTCGAACGGTACCGTGCCGCGTTCAATGGGGATTTCCAGCCGCTATCTCTTTGCTACGGGCACCTTTTCGCTGCTTTTTCGACGCTGTACGGGGCGGATGTCCGAGCTGGGGGGCTGCTGGAATTGGCGCGCAAAACCCTGAAACAAATAGACGTTGAGCATGCCGGTATTGCTCCCCTGACGGCTCATAACGATCTGTGGCCGGGAAACTTCGTCGTCGGGGGCGACGGCTTGGTAGCAATAGACTGGGAAAGGGCTGTCGGCAACAGGGCACCGCTCTTTGATTATTACTGGATGATCATCTCCGCGGCTCTCGAACATGGCGTCTGCAGGATTGGCACAGTTGATTATTCCAGGGCGTTTCGGCTTTTGCTGCAAGAAGATGATGCTGTTTCACGAAAAGCCATCGAAATGCTGGGACTGTTTCTGGAAAGGCTGGGACTGGATAAAAATATGGCCCGGGACTTCCTGCTGCTATTTTTGATGGAGTGGTCGGTCCAGGGATATCTGGCCCTTGGCGCTCAGACAGCGATGGACAGGCTTGCCTTCGGAGAACTCGTTGCATTTGCCGGCACCGGCGCTAAATGTGCCATTTCATGACGGGAATCACGCTTTCGCAGCTCTTTCTGGCTCGGACAGGATCAATGCCTTTCTTATGATAAAGCGAAATATCGTCGAAAATATGTTTTCCAACTGGGCCAGTTTGGGCGTCAGCATCGCGATCGCCTTCCTGGTGAGCCCGATCATCGTGCACTCGCTGGGCAATGAGCTGTACGGCGTCTGGACCCTGATAGCGTCGGTGACGGGCTACTTTACCGTTCTCGATTTCGGCGTCAACACGGCCATAGTCCGGTACATTTCCAGCAGCGATGCCCAGAAGAACCATGGGCAGGCCCGCAAGGTCTATTCCACCTCCCTTGCCCTGTTTGCCGTCGTGGCGGTTGGCCTTTTGATCTTCTCGCTGGTCTTCGGTTTTTTCTTCCAGTCCATCTTCAAGCTGTATCACATCTCGAAATTCTATCTGTATGCGGTATTCCTGCTCTCTGCCGTAGACCTGGCTCTCGGGCTCTTGTTTTCGGTGTTTCTCGGTTCGCTCAGCGGACTGCAGGAGTTCAAGTTCATAAATGGTTCGTCGATTGCCATCACCTTGGTGAAAAGTGTGGTGGTCGTTTACCTCCTCAGGCAGGGGCACGGCCTGCTTACCCTGGCGCTGCTGCAGGTGGGCGCGACTCTCGCCAGGGCCCTCTGTCAGTATTGGCGCATCAAGGCGGGGCACGAATTTCTTTACTTCAGCAGGCATGCGGTGACTGCCGACACCATGAAGCTTATCTATGGCTACAGCGTCTACAGTTTTATTATCGCCATCGCACTGAAGCTTCTTTTTTACACCGATTCATTGGTCATCGGGTCCCTGATAGGCGTCTCGGAAGTGACTTTTTATGCCATCCCCTCGACCCTTCTCGACTATCTGGAAAAGTTCGTCTGGGCCATGATCGCGGTGCTCATTCCGGTGATCAGTGCCAACGAGGCTGTCGGTGAGGAGCAGGGAAACGTCAACCTTTATGTCGAGGGGACCCGCTGTTCGCTTCTGGTCAGCATGCCGGTTGTCATTTCACTGTACTTTTACGGCGGTGATTTCATCCGTCTCTGGATGGGGCCGGAGATAGGCGGGCGTTCCTTCTGGGTACTGAGGATGCTTCTGATTGGATTCGGTCTGGCAACCTCTCAGCTCATAGCGCACGGAATCCTGAAAGGGATCAGTCGGCACCGGGCACTGGCGTTTATTCTCGCTATCGAGGCGCTGGTGAACCTCCTGTCAAGCGTTGCCCTGGCGCGGCCCTATGGGATTGAAGGGGTTGCTTTCGGCACCATGGTGCCATTGATCCTGGCCTCACTGGTTATCATGGTCTACACCTGCCGGTTGCTTAAGCTAAATCTTTGGAGCTACCTTTTCCGTGCCTACTCCGGGGCTGTGGCAGGATGTTTGATTGCCATCCTGGTGGCGCACCTGCTCGACGCGCGAGCAAACAGCTATTTCGAGATATTCCTTAAGAGCGCCTTGGTGAGCCTTGGTTTCGCTGGCGCTGCGTTGCCTCTTTGTTTACATAAAAAACACTGGATTATCATGTTCAGGCAGGTCAAAAAAATCAGAATCGCGTCACCCGATTAGCCCAGGAGGACAGCTTTGCACGAATACACTCCAAATTTAGTGTCGGTGATAGTGCCCGTATATAATCGCGATCAGCTGGTAGGGGGGACTCTGGACAGTATCTTGCGCCAGTCCTATCCTCACCTTGAGATCGTGGCGGTAAATGATGGCTCAACCGACAGTTCACTGTCAGTTCTTCGTGAGTATGAACGGAATCATCCGGGGAAAGTACTTGTCATAGATCAGGCGAATGCCGGGCAGGTTCGGGCCAGGAACAACGGTATTAGAGCGGCCCACGGGGAGTACATTGCCTTCCTCGATAGTGATGACACCTGGCATGCGGATAAACTTTCTCTGCAAATGCCCCTCTTCAAGGACAATGTCGCACTGGTTTACTGCGGCATAAACGAGGTTGACTCCGCAGGGGGCACAACCGCCACCGTGCTCCCGGAACCCGGAATGCGAGGGGACATTTACCGCCACCTGCTCATCAGGAACCGGATGACCGGTGGGAGCGTTGTCGTGCACCGCAGGGCACTCGAAGCAGTCGGGTACTTTGACGAGTCGTTTCGCGCCGCTGAAAACTGGGACCTCTGGATCAGGGTCACCCGGGAATATGCCGCAGATTATATTGATAAACCTCTGGTCAATTATCTTAAGCACCCGGGCAACATGTCGCAAGACAACAGTAAGATGGCGCAAGGTACCTGGGACATCTTGCAGAAGCATTTGCCGGCACTGCCGCAGGATAAAAGTCTGGTGAGAAGTTACCGGGAGGCCTACGCACACTATTACTACGGTCTTGGCGTGCAGGGCTTTGGGAAAAACGAGTACCGGGAAACACGGAAAATGTTTTATCAGTGCTGGAAGTTCGTGCCGAACTACCGGGATAGCCTAGTGAGATTCGGCAGGACCTTTTTAGGCACCAGGGTGAACCGGTGTCTGTCGAGTTTAAGGCGAGGCTAATAACCTGCGATACCACAACTTCGCATGAGGTGTGATCCATGAAGACGTTAATTGTTTCGGTTGATTACCCCCTTCCGGAAAACAAGGGTAACAGGATGCGTACCATGCATTTTGTTAGATATTTCCAGAAACGTGGAGTGGTTGATCTCATGAGCTATAAGTCTCACGCTCCCATGGATGTGGTCGAAACACCATTCAGGAAAGAGTTTTTCATCGAGATGAATGTCAACAAATCGGCTGAGAACGGCAATCCTTTTAAAGGGTTGTACAACAAATTCGTAGAATGCAAACCATGGATTGTGAACAGTTTCACCGCTGACACGGTAAAAAACATACACGAAATAATATGCAGGGAAGATTATGACGTGATCCTTTGTCGTTACTCGGTAAACGCATTTCCCCTGTTGAGTCTTCCCGAAAAATACAAAAAGAGAGTCCTGCTTGATATCGACGACATAATGTCGAGTGATTTATACGATGTGGTTTATGGGGTAAAAAAAGGTCTTGTTAAAACCAAGGCCGCCATCGACAAAATAATATTCAAGAGATATCAAATGAAGTGCCTGGAACTCGGTAAAATTCTCTTCTGTTCGGAGGCCGACCGGACCAAAATGTCCAAATGCAGCAAAATAAACAATAAATATGTCGTACCCAACATCATCCCTCAACAGTCGCTGCCTGAAAATTACGAAAAGCTGGGTCTCGATAATGAGTATCTGCTCTTTGTCGGAGTACTGTCCTACCGGCCCAACGAACTTGGCATCGTCTGGTTTATCAAAGAGATATTCAACAAACTGCCGGAAGAATACGGCGCCCTGAAGTTGCTTGTAGTGGGCAGGGATCCGCAGGAAGAGCTGAAAGCCCTCTGCGCCAACAATAGCAGGATTCTCCTGGTAGAGAATCCTCCCGATGTCACGCCTTACTTTCAAAAATGCAAGACGGTCGTGGTCCCGGTATTGGTGGGTGGCGGAACTCGCATTAAAATACTTGAAGCCGGCAATTGTTATCGTCCTGTAATCACCACCAACCTGGGTGCCTACGGTCTAGATTTGAACGACCGTGAAAATGTCCTGTATTTTAATGACCGGAAAAGCTTTATCAGCAGTCTGAATTGGCTTAACGATGACGACAATTATGCCAAAATGGTCAATAATTTAAAAGCCACGGTCGATAGAAAATATACCGAACAAACATTTAAACGCAGCATGGATGACTTGCTCGTCGCTTAGTATGGCAGCAGTCGTCGGTTCATCCGGCAATGGGGGAGGCTGTATGTGGATTCATAAATGCATATATTCGCTCGGAATGCGTGCGCGAAATGGTAAGATATTGAGTTGTTACAACTTTTTGAAAGATTCGGAAACGTGGAGCATAGAGAAACTGGAAGCTCACCAGCTCACTTTGTTGCGCGATTTAGTCAGCAACGCCTACGCCAACTCACCCCATTATAAAGCAAAATTTGATGACGCCGGATTGAGCCCGGCGGATATCCAAAGTTTAAGCGACCTGAAACTGATACCCGTCACCACCAAAGAGGAGGTCTTGAACAATTCTGCATCCATTCAGATTACTGATTGCAAGGAAAAACTCTTTTTTTCCGAAACCTCCGGCAGTACTGGCAAGCCCCTGGTGTTCTATCGAAATCAGGGATGGGATGCCTGGCATAATGCCTCCGTTTTGCGGGGATACTCATGGCACAATGTACATCCCTGGGAAAGAAACGGATATTTGTGGGGGTACAATATAGCGCCCCGCAAAAGACTTAAAGTCAGGCTCTTGGACATACTGCAGAACAGGTTCAGGTTGTTTTCCTATAAAGACAAAGATATCCATGAGTTTGTCGATAAGCTGGAAGATGCCGAATATCTCGGTGGCTATTCTTCCATGATCTACGAGGTTGCTAAAAATATCAACTCGCAAAACAAGTCGGACAAATACCGGCTGAAAATGGTCAAGGGCACTTCGGAAAAGATTTACGAAGCCTATCAGATAGAGGCTGAAAAAGCCTTTGGCAGGAAAATAGTCAGCGAATACGGCTCTGCGGAAGCAGGGATTATCGCTTTTGAATGTGCACATGGCCACATGCACATAAATATGGAAACGGTGCTTGTGGAGCTGGTGGACAACGAAATCGTCGTAACAAATCTTGTTTCCAAGTCTTTCCCGATTATCAGATATAAGCTTGGCGACTACATTAAATTGAATAGGGAAATCAACTGCAGCTGCGGAATGGTGCATCCGGTAATAGATGAAGTTACCGGCAGAGTCGGATCCGTCATTTACGGCAAGAGATCGTCATATCCGAGCCTTACACTTTATTATGTCTTTAAAAACCTGGCACTTGGTCCAAATATAGTCTTGAATTATCAAGTTGTACAAAATTATAAAGGAGTGATAGATGTATTTATTGAATCTGTCCTCAGTGATAATGTCAGAAATATTTTGGGAAAAGAGTTTGTCAAATATTTTTCCGATGACATCGATATTAAAATAATTGATAATTACAAACGGAATGATCCTCATTGCAAGAAAAAAGACTTCATATCAAACATACACAATCTGGATAAAAATGAATAACCTAAAGGTCACAGTAATAATACCGGCAAAAAACGAAGAGCTTATCATTGGCAAGTGCCTGAGCGCTTTGAAAAACATCGACTACCCTCAGGAGAACTTCGAGGTCATAGTCGTTGATAACGGATCCACGGACAGTACACTGAGCATAGTGGAGAGCCATGGATTCACTGCCTGCCGGCAACCAGCGCTTACTATCGCGGGGTTGCGCAATTACGGGGCCGGGATTGCCACCTGCGATGTACTCGCCTTTGTTGATGCTGATGTGATCGTCGAGCCTGACTGGCTTAGAAATGGAATTGCTGCCCTGATGGAAGACGGTGTTGCCTGCGCCGGATGCAGCCCTGAAATCCCGGCGAACGCTACCTGGGTTGAGAAGGCCTGGAGCCTGCAGATCAAGTGTAGGCCGGAAAAATGTTATCGAGAGTGGCTGGCATCCATGAACTTGTTAGTATGGAAGCGTTGCTTTGATCATGTACAAGGTTTCAATCCCAACCTGCACACTTGTGAGGATGTCGATTTCGGCTACCGGATAGGTGCCAGATATCGAATAGTTTCAGATAAAAAAATAAGGGCGGTCCATTATGGTGAAGCTAAAACTCTACGTCAACTTTTTAAAAAGGAAAGCTGGCGGGGCATCAGTAACTTCCAGGGAATAATGAGCCATGGATTAGTCTTGAATGAAATCCCAAGCCATTTGCTAGCCTTATATTATTTTACAATTTTGACTTTAGTGCCGTTCATATTCCTGATAATTCCAGTGACAATGAAAAACTTGGCAATAGTGTTGCTCTTAATCGTCTTGTATCCTTTATTAAAAGCACTGAATATCTGTGGTAAGCTTAAAACTTGTAAACCCTTACTGCAGGTTGTAATGATATGGATTTTTTATTGCCTGGCACGAGGATGGTCTCTCTGGAGAGTGGCGTTCCGTAAGTTCAACTGGGCCTACGCCAGGTGAACATTTGCAATGGTGGTATTTCTACCTCCGATTCTCGCTGAGTCCAAAGATCAGGCAAAACTCGTCCTGGGATGGATCTAGAAAAGATTCCCTCCAGGGCCGGGCTGTCCGGGCGGAAAATATCAATTGACAGCGTCCTTCAGAGCGGTAAGATATTGAGAGATCGAGGCTTACCACCTGCTGCGCCTAGGTGAAATTAGAATGGACCAGCAGTCAGGTGCGAGAAAAGCGAACCTTCCGCACCGCATCAGGCTTGCCCCAAGGCGGGTTTAGTGCAAAAATCGAAAATATCAGCAGGAATGTTTGTAAGATAAATCACATTTGATGACTCGCATAAATGCGCGTGCAACCACCATGCAAGCATAATTCTTTTTTGGCCCCGTCGCTGTTCTGAATGGGTAGGGGGTGGTTTTACCCCCTGACTAAGGTTTTTCATTGCAGCATCAAGGCTGCCTGTCACTAAGTCAGTAGTCAGGCCAGGAAACCTTGGACATCGCCAG
>TBL_comb47_HYPODRAFT_10003798_pt1 | contig 17705 bp, 11 predicted proteins | sample TroBogypolimnion_40_FD_10682 | JGI IMG/M metagenome (IMG submission 10682)
TATTCGAAAGATTCGTCACTTCGTAGGTCAGTACGGCAACAGGCAATCCACTGGCATCGGCATCTCCGGGGATTAAGGGATTGAAACCAATAATCTTCACTTTTACCGGCAGGGTTTTATCCGATAGGTTCACGATCCCGACCGGATAGGCAGCATCGAAACTGGCTTCGGCAAATCTTGGGAAACCGTGCTGATTAACCGAACGACCTTCGTAATGGCTGTATTCGGAAGGATGAACCGGACCAATCAGGGCGCGGGTTATCGCCGGATCACCTTCCGGTTTGACATAGATCGCAAAAAATGGCGCGTCGTTTCCTTTGGTCACCGTGCTGTATCCGATGGCAGGCTTGTTCATGATTTCCCAGTCGCGCAATTCACCCCGTCCGCCCAGCGAAACCGTTCCGGTGCCAATACCACCCAACGGCAAGGCAATATTCAGAAGATGTTCCTGATCGTAATGTTTCAGAAAAGGCCAGTCGCTTGTTGTCTGAGTAAATGTGCTTTGGAAAAGCAGGATGAAGCTAAAAAGTAACAGGTTGAATTTCATTATATTTTAAGTTAGTTAGGTTATTCATGACCGAATATTCTTAATCAATCAGTTAATTTAAATTGACTTCTTAAAGTTTCACTTTTATCTCATCGCCATTGTATTGAATCACCTTTTCCGGTTTTGTTTCAATTCCTATTCCAGTTCCATGTCGTGGACTCACAATTACAATCTTGAAAGTTCGTTGTTTCAACATTCCCGGAAATTCACCCTGACGTTTATTGATTGTAAGCGTTTGGGAAGCATCGTTCCAATCCAGACGAATGTTGGCAAACACACCCTTTTCGTAATTGTAATTGTCGTTTTCATCTTCGTACAAGGTGAAATGGCCATCCGCTCCCGGATACACGCGAAGCTCTATCGGATCAGCAGGTTTTTCGGTGGAATATTGAATGAATGGACCCATTGGCACTATCGAACCGGCTTTTACAAACAATGGCATGATTTCAATGGGCGCATTGGTTGTTACAGTTTGCCCTCCGTCGAAAGAATTGCCCGTCCAAAAATTGATCCATTTAGTTCCTGAAGGAAGATATACTTTTTGTGTTTTATCACTTTTAACCTTTTGGTTTTCGTTGGCAAAGAGTTCAGGTGTTTTCCATTCAAGAACTATACGAGCAGCCGAAGCGCGACTGTTCTCGGTTTCAACGGCAAAAGAATATTCCTTATTCGCTTTTAATTCAACTACTTCGGTGTATTGTTCAATGTCCTTGTAAACCAAAGAAAGCTTTTTCCCATTGAGAAGAATACGATTGGCATCAAAGCATTTGACATGGAACTGGTATTTTCCATCTTGAGGTGGAATCAGTTTTCCTTCCCAACGGATGGAATACATGCTGTCAGTCACATAAGCCGGGCGGCCGCCATACCAGTTAAAGTTGATGTTAGGGTCAACCTGTTCTTTGCCCAACACTTTGTACTTATCGTCTTTGTAATATTTTGCGTTAAGCCCTTGCTTCCCGTCAGGGGTTTTAAAATATTTTGGGGCAATCACCACGCTGGCTTCGGGAGGGCGATGATACATAAAATCGGTAACCGGATTGACCAGAAAAGCATTTCCAAACAGGTATTCGTTATTGATATTGAATGTGGCTTTATCCTTTGGAAAATCCATTGGCAAACCGCGCATCATCGTGTAATCGTTTTGGGTAACCTGCCCGGCAAGCGAATAAATATAGGGCAACAATCGGTAGCGCAGGTTGTCGTATTGGATCAGCACTTTTGCAAAATCGCCCATTTCCCAGATTTCGCGCGGTGTTTCGGTGCCATGTGAACGGAAAATCGGCGTAAAGGCGGCAAACTGAAACATCCGGGTATAAAGTTCCTGGTAAGCAGGAGTTTTCCCTCCGTTTGGAAATACACCACCGTTTCCACCAAGCAAAAAAGCTCCAATATCGAACGACCAGTAAGGAACTCCAGACATACAGAAGTTCACGCCGGCAGAAATCTGATTTTTATAAATGGTCCAGTCAGCGCCGATGTCGCCGCTCCAGGTGGTTGCCGCGTTCCGTTGCTGTCCGGCAAATACCGATCGGGTAACGATGCATTTTCGCTGTTTATCGCTTTGTTTACGCCAGTTTTTGTAAATCCCGTCGGTTTGAACAAGCGAAAAAGTATTGAGGTAGCGGGCAAACGAACCTAAGTAGTTGTTGTCCATTTTCTTCAACTCGTAGTTCGTGGCTTCTCTTGTGAGAACGTTGACCAGATCGAGTTCAGAAGCATCCACCCACAACGCATCAATGCCCTTCAAAATAATCCCTTCGTTGAGGTATTTCCAGTAAAGTTCCCTCGCAGCCGGATTATAGGCGTCAAGAAATTTGAAACCAGCCCAGCCAACCGGTTTGTACAATAAGCCTTTCGATAGAAAATCCTTATAAATTTCGGTATTCGGTCCCATAGCAGGCCAAATGGAAAGCATCAGGTGAAAATTCATTTTGTGCAGTTCCTGAACCATTTCTTCGGGCTTCGGATAAAATTTGGGATCGAACTTCATGCTTCCCCAGTTGGCATTGCCATTCCAGTAATCCCAATCCTGAACAATATTATCAACCGGAATATGGAGCTGACGGTATTTTCTGGCCACTCCCAATAATTCATCACGGTTTTTGTAGGTACAATAGCTTTGCCAGTAGCCCAAAGCCCAGCGGCCATACATTGGAGCTTTTCCCGTTAGGTCGCGGTAACCAGCAATCACCTTGTCGGTATTGTTCCCGGCTATAAAATAGTAATCCATATTATCGCCCATTTCCGACCAGAGTGTGGCGACATTGGCAGAATCGCTGTAAATGGTTTTGGAATAATTGTCCCACAAAATTCCATAATTTTGGGTAGAAACGAGCATGGGATTGCAATCTTCAGTGTTCGACTGAACCATCAGGATTTTGCTGTTCCGGTAGTTCATTTTTCCTTCCTGGTAGGTTCCTAATCCATAAATACCTTCGTCAGGAGTAATGTCAAAACTTTGTTTAAAACTGAAACCTTTATCTCCTTTAAATTCAAAAGGTTGAAATGATACTTGTTCTTCTTTAAGAATATTGACCCCATTGGTTTTTCTGTAACTGACCTGTCCGGTACTTTTCGATATCATAACCTTGAGGTTTTTAGATTGCAGGCTTACAAAATCCCCTGAATCTTTTGTTGAAATACCCAAATCAGGTACACTGTCCTTAATGATTACCAGACTTTTTTTATCTGGCTTACCATCGAAAGTCCATTTCTGAATACGGACCGCATTAATAGCATAAAACCGGACCTGAATATTCAGTTTCCCATCCAACAGGGTGATGCCATTTTTTATCGGAACACTGATCGTTTGGAATTTTTTTGTTGAACACTGACAAAATATAATTATCAGTAAAAGTACTGGTATGTTTTTCATGATCTTGAACCTGTTAATACTTCGAACTGAATATGCTTTTCTCCTAATTGATAACCACGGTATTGACCGAACCCGCTTTTAGCTCTACTTCTACCGACTTCTTGTTGGTGTTAATTATCAAAGTTTTCGTATAATTTTCGCGGTTGGTAAGAATGCAAATTATGGAGCCATCGGGATTCTGAAAAGCCAATGGTTTAAGGTATTCGCTACTTGTACAATACACCCGTTTTGCTCCGGGTTTTATGAAATTACTGAAGTGCTTGACTACATAAAATTGCGGATTGAAAATCGCTTTTCGGCTTATCGTATCCACTGTAACCATAGCGCTTTGTTTCCATTTCCATGAACTCATCCCCGTTTGATCGAGAACCATGTTCCATTGCATATATGCTGAAGCATTTCTGCTTAAATACCAGTGCATTTGGTCGTAAGTTTCAAAGGCATACGCCCAGCTATTGTCGCCATTGCCACATTTTGTTTCCGATTGCATGATTTTTTTCTCAGGAAAGTTTTCAACCGTCGGTTCCACAGCAGCATCGCCAAACCATTGGAATCCAACTCCCGTGATGTATTTAGCTATTTTAGGATTCGATAAAGCCGGAAGTACAAATTGTTTGTATTCATCATTATCGGGATTTCCGTTGAGGGTACCCAGCCAAATCTCGGTGGGTAGTTTCTCCTTTTGAAATTCCGGACCCAAATAATTGCCAATGAAATCAGCCATTTGCTGGCCTGTCCAGCCGCAGGAAGGGAATCCCGGTAAGTGAAGCGGCTCATTTTGAACATGAACCGAATAGACCTGAATACCTTCTTTCTTATAAGCTTTCACATAATCTGCAAAATACAAAGCGTAGGCTTTCAGATTTTTATCGTCCTGGTTGAGTTCTCCCTGAAAATATTTACCGTTGGTTTTCATCCATGCTGGTGGAGTCCAGGGTGAGCCCCAAATCCGGAGTTGGGGCTGGTATTTCATGGCCGCTTTGATGTACGGAATCATGCATTTTTTATCTCTTTGTATGGAGAAGTATTTCATCTGGTAATCGCCGGCGCTGTCGTTAAGTGAATAATAATCAATGGCATAATCGCTGGCGCCAATCGGCATACGGCAAGTGGCAAAGTCACAACCATTTTTATCAAAAAGAGCCTCCATGACTTCCTGTCGTTCAGTTTCGGTAAGATAACCCAGCGCCTGCCAGCCTTTCTCGTTAAAACAACCACCCCAGCCATCAATGGTCTGGAATTGTTGTGAAACATCAATTCCAATGCTTTCATTAAATGATTTTGCATAAGGCTTTAGCTCAACCGCTTTTGTTTCCCAAGAGTTTTCAGGTGATGAGGAATATAATTCACATTTGTTTTGAGCGAAAATGTACGTTCCCAGTAAAGTGAAAAACAGATAAATAGTTATTTTTTTCATGTTTGATTGGTTATTTATTACCACTGATAAAGCCAGACATAAGTTGTATATTCTGTGTCGGTAGGATCCCAGAATTTAAACCCTCCAATTTCTTCACCACAACGATTGGTCAGGCGAAATCCTTTTTGAAAGAATATCGGGTCCTCGTCATGAAAACGGTATGCCGAAAATTCCAGTTTGGATGCATCAAAGTGAGTAAGTCCTGCAACCGGAGTGTAATATTTACCTTTCTGAAAATAATAGGTTCCGAGGAAATAATCTTCCAGCCCTGAAGACAGGAAAAGCGGATTTTTTTCTCCATTCATATAAGCCCTGATGCACGATTCAAGATAACTTAAGCTCATCCAGCTTTCCTTTGGGTCACGGGTTTTTGGAGTTCCTTTTGCTGCAATCGTTACCTGATACAAAGCTCCGCTACCGGAAATATCGCACATGCTAAACTCTTCAAATGGTTTGGCCGTATAGTGTTCAAGCTTGTAAAGTTTAAGACGGGCATTATCAGGCAAACGAACCCCGGCAATTTCAACAGGCAGGTTTTCTGTTCCGCGGATAATCCACCAAAAGGGCTGTCCTGTGTCGGCGCCATCAGCCAATTGTGCCGTTACACGAACACTTTTACCAAAGGGAATACGGTAGGTATTGTAAATTCCGCTGTTCCCGCCGGTATTGCCAATACGTTCAATTCCCCAGGGGGCCGATTCGTCGTCGAAGCCAATTCCATGTCCCAATAAAAGTTCCATATCGATGCCCGGAAGGACTTCTCCATCCACAGTTATACGAATGCGGGTTTGTCCGTAACCTTTAAAAGCTCCGCCAAACCACATGTGGGTGAGGCAGCCTTTCCCAGAATAACTAAACAATTCTGCTTCCACGTTTGGTTTCAATACAGATTGTTGTTTGCCCATTGTACCGAAGGTTTTCAACGTATTCAAGTCGACTGGAATTTTTTGGGCAAAAGTGGCACCCGAACCGATCAATATCAATAAGACTAAAAAGCCTAATGTTTTTAAGTGTTTCATTGTATCTGTTTTAATTGTACAAACTATTCTTTCTGAAATTCCATCACGAACCCATAACTATAAGGCTTATTTCCGTCAATCGTATATTTCTCCATCGTTTTGGCACCCCAGGTATCGTTTCCGCCTACGCCATGAATATTCAGGTCGATGTTCAGGTTAATGAAATCACGTTTTGGCAAATCAAATGGATGTCTGGCCTTTTCGAGGTCGTCTTCAGTGTAAGGCCATGCATGAAAACACAACGGTTGCAAACCTGTTACTTTTATGCCACTCCCAAACTGCTCAGAAAACTTGAACCAACTGACGTCGCAACGATTGGCATTGTCCTGTGGAGCTGGATAATTGGTGATAAAGTTTTCAAGTGTTGATTCGTAGATCCCCACCAGCGAGCCTGTTTCCCGGTCCGGATAGTTTTCCCAGGGTCCCCGGCCCAGCCAAACCATAAGGTTGAAATCTGCGGGCAACTGCATGTGCATACCAAATTTAGGAATCAGCGGAATGGTGTCACAGAGTGGCAGATAGTCAGCATTTACCTGTATTCTACCATCACCGTTCAGTCGGTAACTGAGTGTATAGGAAGCTCCAATATCGGGCAGCTTCATTTTGAAGTGAATCGAAACGATTCCATCGTTTTTGACCACTTCAACTGCTTCAACGGTGCGTTTCTCTCCGGCGGTTTTCCACTTTCCCTGTTCGCGCACAAAACCGCTGTTCTTTTGGTTGTCATTTGGCGTCTTCCAGAAATAAGGTTCCAGTTGACCAATCAGCAATTCCTTGTCTTTAACCTTCCAATTCACCAGTGAACCTGTTTTTTTGCTGAAAGTAGCCCGAAACCAATCATTCTGAATCCGGATTTCAGTGTCATTTTCTTTGGCTTGCAGATCGTTTGCCGAAGCAACAATGCCATGCATCGGGAACGGTTTCAGCACAAACTGCTCGCGTGCTATGCAAAACCCCTCAGAAGCCCAGCAATTGGCCTTTTTCAATTTGGCATACATGTTGAGGCAAATTTGCGGATTGGAAGGATCAGTTGCTTTTAGCGCCGGAATGCTGATTTCTGCAGATTGACCGGGGAGAATAGCGTTGCCGTCAATAATTCCTGTTTGAACCGATTTGCCGTTTGTCAGGTATTCATAAACCAGATCAACCTTACTCAACGTAAGAAAGTCATAACGGTTGATTACCCTTACCTTGGGGAAAGTGGCGTCAACGAGTTGAAAAACTACCGGCTGATAAACTTTTTGCACTTCGTAATAATGCGGATAGGGTACCCTGTCTGAAGCAACAAGACCTTTGATGCAAAAATTTCCATTGTTGGGCTGATCTCCAAAATCGCCGCCATAAGCCCAGTATTCATCGTCTTTCAGTTGAAGTCTTGCTGGATTTTTATCGTATTTCAGTGGAGAACCATCTTTTTTCCGGGCAAGTCCCTGATCGACCCATTCCCAAATGGCTGCACCGGCCAGACTGGGATCAGCATAAATAACATCCCAGTATTCCTGCAGATTTCCACCCGAATTGCCCATTACATGAGCATATTCCCTCATAAAAACAGGTTTGTCTTTAATCCGCTCTCCTAATTTCTTCAGCGTATCGGGGTGAAGATAGCCTTCATCGTATAAAGCCGACACATCACGCTGCGTATCAGAATAAATGAGTCTTGATGGATCTATCTTTTTGATGGTGTCGGCCATGGCTATCAGGTTACGGCCTCTTCCTCCTTCATTCCCAAGGGACCAGAAGATTACACACGCATGATTCTTGTCCCGCTGAACCAAGGCAACAGCACGGTCTACATGAGCTTTTTTCCATACCGGATCATCTCCCATCACCTTATTTCCTATTCCAAAGCCATGCGATTCCTGATTGGTCTCGTCCATCACATAAAAACCATATTGGTCGCATAGCTCGTAAAACAATGGATCATCCGGGTAATGGCAGGTGCGGATCATATTGATGTTCGCCTGCTTCATCAATTCCAGATCGCGGACCATCGTTTGCCGGTCAATATGCTTGCCTGTCCGGGGATGTTGCTCGTGTCTGTTTACACCTTTAAGCTTGACTGCCTTATCATTGATGGTGAAAACATCACCCTGAACTTCAATTTTACGCACTCCAATACGACAACGAGCAGTTTCTGTAATCACATTTTTATCATTCTTAAGGCAGACATACAATTCATACAAGTCAGGTGTTTCCGCCGACCACATAAGGGGACTGATCAACTCAGTATTCAACTCAATGATTCGTGATGAATTGCTTTTTAGGGTGATATCCTTTTGAGAAAGTGAAATTTCCAATGGGTTTCCTGAGGCTGAAAAACCTGATATGCGTGCCTCAATCGTCAAGCCTTTTGTATTGATTCCTGATCGGTTTTCCAGATTCAGTTTCAGACTGACGTTGGCTCTGTTGAAATCCTTGCCGGGTATAGCCTGAACACAATAGTCCTGAATAAATGTTTTGGGCCTGACAATCAAGTCCACATCCCTGAAGATCCCTGCCAGTCGCCACATGTCCTGGTCCTCAAGATAGCTTCCATCGCACCATTTGTAAACTTCGACAGCAAGTTTGTTTTCGCCCTTTCGTATATATTTGCTAATATCAAATTCGGCAGGCGACATGGAGTTTTCACTATATCCCACTTTCTGGCCATTAATCCAGATGTACATGGCCGACTGCACCCCACCAAAATTGATAAATACCAGTTTGTCATCCCAGGCTACCGGAACCTGAAATGTGGTACAATAGCTCCCAACCGGATTGCGGGCTTCAAAACTTGTAAAGTGCTTTTCGGGTTCGCTGGTTACTTTGGGCTGATCTACCTTGAATGGATAAGTGATATTGGTGTAAATGGGTGTTCCAAAACCCTGCATCTCCCAGTTCCCGGGAACCAATATGTTGTCCCAGTCAGCAAACTGATAATCGGTTTTGAAGAAATCAACCGGTCGTTCGTTGGGATTAGGCGACCATTTGAATTTCCAAACTCCGTTTAATGAAACTACTTTCGGATTATTGCCCTTCTCGCTTGGAAGGATTAAAGTTGCATGTGCCTTTTCCTTGTTGATGCCTATTACCTCAGGATTTTCCCAATCGTTAATCTTCACCTGAGCTTTCAGGAAAAGGGGGGAAAGAAGAACCAGTAAGGCAAGCATAAAATTGTCCGAGATGATCTTATGTCGATGATTCATTAGATTATAAATAATAGTTGGTATATTCATTTCTATAATCTCAGTTCATAATGGTCAGTCACAATCCCCGGAACTGGATTTGAACACTGAACACTGCGACCGAATACTATATAATACTCCGAATGCTTAATATTCAAGGTTTTCGGAAGTAAATATCGCAATAATAAGTACTCGGAATTATCTCCAGGATAGATCAATACAGCGCAAAGGTTTGTGCAAAGGTTTGCGCCCTTGAAAGATGTTCCTAAACATTTTTCAAGGGCGCAAACCTGGTCGGCTGATTCATTCAATTAGCGTAACGTTTCCTATAGGTACTGATCCAGCTTCCGCTTCGTGATCTCACCCACAACAGCTTTGATGTCTTCGGCGCGTTCACGTTTGCAAACCAGGATGGTATTTCCCTCCTGAACCACGATCACATCTTCCAGTCCAACTACTGCAACCAGGCTGTCCGGGGCATAGACATAGGAGTTTTTCGTGTCGATAAAGATGACTTCCCCTGCCTGTACATTCTGGTTTTCATCCTTTGCATTATATTTATATACCTCTTCCCAGCTTCCCAGGTCGTTCCAAATAAAATCACCCTGTACCAAAAATACATTGTTTGCCTTTTCGAGAATTCCGTAGTCAATCGAAATGGATTTTACCTCCTTGTAGATCCGGTCAAGGGCTTCTTCATAACTCTCAGCGCCGATGTGTTCCTTAATGCGCATCAAATCGGCATATAATTCAGGAGCATGTTTCTTTACAGCATCCAGAAAAACAGACACTTTGAACACAAAGATTCCACTGTTCCAGAAGAATCCTCCGCTTTGCAGATACCCTGTAGCTACTTCCACATTAGGCTTCTCTACAAATTTCTGAACAGCATACGATTTGATGCTCTGCCCAATCTGAACTTCATCACCCGTTTTTACATATCCGTATCCGGTAGCCGGAAATTTGGGTGTGATTCCAATGGTGACAATGCCATCTTTCTTCTCTGCGATTAATACCGCCGACTCAATACATTGCCTGAAAAGTTCATCATTCTGTATGAGGTGGTCCGAAGGTGAAACAATCATCACTCCTTCAGGATCTTTTTCGGCAATAAACAGTGCTGCCAGGCCAATGGCCGGAAGCGTGTTTTTACCAACTGGCTCAAAGATCAGGTTCGCTTTAGGCAAATTGCCCGTTTGAGATTCCAGAACCTCCTGCTGGCTTTTTGCTGAAACCACAAAGATGGACTCTTCAGGAATGAAATTGGCAAACCGCTTCACCGATTCCTGAATCAAAGATTGATCACCAAAAAGGCTTAGATATTGTTTGGGTTTTGCTACCCGGCTTCTGGGCCAGAAACGTGTTCCGGCTCCTCCAGCCATAATCAGACAGTATGTATTGCTCATAGAATAATGTTTAACGTGTAAAGTTAAAAGTTAACTGCTCTTAATGTTCTGGATTTGTCAATAAATAAATCCTACTGCTTCCTAACTTTAAACTTTGAACCTGGAACTTTGAACTTTGAACTTGAAACTGCTTTAGTATTTCACCTTGATTTTCATCGCACCCGGTATTTCCTTTTCCGAAGCAACGATTACATAACCGCCACCGCTTCCTGAAGGTATTGCACCTGGATAATGCGGGAACCAGTTGGTCTCCAATTCTTCTGAAACCCATTCAGGAACTGTGAAAGGCAACATTCTTTTCCACGAAAGAAAAGTCTGTTTCAGGCCTTCACCCAGTTTGATCACATTCCGTTCAACGATTCCTTCCCAGCAAAGGTCGCCAGCTTCACCAAGCATTTTCACATTTTCAATGGTAAGGTGTTTCTCGATCAATGGATTGTAGCCATCAGGACGAGGTGCCAGTGGAATGAGGTGCAGTACACGTGAAAGCCATTCACAGGTTTCAGGATCAATGGTCGATTCGATGTTAAAGGGCCAGTACTTCCCATCGTAATCCAATCGGTTTGCACCGGGCATCAATATACCCAGCTGGTCCTGTGAGCCTGAAACATATTCGCATCCCGGGGGATTTTCAGCACCAAAAAGCAGCTGTGCATTACGTACCGGGTCTCCTTCAGGCATCTTGCCCCCCCATAATTCTTCTGCCACCTTACGTGAACTGGTGGCCATACCCGAACGGTCGTTAAAATCAAAATCCGGCCAAATTTGTACCACGACACACGATCCACGGTGAACTACTGAAACCCAGGGCTGATCCATCCATCCGCCGGCAAGGCATAAACGGTAAGGAAACCGCAAATCTTTCTTCGATTGTGAACTTGAACGTTCCGGTAATCCTTCTTCCGGTATACGCTCCAGAACAATCAGTTCCACATTGTTTTCCTGGCACAGACGTTTTTTACCTTCGGTATATCCATCGGTATTAACCACAAGAAAGTCAGGCTTTAGGCGCTTCATGTCTTCTTCGAAATCAAGAATCCCAAAGCCGGACGAAACAAATGCTTCGGTAACGTACTTCAGCGCACCAACCATATAAACCCTTTCCTCCTGCGAGAAATAGGGTTTTTTCCCTTTCAGACGGAAGATATTCTCGTCCTTTCCGATGCTCACATATAACTTACCGTATTGAGCAGCTGTTTTAAAAAAGGCAACATGACCGGCATGCAACAGGTCATAGCATCCGCTAACCAATACTATTTTATCCTCATTCATCCTACTAAGGTTAATTAACAAAACATAAGGGTTCCCTGATATACCATACTGGTACATCTTTTTTCTCACCTTCTCACCTTCTCACCTTCTCACCTTCTCATTTTCTCACCTTTCTCCCGTCTTCGGTCTCCGGTCTTCCTACTTCACTCCGCCGGTCACCATTTGTGTTCTGATCCAGTCGTATGTTTCTTTCATACCTGTGGCCAGAGGAAGTTTTGGTTCCCAGTTCATCAGTTCCAAAATCAGTGTATTGTCGCTGTTCCGTCCGCGAACACCCTTAGGGGCATCCAAATCATACGTACGTTTTAACTTAATGTCCCCGATTTTCTCAACGATATCAACCAGTTCATTGATCGAAACCATTTCGCTGCTGCCAAGGTTGAGTGGCTCGATGATGTCGCTGTACATGATTTTCAGGATACCTTCCACGCAATCGGTAATGTACATGAAGCTGCGGGTTTGTTCGCCGTCGCCCCAGATATTGATTTCGTCTTTTCCATACAATTCGGCTTCAAGTACTTTGCGGCACATGGCTGCAGGAGCTTTTTCACGACCACCGTCCCAGGTTCCGTGTGGTCCGTATACATTGTGAAAACGGGCTACCCGTGTGTTGATACCGTAATCTTCACGGAAATGACGGCACATGCGTTCTGAGAACAGTTTTTCCCATCCATAGCCGTCTTCGGCCTGTGCAGGATAAGCATCCGATTCCTTCAGTCCCGGATTGTCGGTCTCTTTCTGTTTGTCACCATTGTATACACAGGCTGAGGAGGCATAAAAGAAACGTTGGATGCCCAGATCTTTGGCTGCCATCAACAAATGGGTGTTGATCAATACACTGAGCATACATTCTGCCTTGTGATTTTCGATGAAACCCATTCCACCCATATCTGCGGCCAGGTTAAATACCTGGTGATATCCGTTCAGAGCCGTGTAACAGTTTTCCTTGATCGTTAAATCGAGTACAAGGTTATCGACATCCTCATGAACCTGATACCATTGATTCATTGGTTTTTTATCAACTCCACGTACATCATTACCCAGGTCCTTTAACTTTCTGACCAGATGGCCACCGATGAATCCACCGGCTCCGGCTACTACAATTTTTTTCATCTTCTATTATTTAAGTGTATTTTTATTTCTTCCCGGTTTGAACGCCAAAGAATAAACCATATACGGCTGTTTTTTAGTGCTATTTCGGGAAGTATCCTTTAATTTCTTTTGCAAAGATTGGCATAAAAACAACCACATGCAAGGCCTTCATTATCAACTAATCCCGCAAAGGTTACCGCAAAGGTTTGCGCTGTCAAAATATGTTTTGGAACATTTTTACCTGCTCTCTTTCCCGTCATCCTGAACTTGTTTCAGGACCCCCTCCTATCATGGGGTGCCGAAACAAGTTCGGCATGATGCTCCGATTTTCCTTTTCCTCTTTATGATAAGGTTAATAAGGTTGTGGGTTCAGGGGTTGGTCCTTGCTACTAAGGTTAAATAACAAAATGTAAGTTTTGCCCTATAAACCATACTGTGCATCATTTTTCTCACCTTCTCACCTTCTTATCTTCACCCTTTCCCCTTTTCCATTTTCCTTTTTCCTGATTCTGAATAATCTGTTAACTTTGTAAAGTCACTAGCTTTGATTGAATACCATGGAAAAGGGCAGAAGTCATGTTTCGTTAAAAGATCTGGCACGTGAAATCGGGGTTTCGATTTCAACAGTGTCCAGAGCGCTCAACAACCATCCCGATATTAGCCCGACTATGACCCTGAAAATAAAGAAACTGGCTGCTGAAATGAATTACTCCCCCAATCCCCTTGCCATGGGATTGCTTAAACAGGCAACCCGTATGATTGGGGTCATTGTGCCTGACCTGGTCACCCATTTTTATTCCTCCATCATATCAGGCATCGAACAGGTTGCTGAAGAAAAGGGCTATTACATCCTGATTGCCTCTTCGAGCGAAAGCCTTCAGAAGGAAATCAAATCGGTCGAAAACCTTTTGAAAACAAGGGTTGAAGGCCTGATCGTCTGTCTCAGCCAGGAAACAAAAAGCTATGGGCATTTCGACCGGCTGATCAGTAACAATATTCCGTTGGTGTTCTTCGACAGGGTATGCCGCACTGATGAAGTTCCTTCGGTGGTGGTCGACAATGTGGACGCCGCCCGGAAGATTACCCGGCATTTCTATAAGAACGGATTCCGTAGGATTGCTTATATCGCCGGCCCCGATCACCTGAATATTTCGCTGGAACGTACCCGGGGTTATCTTTCTGGTTTGAAAAGCTGCGGTCTGGATTTTGATCCTGAACTGCTGGTCAAATGCAACATGAGTTCGGAAGGAGCGACTAAGGCAACGGCCCGTCTGCTTCAGTTACAGGAGCGACCGGATGCCATTTTCGGAATTAACGATACAGTAGCCTTTGCCGCCATGAAAGAGATTAAACGCCATGGGCTGAAGATTCCTGAAGATGTTGCACTGGTTGGTTTTACCGATGAATTTCATTCCACGGTAGTCGAACCCGCTCTGACATCCATAACACATCCTACCTTTGAAATCGGACAGGAGGCTGCCCGGCTGTTCTTTAGCCAGATTGAAAACCCGGAATCAATACCCGTTCAGGTTGTTTTGAAAACCAAATTAGTAATTAGAAAATCTTCGGTCAAATAAAGATCAGGATAATTTTCGGATACAGACCCGCATTCTTTGGTCAGTACAAAATCAATTACCCCTTTCATAGGTCGATAGATCCCGTAGGAAGATAGAATTTTTTAGAATGATTTTCTAATTAGTGATTAGATCTTTTTCTAAATTCATCAAGTACCTCAGTGGCCAGTTCATAACTGGATTGGTATTGCTTCCTCCTGAAAATTCCGCTTGTCATTTTCTGTAGATCCTCGTGGATATTTTCTAAGGATTCCTGGATGGTCGATCGGAAAAGCTCTGCACAACTAATGCATGAATTCGTATTTATCTCATTCGTGGTATAAAAAGCACTTTTTAATTCCTCAATGGCTCTTGAATACTCACTGTTCCGAAAATACTTATTCGACGCCAGAAAACTTTCATTAATCTCTGAAATATGCTTCTTGCAGCCTTCTCCCAAATGAGGACAACTTACCAACTCAATCTTTCCCTGTCCGTCATTAAGCTGTTCACTATTTAAATTAAATAATGAAAACAGACCTCTTCTCTTATCTTTCATCACTTATCATTATTTTAGGCCAGAAAGTAAACGAAAATATTTTGAAAAAACCAACTTTTTTTAGTTATTTCTAATCCTTTTCACGAACATATTTATCAACAGGATCATGAGATCAACTATTTACGGCTTTGCCAGCTATATGTTCAGGACTGCATACAATCAGGCTTCCAAACCTGAATTTGTGGATATCCTGATTGGTGAGTTTGACGTAAAATCAATTAACAGTACAACTTTCCTTTCAGCCCCAACACAAATAAGATTGAGCAGAGTTCTTCTCTTTTACGGCCAATACTAAAGTTGCTGTTTATATTTAACTTATGTGTTCCTAACCAAACAAGGTTAATCTAAGTTACACAAGGCCGCATTTGGGTATAGCTTTTTCATGAGTAGAAACTGTTTATGGAAATCCAAATCAAGACTTCAATAAGATGAATACAGATCCGCTGTTAAGAGGTGGGTAATAAGGACAATATAAGTTTTGATATGCTTTTCTAATTTATAATTAGATCTTTTTTCTAAATTCATCAAGTACTTCAGTGGCCAGTTCATAACTGGTTTTGTAGCGTTTTTTCTGGTAAAACCCTTTATTCATCTTCTCCAGATCCTCGCGGATATTCTCTAATGATTCCATGATGGTTGACCGCAAGAGCTCTTTACAACCGGCGCATGAGGTCTCCGTTATCTCATTAGTCGTCACATATGCAATTTTCAATTCCTCAATTGCCCTTGTATAATCCTTGTCGCGCCAATACCTTTCAAAAGCCAGGAAACTTGCATTAATTGATGAAAGAGTTTTTTTGCAGTCTGTTCCTGAGCCGGGGCAACTAACAAGTTCAAACTTATCCTGATTGTCTTTAAAGTAGGCACTTTCTATTTCTGATATTGAAAACTGACTTCTCCACTTATTCTTCATGCCAGACGATTGATTAAGCTCTAAAAGTAAAAGAATTATTTTTTAAATTATCAATTCGTTTAAAGAATTTATTATTCTTTTTATAAACGCATTTAGAATCACGGAGATGTAAATGACTGATATATAAAATACTTACCATTTAGCTATTTTTCTAATTAATTCTTTCTCATACTTGAATTTTAAAATATCCTAAATGGAATATCCCTTGTGATTTCTATAAGGTGACAGCGCTTCAATCATAAATCAGTGTGTCTTTCGGTTTACATACCACTAATTATTCATTGGCCGAATATCCGGATTGGGCTCTAATGCTTTCCAGGTGTTTCTTACTGCCGGATAAAAACTGAGCGGGGGTTTATGCGAAGATGTGTTGATTCCCTTCCGCCTCACAAACGGTCTATACCAGAGTGCCTGTTTAAGAATACAGTAAGTATACAATAAGATTAGCATAGGTATAGCCTATGTGTTCCTGAACACACAAGGTACACACAAGGTATACTCAAGGTATACACAAGGTATACAGAAGGTCCTTCTTTGAACCCTCTCCAATAATACCCTTTTAACAGAACTAGCTTAAGCAGATCAGTTGCTCCGGCGTGTAAAGTTGTAATGGGGAACATGCACGGACATTCAGGTTGAGGGAAATAGATACTGCTATCTTCATCTTATTTCATCTTATGCAATCATTCAAAACCAAATCGAATGATTTTTAAGATTTCTTATCTGTAATTTGAAAGATATGCCTGTCCAATTCGGTGAATCGTATTACTTTTGCCTTATCAATAAATAAAGAAGTGTCGAAAGTGCAGAGCTATACTAATGATCGGGAAACGCAAACATCGGGCTTAAGGTCGGTCTTCCGTTCCCTGCAATACCGGAATTACCGGCTATTCTTTGCAGGCCAGAGTGTTTCGCTGATCGGTACATGGATTCAACGCATCGCGATGCCATGGCTGGTTTACGACTTAACCAAGTCTGTATTTCTTTTGGGCATTGTCGGATTTGCCGGACAGATACCTACTCTATTGCTGTCTCCGTTTGCAGGGGTGATCACCGACCGTTGGAACCGATACCACATCCTGATTGGCACTCAAATACTTGCCATGTTGCAGGCTGTCATTTTAACCGTACTGGTTTTCAATAAGTCGGTCGAAGTCTGGCATATCGTGTTGCTCAGCAGTTTCCTGGGATGTGTCAATGCCTTCGATATTCCTGCCCGTCAATCGTTTGTGGTGAAGATGGTTGAAAAGAAGGAAGATCTGAGTAATGCCATCGCCCTCAATTCGTCGATGGTCAATGGCGCCCGGTTACTCGGACCCTCGGTTGCAGGTGTACTCCTGGCCACCACAGGGGAGGGGATTTGCTTCCTGCTCAATGCCTTAAGCTATATTTTTGTGATTTGGTCGCTGCTGCTCATGAAAGTTACGCCTTTTGAAAAAAAGGAGACCAACAATTCAGTTTTAACGGAATTTAAGGAAGGATTTAATTATACCTTCAGTTCGATTCCCATTAAATACACCGTTCTTTTGCTGGCGCTGGTCAGCCTGATGGGAATGCCCTACACGGTATTAATGCCTGTATTTGCCAAAGATATCCTTCACGGAGGATCGCATACGTTCGGCTTTTTAATGGGAGCATCCGGCTTTGGAGCCTTGTCGGGAGCGTTTTACCTGGCCTGGCGTAAGAGCCTCACCGGTCTGGATAAGGTGATTCCTATTGCCTCTGCAACCTTTGGACTCGGGCTTATTCTATTTTCTTTTTCGCGTTATTTTCCATTATCTTTGGCTCTTATGGTGATCATCGGCCTGGGGATGATGTTACAAATGGCCACCAGCAATACCATTATGCAGACCCTGGTCAGCAACGAGATGAGGGGTCGGGT
>TBL_comb47_HYPODRAFT_10003803_pt1 | contig 17693 bp, 9 predicted proteins | sample TroBogypolimnion_40_FD_10682 | JGI IMG/M metagenome (IMG submission 10682)
CGAAGGTGCTTCGCCCATGGGCACAGCGAACGCCGCGAGGGCCATGACGCACAGGCCGGAAGTCAGCGTGAGCCCCGCCGTCCGGGGCGCGGGCAGATGGACCAAACGCTCGATTCGTCGCCGCAAGGCGCTGCGTGATTCCAGGATGCCCACCAGGCCGAGTGCCGCCAGCGACCGGGGCAGCCCGAGCCGGGCTACCGCCAGGAGGGTGAGCGCGTAACACCCCGCCTCGGCCTTCAAGGTGACGACCACGGCATCATCCACCGCTTCCTCGCGAGTTCGGCGGATGCAGGCATTCGCCACCCACACCAACGGGTGCCACCAATAAACGATTTGGAGCAAAGCCTGCGCCCAGCTCACCCACACGTCCCCACGCCGCAAGTGGATGAGTTCGTGCAGGAGCACGGGACGCAAAGCCTCGGGCGAAAGTTGGTCCACGAGCGCTCTGGGCAGGAGGATGACCGGACGGAGCACGCCGTACACCGCCGGGGACATGGCCTGGTCCGTAAGCCGCAAGATCACCCGGATGCGGCAACCGGCACGGCGGCGCTCCTCCTCCAACAGGTTTAACAAGGCAGGCGGGGCCGGCGATCCGCGCCGTCCCAAACTGACCACCGAGCCCCATCGGAACAGCACCCAGGCCAGCAATGCGAGACTCACCGAACCCGAAGTGAGGCAAGCCCAGGCACTCCGGGAAAGCCCTTCGGGGTTAGTCCGCGGCAGCCAGAACGCGGGTAAACCGCTCGGCGCTGGGAAGTCGCCGAGGTCGTTTTGGGCGGCAACGGTCACAACTCTAGTCTGGTAGCGCGGCACCGGCGGGACCGGAGTCGAACGTACCCACCAGGCAAGACCGGTGGGAACCGCTAGCGACGGCGGCAGGAGGAGTTTGAGCAACACCAGGAGCCAGAGTGCATAGCGGACCGCCCCGCGCACCCTCCGACGCAGTGCGGCATCCAAGATCCAAACCAGCCCGATGAGCAGACTCGATTGCCAGAGCATCGGCCAGGCCCAATCCCGAAGGTGCCCGGCCCAGAGATTTGCGGAATGAAGCAAGGCGTTCATGGCATCAAGGCGCGGTTCGGCGCTTGGCTTGGATGAGTGCTTCGATCTCGGCCAACTCACCAGCGCTGAGATCGCCGGTGTCCAACAGGCATTGGAGCATCGGCGTCAGCGCCCCGTTGAAGGCGTGTTTAAGGGCGTAAAGCAATTCGCCTCGCTGCGCCTGCTCCCGGGTGACGGCCGAGCGGAAAACCGTGCCGTGCCCCACCTTTTCGGCACGAAGCAATCCCTTGCCGACCATCCGGTCCATGAGGGTGCGGACGGTAGAATAGGTCCAGGCGGTGCGGGGATGGAGTTGCTCTTGGATGGCTGGGGCGGAGCAAGGCTCGCCCTCCCAGACGGCCTTGATAATAGTCCACTCGGACTCAGTGAGTTCGACAGGTTTCTTAGCCATAACATGACCAGTATTCTCCACAGTTGTAGAGGGGTCAAGGGGAATCTTTACAAATGTAGATACTAATTCACCGGTTGGTCTTGTCGAGGCCAGGGCGAGCATGGATTGGCTTGGTTCTGCCTGTCTCGGCGCGCCAGGACACCTGGGCATCAACCACTAGCCAGGACTATGGATCGCAGTTATCGACCCCACCTCCAGAGGGCGGTTCAGCGAACCAGCCGTACCGAATCGAATGCGGCTTTCACGTTGCGACGGAGGAGCACGAGCACAGCCCACGGGCCGAAGATCAACCCAAGAATCAGCCCGGGAGGTGTGATCAGAGCGAGCAAAGCCCCAGCATGCGCGAGCCCATAAGTCCGCAACTGACGCATCCGCCATGCTCCGATAGCCGTGAGCAGGGAGGAACAAATCAACAAAGGCACCAATGCCTGGAGCAGGATCGCAAGCCAGGGGTGCATCCCTGATCCAGGATGGGTGGTTTTGGAAAAGGCAAATCCGAGAACGTCCACGCTGAGAGATTCCACGGCGTTAGAGGACTCCCACTTGATGCGAACGAACAAGAATAGCGCGCCGAGCACGAGCAGGTTGAGCACGGCGACGACAATGAGTCCGACGGCCGGAGTGGCGACTTGTTGGCGGGCCAGTTCAGAAGCGGCAGTTTCCCTGGTGGGTGGGGTGCCGGAGACCGTCTGGCCGGTTTGTGTTTTACGCCGGTCAAACTGCCGTTTCACGTCGGGCCGTCGGAGCACGACCAGCGCCCAGATACCGACGCCCAGGTCCAGCAAAGCCCAAGCGCCGGCCGTGGAAGTCAATCCACTGGGGATAAGGTCAAGCAAGCTCCACGCCAAGAGTAGGATGACGCCGGTGATGGCGAGGCGATAATGGCGCTGTTGATGCATGCGCACCCCACCGACCAAGGCGACCACCGCCGCCATCAGGCAGATCAGCATCCAGGCGACCACGATAGCGAGGGCCACGCCCATCACCATGCCGGTCGGCACAAAGGAAGGTAACTTGCCGCCCCATCCCGGAAAACTAAGGTTGAGTTGATTATGCGGAACGCCGAATAGCAGCGGTAAGACAGCGATGAGGACCGTAACCAGGAGCCCGAACAAAAGGGTGGCAATCCTAACGCCGCTCGCAGCCATCATGGCCATGGCAGGCGCGGCGATGAGCCACTTGGCGCTCGCGACTCCAGGGGCGGCGCAACCCGGTTCATCCCGCGAGCGGTTAATAGCAACCCCGGGCGGTGCCTCTGAACGAGCTGGCGACGCAGCGGCAGCAGCTCCCGGACCAGGTTGCGTACTCGTGATGGTCTCAATTTGCGTCTTAAGCGCGCTGGCTTGTTGGTAGCGGAGTTCAGGGTTCTTTTCCAAGGCGCGGAGAACAACTTCATCGAGGCGCACGTCAATTTGCACCTTTTTCGAAGGCGGCTCGACTTTTTGCGCGGGCAGCTCGCCGGTTAGCATCTGGTAAAACACGACGCCCAGCGCATAAATGTCCGCGCGATGGTCCACCTCGGCGGGACGCCGAGCCTGTTCCGGGGCCATGTAGTTCGGTGTGCCCATAACTCCATCGGCCTGGGTTAGGCCTTGGGCGGGGGCCGCCGTTACACCGGCGTTGTCCCCAGCCGTCCGGGTATTAGTGTCCCCGGAGAGGTGCTGGCTTCCCGGGCTTTCGACCAGTTTGGCGAGGCCGAAATCGGCGACCTTCACCCGCCCGCTCTTGTCGAGCAACAGATTCTCCGGCTTGATATCGCGGTGGACGATCCCGCGGTCATGGGCGAACTGCAAGGCGTCGCAAATGGAGGGGACAATCGCCAGGGCCTCCTCCGGGGTAAAGTGATGCTCCCGCATGAGCCGCCCGAGGTTCACGCCGTCCACCAGTTCCATGAGCAGGAAATAGAACCCGCCCGCCTGGCCGAAGTCGTGAATGGTAACGATGTTCGGGTGGTTGAGCGCCGCGAGGGCCTGGGCTTCGCGGGCGAACCGCTCGGCGAACTCAGGGTTGTTCACCCGTTCGGGGGCGAGCAACTTGAGCGCAACGAGGCGGTTCAAGCTCCGCTGCCGCGCCTTGTAGACGACCCCCATGCCACCACGTCCGAGGCACTCCAGGATCTCCAGTTGTGGGAAATGCGGGGCGATTTCCTCCGGGGCCATCGGCGCTTGCACCGCGGGACCGTCCTCGGCGAAGGAGGTCTCCGTTCCCAGGTTCAAGGCCATAAGGCACCTCGGACAAAGACCGGCGGGCGCGTTCTCGGGGACGGCGGCACCGCAGTGGGGACAAGTAGCATGATCAGCCATATTGCCCATTACTTAACGGTTCGCGGAAGGTTGTTACCGGGAGGGGCCATTTTACTCGCGCGCCAACGCGGAAGCGAGGTGGCGCATTTCGGCCTCGACGTCCTCACCCTCGGCCAGGGTCTGGGATATTTCTTCGCGAAAGATCTCGCGAAATCGCTTGCGCAAACGATGCACCGCGACCCGGGCCGCGCCCAGGCTCACGCCGAGTCGCACGGCGACGGCGCCATAGTCAATAGCGCCGTGAGGGGCCATCAGGGTGTCCTTGAGCGCGGCAAAGTCGCCCGGCTTGCCGGAGGCAGAGAAGTCAGCGTGCAGACGGTTCACCGCGAGGTCAAGCAAGGTCAAGGCCCACTGTTGATCGAAGGCTTCCTCCGCCGGGAGCGCCCCCGGCGGGGAAGCGACGAAGCGGCTCTCGGCAAAAGCCGTGTCTATGGGAATACCGAGTTGCCCACCGCCGCGCCGCTGGGCCGAAGCGCGCCGCCATTCATTGGCCATGAACTTCTTCAACGCGACGATCAGAAAGGTCCGCAGACGGCCCTTTTGAGGGTCGGCGGCCGCCAGCCAATGCTTCTGCAGCAACCGCGAAAAGAACTCCTGCGTTAGATCCTCGGCATCATGAGCCGATTGACCGCAGCGCCGAACATAGGCGTAGAGGGGGAACCAGTAGGCGCGACATAACTCCTCCAATGCGGACGCGGAATCCGGCGACGACTGCCGCGCGGCCGCCAGCACTACCGACCACCGGGTCGGCGGGAAAACCCCCTGGGGAACATCGGATGTCGGTGTCGAACTCATCGGTCGCTTACAGGCAGTGTCGGACGCCAGTTGGATCCTGACTCCTCTCCCTACCGAAGGAACTGCTGCCCTGGAGGGAAGGGAATCGGAGCCAACTACCGCCGATTGCTCCTTGGAGCTTGGCCCAAAATAGCAGCGAGAGGAAGACTTTATCGAGACCTCTGCCGGAGCCCTGGCCGGGCGGGTTGCTGGGTCTACCGGTCCTCCCGAACCAGCGCCGTCAGCGGCACAGGTTCACGGCTGATCGAGGCACTGGACCATTGCAACCTGATCGAGGGCGTAACCTCCCGGCCGGAAAGGTAGGCAAGACGGAGGGGATGGCAACCGGCTCGCAGGTTGACGCTGGCACTGCGCTCGGCGCCACCGGGATAGCCGAAATCGGCATCGATCACGCTCGCCTCGTGCAGGCGCAGAAAAGCCCGCCCCTCGGTGGCTAGATAGAGCGTGTAGGTCCCATCGGTCGGTACTTTAAGATAGCCGGTATAGAGAACAGCGGCTTCGTCTTTTCGGGCCAACACTTGGGAATCAAGGCCCTGGCAGTGGCCTTTTGCCAACGCAGTCATCCCCGCGAAATGCGGCACCCAGGGAAAGGTACCACGGAAGACCTGCCAATTAAGGCCGGGGCTGATCTTCGCCTCGACTGGCGGCATGAGCGCGGTGTCATAAGGCCGCGCTGCACTGGCGAGGGGACGCCGCAGGCGAAGCACACGATCCTTCATCTGCTGCTGAACTGGAGCCAGGCCCCCATTGGCGGCCAGGTTAGTGGTCTCCTTGGGATCGTTGGCGACATCGTAGATCTCAAAATCATCCGCCGGACCGGTGATGTCATAACGGACCCCCAGGTAATCGCCCTGGGCAATGACCTGCATCTGGTTGCGCAAGCGACCACGATGGCTCGGCTCGAATTCAGCGTATTTTGGGGTCGCCCCGGGGACCTTGTATTCGAGATAAACCGTGCTGGGCGCTTGCCGGCCGGTCCCCGTCAAAGTCGGCACAAGGGACACGCCATCGGTCCGGGCGGGCGCGGGGACGCCCGCCAACGCAGCGAAGGTGGGCATCCAATCCCAGAAGGCGGAGACGGTGAAGTTGGTCTGCCCCGGCGCAATGCCGCCCGGCCAACGGACGAGCGTAGCCATGCGGATCCCTGCCTCCCAGCAATCGCGTTTGATGCCGTCCATAAAGGCAAACGATCCGAAAAACCGTGGATCTTGGGTGAAAGTGCCTCGCGTGCCGGCTTCGTTATGGGGCCCGTTATCGGAGGTGAAAACGATAAGCGTGTTGTTGTCACACCCCAGGTCTTTCAAAGTCTGGATCAAGTCGGCGACGGCATCATCGAGGCGACGGATGATGGTGGCGTGACGTTTGGCGAACGCGGGCCAGGGAACTTCCGGGGTGGCGGGATTGGCGTCATCATCCCAGGTCGCTTCGGCGTAATCGGGATGGATCCAGGAATCCACCGTGCCGGTAGCGGTGTTGATCATGGCACCTGGCGTCCCCATCCACCGGACCCCGCCATTGGTGCCGCGTCCTGTGGGATAGGGCTGGGTGGGCGCTTGGAGTCGCGCGTGCGGGGTATCGTAGGCGAGGTAGATGAAGAACGGCTGCGGGGCGTTCGTGGCCTGGTGGTCAATCACCCAGCGCTTGGCGCGCGCCGTCCAGAGGTCCGTCGTGTAGCACTTGTCGAGCTGGCTAGAGATGTTATTCGTGCCGTCGTAAAGGGCACGGCCATTTTCCTTGGGATAATGGTAATGACCATCGAGGTGGTCGAGGTAGCCGAAAAATTCGTCAAAGCCGCGCGCGAGCGGCCCCGCTACGCGGGCGCCCGTGGCGTTACCGTCCAGGCCATATTTGCCGATAGCGACGGTGGCGTAGCCAGCCTGACGGAGGACACTGGCAAGGGTGTGATTATTCTCCAGAGGATAATCGAACTGATTGTCGCGCACCCCGGAATGGCCTTGGTGGACGCCGCCGAGCAGCGAAGCCCGCGAAGGGGCGCAGACCGGCGCGGGGCAGTAGTGCCGGCGCATCTGCACCCCCTCCTTGGCGAAGGTGTCCAGGTTCGGAGTGGCGAACCACGGCCGGCTGCGGTTGCCGGCGGCGGCCCGGCTGTTTTGATAGAGCACGCCGAGATCGCCATAACCGAGATCATCGGTGAGAATGAATACGATGTTCGGACGGGGTGCGGCCCAGCCCGAAAGGGCGCTGAAAAACGTCGTCACCACCGTGATCCCGAAAACCAATCGTCGCGACCAAACTCTATTATTCATAGAACTACGGTAACCATCAAACCGGACACTCACCAATAACCGATATAGTTGGCGTTGGCGGTGCCTGAGGAATCAAAGACCACGCTGTGCGGGTTCATCCGCGCCTGACGACGCCATTCCACTGAGCCGTCCGGCAGGCCGACATTTCCGCCCTCTGAGCCGATACGGGTAGGCTCGACCAATTGGCCCGAACCGCTCACGGACGCACCACCGACCGCGTGGGGGGCCGTGGTAACCTTAGTTGCATTACCATCGACGTCCGTGCCTTTTTCAATCACGTCACTGAGTGACACGGACCAGCGGGTTTGCGGGTCAGTCGTTCGTTGCGGGGAGTCCCACGGGGCCGGCTGCAAGCCGTAGTTCTGGTTCCGGTCGCGAGTGTCTTTGGCTGTGGGCATCGCCCAAAGGCAATAATAACCGACCCGGACAGCGTCGCTGATAATGATCCAATTACCCTTGTTGGGACAGGCCAGGACGTTAGTCTGGAGACGAATGGAGGTGGCGAAGTAGGTGAAGGTCGTCTGGCTCAACCAACTGGCGTGATAAACATCATCCGGGCGCAGGTCCGGAGGCAAGATCTCGCGATTGTCGTGCGCGTACAGGAGCGCCCCGAGGCCGACCTGGCGGAGGTTGGATTTACACTGGGCGCGCCGAGCGCGTTCCTTGGCGCGGCTTAAGGCCGGCAGGAGCATCGCGGCGAGGATGGCGATGATGGCGATGACGACCAGGAGTTCAATGAGCGTAAAACCCGGTGAAGGTCGACGAACCAAGGCAAATTTCGATTTCATGAAATGAAAACCAAGGGAGCCGAGCGGCCCTGGGCAGGGCCACCCGCATCTGGGTTCGATTCAGGCACGGGTCGGCTCGAAGTTCAGGGACTCCGGAGGCGGAAGAACATCAGGTTGGCCAACGGCGAGGGCACCGAATACGGGCTGGCGGCACCCGTCACGTCGGTCCAACTCCCGCCGCTGAGGCCATTGCGTTGTTGCAACACCCAGGTGCCGGTCCAGAACAAAACCACGGTGTTCCCCTGGAGGGCGGCCTGGAGGGGAACGGCGGCGGGCGTCGCAACGTAAGCAATAATCTGGAACCCGCTCAGGCTGGCCGGCCCGGGTTGGGTGGGGTGAGCGCCGACGGTGAGCGTGACGGACGCACTGTTCAAGTGATCAAAGACCGCATAGTTCGCATCCGAGGTCGTGGCGGCGAACGGGTCGGTGGTAACGGCCGGCAGGTAATTACCATCCCACGTGGCCAAATCGATGCTGTGGTAATAATTGGTTGTCGCACCGAGGCTGACTTGGCCATAGGCATTGGCGGCATTCACCATGCCCACGGTGGCGCTCGGCTCGCCGAAGTAGGCGTAAACCGCGTACCCGGCGGCCTGGTAGGCCGCGGGAATGCCGGTGATGGTCACGATGACATCCGAACCCGTGACCGCTTCGAGGAAGCCGCCGAGGAGGGCGTCATCCGAGGCATAGGCCTGTTGCGGCAGCCCATTCCAATGGCGGTTGTTGGAGGCGGACCATGAAACCACCACCGCATTGGTGTGGCCTTGGTGGTTGATGAGGTTGGTGACGGTGCCGGCATCGGAGCCGTAAGCGATTTCGTTCCAGTTAGTCACCCGGACATAACCGGCGTAGCCGCCGTTGCCGGCAACGGTTTGAACATTCTCGAAGCCCTCGAGGTTTACGCTCACAGCCTGGCCCGTGATCACTTGCAAATTAGCCGGGGGATTGGTCGCACTGGCGGAGCCATGGGTGGCCACGAGTTGATAAGAGCCTGCCTGGGCGCTGCTCAAGGGGCTGAGCAGGAGCGTCGCATTGGTGGCGGAAGGAAGGTTGGTTCCATTTTGCTGCCATTGGAGGCGCGTGGGCGGGGTCTGGTGGACGCTGGCGCCCAGGGTAAAACTGTCGCCCGCGAGGGCAGCGCGGGAAAGCGGTTGGACGGTAAACCGGGGAGCGGCCCCGGGCTGGAACGCCGCCGCATAATGCGCTTGTACCTGCGCTACACTCAGCGCATTGGCATAGACCGCGACCTCATCCAACCGCCCCAGGAAGAAATAGTTGCCGCTCACCGTCTCGGTCGCCCCAGCCCCGATCGAGAGGCGCTGCGCCGCGTTCGGAACATAAGCAACGGGCCTGCTCGATGCGAGCACGCCGTTCACATAGAGCGACGCGGTTGCGCCGTCATAGGTCCCGACCAAGTGAGCCCATTGGTTGGCGACGATCGCCGGACCAGACACCGCCACCCAGGTAGTGCCATTGCCCAGCCAAAACTGCCAGGTGTTGTCGTTGGCGGCGTAGAGGGTGTAACCGTAGGCAGTTCCGGTCGTAGTGTCGCGCGAAGTGACGGCCGAACGGTAGTTCCCAGCACCGCCGGTCACCAGCGCCCAGCACTCAACGCTGAATACAGAAGGATTCAGAGCCGGATCGTAGGCGACATCGATTCTCGAATTACCGGCGCGCGCGCCCTGGCTATATCCGGTGAAAGCGGCGCACGTATCCGCATCGCCCAGCAAAGCGCCTTCGACTCCCAACGTCACATCCGGGTAAACCGAGCCGACATCGACACCACTGATGGTCTCGGCAGCAATGGTCGAACCGGGAGCATCGTCCAACCGCCACCAACCTACCGGGAGGTCGGATGAAACGATATTACTGTAGGCCCGGGTCGGCGGAGCGAGGACAAAGAGCGCGACGGGGGCGCTCGTAGCGGAATCGGTCCCCAGCGTGGCGGCCATCGTGTAATTCCCCGCATCGACGGCACCGGCTGCCGGCAACGTCAGCGTAGCGGTGGTGGCGCCGGGCAGATTCGTCCCGGCGTGTGCCCATTGGTAAGTATAGGCCTGGTAGCCAGGCATGCCGGTCAGCGTGAATGTGGCTGGAGTTCCGGTGAACACCGCCTGAGCGCTAGGCAGGATCGGTCCGGTCGTGTATTTCAAACTGGCATTGGAACTAAGCAATCCACCCACTCCGTTCGTAACGCTCACGGCGTAAATGCCGAGGTCGGCCGGCACGAAGGGGGCCAAGGTCAACTGGCTGCTCGTCATGCCCGGCAGAGGTAGGCCATTCTGCTGCCACTGGTAAAAGATCGGCGGGGAACCGCCCGCCGTGACGGAGAAACTCACCGTCGTGTTGGTGCTGCCGAGGATGACCGACTGGTTCACCGGTTGCGCGGTAATGGTGGGGGGAACCCCCGAACCGAGGACGCCAGCTTCGTAATGGTTCTGAATTTGCTGGACCGCAAGGACCTTGCTGTAAATGGCCGCTTCGTCGAGCAAGCCAGTGAATGGGCTCGCAATAGCGCCGACGTTGCTCATCCCGGCGCCAAAACGCACGCCAATGCCGCTGGAGGCACCGACCGGGATATAGGTTGCGGTCTGCGTTCCCGCCAGCACGCCATTGACGTAGAGGCGCTGGGTGGTCCCATCATACGTGGCCACAACATGCGCCCATAAACCCGCCGTCAGCGCGGTGGTAGCGGTTAAGGAAGTGGAAGCAGGCGCCGCCGAGGAGACGCTGTTGTAGGTGGTAAACACCGGGTTCCCGGCCGCCGAGAGGGAAAGAACGTAACCCCAGGTCGGAGTGCCTCCAAAGCAAGCGATGAGGTCCTGTGCCGCGCCAATGCTCGATGGATTGGCCCAAATCTCGAGTGTCAGGCCGTTGGAACTGGTCAACTGCGGGTCCAGGGGGACTTGCATATAGTTGAGGCCCGTGAAGGAGGAGGCGGTGTCGGCGTCATTGGTAAGGGCTCCAAGCTGGCCCAACTCGGACCCGGTGTAGCCGTAATACACGCCAGGATAAAAGCCAGTCTGATCCGCCGCGACCGTGGCGCTGTTGGGTTCATCCAACCGCCAGTACCCGGCGGGCACATCCCCCAGCACGAAACGCGCGTAAAGCGAGGAGGGTATCGAAAGGACACTCAAGCTGGCGGGCGGCGAACTAGTGGCGTAATTAGCCCCCAGAGCGGCCACCACCTGGTAGTTCGTGCCCGCGTTGGCAGCACTGGCACCGGCCAGGGTGAGGGTGGCATTGGTGGCGCCGACGAGGTTCGTTCCGTTGGCGAGCCACTGATACGTATACCCGCTGGAATCAGAGGGCATGGTGACACTAAAGCTGGCCGGCTGGCCGGCCAGCACCGCTTGGCGCGGGGGATTGATGGGAGCGGTGTTCAACCGGAGCTGAACCGAAGCATTGGTGCCGCCATAAGCATTGGTCACCGCCACCATATAAGTGCCAGCGTTGGCTGCCAGCGCCGGACTTATCGTCAGGGCATCGTTGGTCTGACCGGCAAGGTTCAGGCCATTGAATTTCCATTGGAGGTTCAAGGGCGGTGTGCCGACGGCTCCGGCATTGAACGTGATCGCGCTGTTGGTGCTGCCGAGCACCAGCGATTGGCTGGCCAGCTTGGTCAGCGACGGCGCCACCCCCGGCCCCAAATACAGGTTGATAATGTCCGAGGACGCCAAGGCCTGGTTGTAAATGCGGACATCGTCTATCAGCCCAGTGAAGCCGCGGTCACCCAAACCCGATCCGGTGGTTGAGCCGATCACCACAGGATAGTTGGTATAGACATTGATGGCCAGGGTAAGACCACTGCTGACGCTGATAGCCTCCTGGACGCCGTCCACATATAAGGTCACGCCGGCAACGGTGGCATTGTTGGTCATGACCACGGCGACGAAATGCCAGTTGCCGTCACAGAGGTTTTTGGTGCCGCTCTTGCCGCCGCCCTGAAACTCACACCGGAGTACATAGCCACCGCTGCCGCTGATAATGCGGAAAGTGCAGCGGGCGCCATTAGGGGTGGCGGGACCCATATTCACAATGCACGCGTTGGCGTCCACCTGGGTGGTGGCAGGCAAAATCCATGCCGAGATAGTCCGGGCGCCCCCACCGGCAAGACCGTTCCCCGTTTGATCCTGCGTCATGAGCGTTGTCGGGATGTAGGGATCGACCCCCGACTTGCCATTCGCCCCGGCAGGAGGAGTCAATTGAACGGCCGCCGTCGTTCCCGGGGCCGGCACCCGCCCAAGACCGGTCGTCACCCAAGTTAGTGTGCCACCAACGGGGTTCAAGGTGCCGTAGTTGGCGGAGCCCGAAACGGCATCCCAGGTGGTGTTGGTGTTCGGGTCGATGGCGCCTTCCTCCAGACGATACCATCCCACCAGGCTGGCGTTGGTGGTGATGGCAGCCAGGATGTTGAATAATATCAGCGGCAGTACTGATTGGCGGAAGAGAGTGCGGAGGTGATCGGTGGTGGTCTTCATGCGATTTGGTTTTTCAGGATGGTTTCCAGGAAGGTCGTTTCGATTGCGAGGGTGGAGCAGGTTGACAACGGACGACTCGAAGGAGGGGGGGGGTACCGAAGAGTTCGATCGGCGGTCTGGAAAGTCCCCTGCACGGACAGGGCATGCAGTCCCTCGTTTTCTGGTCGTTTCAATTCCCATTGAGCACCCAACATATCACTAATATACACTATGTCAATAGAGCTTTAGAATATTACCCGGACGAACTGTTTTTGACACCGGTGCTACCTTACGCCAATGGGCGATGGGTGGCACCTCAACCGAGATCAAAGGTCAAGCCACCACAAAGTTGATCAATTTCTTCGGCACCACGATGACTTTCCTGACGGTCTTGCCGTCCAGGAAAGGCCTGGCCTTTTCGGAGGCCCGGGCGGCGGTTTCCACCTGGACGGCCGTCGCATTGGCCGGTACGCGGATGACATCCCGCAATTTGCCGTTAACCTGCACCGGGATATCCAAGGTATCCTCGACCAGCAAGGCGGGATCAAAGGCGGGCCAGGGCTGGTAACTCAGCCCCGTTATCCGCGAATTGGACGCCACACCTGGATGCAATCCGTGACAATTTGCTCCAAAGCTCCTCGGCGACGTGCGGTGCAAAGGGCTGCAACAGGCTGAGGAAGTTGCCCAGCACGACAGCGGGCTGCGATTCCCAGGTCATCGCCTCGTTGATGAAAACCATCAGGGCGGAAATGGCCGTATTGAATCCGAGTCCGTCCAGGTCTTCGGTGACCTTCTTGATACAGGCGTGGAGGGTCTTGAGTTGCGCCGGAGTGGGCACTTGGTCGCTGATGGCGGAGCTCAAGCGGAGGCTCTCCAGCGACGCGGCTCCGCCCGACGGCTCAACCGTCTGGTTCTGTTCGAACTCGGTTTCGCTGGCTTCCTCGACAAACAGGCGCCACACCCGCCCCAGGAAGCGATAGACTCCTTCAACGCCCTTCGTGTTCCAAGGTTTGACCATCTCTAACGGCCCCATGAACATCTCGTAGAGTCGGAAGGCATCGGCGCCGTATTCGCACAAAATGTCGTCAGGATTGATGACGTTCCCGCGCGATTTGGACATCTTCTGGCCGTCCTCGCCGAGGATGAGGCCCTGGTTGACGAGCTTGAAAAACGGCTCCGGGGTCGAGACCTGGCCCAGATCAAACAGGACCTTGTGCCAGAACCGGGCGTAGAGGAGGTGCAAAACCGCGTGCTCGGTGCCGCCGACATAGAGGTCCACACCCGGGGTTGAGCGCGGGGTGCCCGGCCCGGTTTCGGTCCCCATCCAGTAGCGTTCGGCGGCGCCGGCGACGAACTGGCGCGGGTTCCGGGCATCCAAGTAGCGCAGATAGTACCAGCAACTCCCGGCCCATTGGGGCATGGAGTTGGTCTCGCGCCTTGAGCCATCGGGAAGGTGGACCCAGTCGACGGCCCTGGCCAGAGGAGGTTGCCCATCAGGTGTGGGTTTGTAATCATCGAGCTGCGGCGGGCGAACCGGCAGCACCGAGTCCGGCAGGGCTTCGTGATAAGATCGTCCGTCGGCGCCGGTTTTCCAAACGATGGGAAATGGTTCGCCCCAGTAACGTTGGCGGCTGAAGAGCCAGTCCCGAAGCTTGTAATTGGTGGTTTTGCGTCCCAACCCTTTGGCTTCCAGCCAAGCGGTGATCACCCGCTTGGCCTCGGGGGTGGGCAGACCGTCGAGACTCAATTCCGCGCCGACGGAGTTTACAGCCACGCCATCCTCCAAAAAGCCTTGCCAATCGACATCCTGCGGCGGCCGCACCACCTGGATCACGGGGAGCTTGAATTTGCCCGCAAACTCGAAATCCCGCGTGTCGTGGCCCGGAACCGCCATGATGGCACCGGTCCCATAACTGGCCAGCACATAGTCCGCCACCCAGATCGGGATCTCCTGCCCGGTTACCGGGTTGATGGCATAAACGCCGGTGAAGACGCCGGTTTTTTCTTTGGCGAGTTGGGTCCGCTCCAGATCACTCCTCTTGGCCGCGAACTGTCGATACTGCTCGATCGCGGCGCGCGGAGTGGCCGCCCCGCCGGTCCATTCGAAGCGGGTCCCGGCCGGCCATTGGTCCGGCACCAGTCCCTGGGCAAGCCAGGCATCCAGGAACCCATGTTCCGGTGCCAGGACCATGTAAGTGGCTCCAAAGAGCGTATCGGGCCGGGTCGTAAACACGACCAGGACGAATGGTGGCTGGTCTTCGCCGGTGTTCCCCCCCTGCCCCGCCGGGCGTGGGACCGTGAAGCCGACCTCGGCGCCTTCGGAGCGCCCGATCCAATTCCGCTGCATTTCCTTGAGCGAGTCGCTCCACTCGATAGTATTGAGATCCTGAAGCAGACGCTCGGCGTAGGCGGTAATGCGGAGCATCCATTGCCGCATGGGCCGCCGGGTCACGGGAAAGCCCCCGACCTCGCTCTTGCCGTCCACCACCTCCTCATTGGCGAGCACCGTGCCCAATTGCTCGCACCACCAGACCGGGGCCTCCGTGACATAGGCCAGGCGTTTGGAATCCCGGAACGCACGACGCCGGGCCTCCAACTCCGTCGGCGCGAACGATCCGTCTCCGAGCTCCGCTGGATAGGCGAGGGTTTCCATGGGCTCGGCTCGATTCGTCGCCGAGTTAAACCAGGAATGGTAGAGCTTCAGGAAAATCCACTGGGTCCATCGGAAATACTCCGGGTCGGTGGTGTCCAGTTCGCGGCTCCAGTCGTAACTGAAGCCCAGCGACCGGATTTGCCGTTTGAAGGTGGCGATGTTCGCCTCGGTGGTCTGGCGCGGATGCTGACCAGTCTTGATGGCGTACTGCTCGGCGGGCAGACCGAAGGCATCCCAGCCCATCGGGTGAAGCACATGATAGCCGCGCGCGCGCCGGTAGCGGGCGAGGATGTCGGTGGCGGTATAGCCTTCCGGATGGCCCACATGCAACCCTGCGCCCGACGGGTACGGGAACATGTCGAGGATGTAGTACTTGGGCAGATGCTCCGGCGGCGCGGGAGCATGGCGCTGCGCGAAGGGATGCTCCGCGGGCGGCGTCTCGCCCGGGTTCCAGGCGCGAAAAGTCTGATGCGCCTCCCATTGGGCTTGCCATTTGGGTTCGATCAGGTGAAACGGGTACTGTCTGCGTCCGGATGCCATAATTCAGCGGGCCACGATAGTTTTTCTCTTCCCAGAGAGCAAATAGAAAGGGGGAGCAAAATCGCATGGACACCGGTGGCGCAAAGCATCATGCTTGGTCCGCGAAAACCAACGGTGTGAACCCATGAATCCAAATCAACCAGCGCGGAGTTCATTTCCGCCGCCAGCCGACCGATGAACGTAAGCAAGTTAAACCCCTTCCACTACGCCCGCACTTGGAGGAAAGGCTTTGCGCTGACCACCATCGGATTGGCGTTGGGCCTTCCCTTCTTCCAGGCGAACGCGATCATCGGGGTGGCCTATCAGATGCAATTGGGCAACCCGAGTAGCGCCACCACCGATCCCGGCAATACCAACCACTACCTCATTCAGCGGACGGTGGAGGCGCTCGATTACAATGCCACCTTAAGGGAACCCAATTGGGCGAGTTGGGATTTGACCGCCGCGGATGTGGGGTCCAGCGGGAGATCCGCTTCGTTCTTCACCGACACCAACCTCCCACCAGCCTTTTACGAGGTCACGCCCAGCGATTACACGGGTTCGGGGTTTGACCGAGGCCATATGTGCCCCTCCGATGACCGTACCGACAACTCGACGGATAACGACCTGGTCTTTTTCATGTCGAACATCATCCCCCAAGCCTCCAACAACAATCAGGGGGTGTGGGCGGATTTTGAAACCTACTGCCGAACCCTGGCTCAATCGGGGAATGAGTTGTTGATCACTTGCGGGCCGAGCGGCTTTGATGGCTCCCGCATTCCCTCGAGCGGGGCGGTGGCCATCCCCGAATACACCTGGAAGATCGCCGTGGTCGTTCCGCTGGGAATCGGAACCGCGCTGGACCGCATCACCACCGCGACGCGAGTTATCGCCATCAAGATCCCCAACAGCAATTCCGTCAGCGCGGTGTGGCAGGATTACGTCACCTCTGCCAATCAGATTCAGGCTGATACCGGGTTCACTTTCTTTACGGCCCTCCCGGATAACATCGCCTCGGCACTACGCGGCAAAGTAGATGGCCCCACCAACACCCCGGTGATCACCGGGTTTTCTCCCACCACCGGCGCCGTCAACACCAGTGTCACCATTGCCGGGATCCAATTTGGGTTCGGCGACGTCGGTGGCCTTCAACGGCGCGAGTGCATGGTTCATCATCAATTCGAGTACGCAAATCACCGCCACCGTTCCGACGAACGCGACTTCGGGGGTGATCACGGTGATCACCGCCAACGGCACGGCCACCAGCGCTGTGAGCTTCGCTGTGACCAGCGCAGGGGGCGGGGCGTACACGGGGATACTGGCGGGCTGGGACGTGGCCGGCCAGACCGGCTATGGCGTCTCGCCGCTGGCCCCCTCCACCAACGCCCTGAATCTTACCATCACCGGCCTGACCCGCGGCTCGGGAGTCGCCACCACCGGAACCGCGGCAGCCCGGGCTTGGGGTGGGGCAGGCTTCACCGATTCGGCGGCGGCCGGAGCCATCACAGCCAACCGTTACGCCACCTTTGGGATCTCCGCTAGCCCTGGTTACAGCGTGTCCCTTTCCTCGGTGGGCCGGTTCGATTATCGTCGTTCGGGCACCGGGCCGGCTAGTGGCTTGTTGCAATGCCAAGTTGGCTCGGGGAGCTTCCTGGACCTCATTCAGTTCACCTACAGTGTGTCCACCAGCGGAGGCGGTTCGCTGGGCCCGATTGACCTGTCAGCCGTTGCGGCGCTCCAGAATGTCCCCCCCGGCACGCCCATAACCTTCCGCATTGTGAATTATGGCGCCACGAGCTCAGGGGGCACCTGGTATCTCTTTGATGTTGCTAACAGCGCCGCACCGGACTTGACGCTGGTGGGGTCGTTGACGCCGCTGGCGGGGCTCACCCCGATTCAATCCTGGCGTCAGCAATGGTTCGGTTTCACCAACAACGCCGGGCAGGCCGCCGACACCTTCGTAAACACCGCCGATGGGATGCCGAACCTGCTCAAATACGCGCTCGGTTTGAACCCGCTAATCATTGCCACCAACCCGGTGGTTGCCGGGCTGGCCAGCGGTTACCTGCGACTCACGACGCCCAAAAACCCCACCGCCACCGATATCTTCATCGCAGCGGTCGTTTCGAGTGATTTAACGGTCTGGACCACCAACGGCATAGCCGTAGATCAGGACAGCCCAACGCGGTTGGACGTCCATGACGGGCTGCCAGCCGCGGCGGGAACCAACCGTTACATCCGGCTGCGAGTCTCCGACCCGTAATCAGCACCTTGGGCGCCCCTCCTCCTTCAATTCGGCAGGAAACCCCGCGGAGCTCAGCCGGGTTCGTGGCTAGCCTGACTTTCGCAACTCGGCGGCGGATTTCGCAGAAACCCCTGATTATTGGGGCATCGTTCTCGAAAGTCTTCACTACAGCCGGGATCTGGGCGGAGCACCTCCTCAGTCGAGCAGTTG
>TBL_comb47_HYPODRAFT_10003804_pt1 | contig 17690 bp, 7 predicted proteins | sample TroBogypolimnion_40_FD_10682 | JGI IMG/M metagenome (IMG submission 10682)
CTCGCGCGCGACCCTTCGACGGACGAATTGGCCGAGGAGTTGAAGCTGCCGGTCAACCGCGTTTGTGCGCAGGTTCGCTTCCTGCAGGAACCGATCTCGATCCACTCACCGGCCGGGGAGGCGGACGACCGTTCCCTAGCGGAGTCCATGGCGGACGAGACCATCGCACTACCCGGGGAAGTGGACGATCTGAAGCTGATTCGGGATGGTTTGGTCGGGGCGCTTGCGAGCCTGACGCCGCACGAGCGCAAAGTCATCACTCGGCGCTTCGGCCTTGATGAGGAGGACGCCAGCAAGTTGCAGGAGATCGGTGACCAGCTTGGGGTGACGCGGGAACGGGTCCGCCAAATTGAAAGCGCCGCCTTGCGCAAACTGCGCCATCCTTCACGCCGACAGCAACTCCAGTTCGCCCACGAAAGTCTTCGGCTGAATAACTAACCGGGCGGCGACACTTTGGGTTTGTATGGGGCGGGGTCCGGATGTCTGAGGCCAGGGACCAAGTCCCTGGTGTGCCTGTTTGGATCAAAGAACCGATGGTTAGTATAGCGGGGTGGGATCGAGGTTTTTTCGGGCTTGACATACGACTGGTTTTTCGTATAACATTATAGCTGTGAGTAGCTTGTGCGGAAGATGCTCAAGCCTCTGGATCAACGAACCACCGGTTCGTTGAATCAATAGTTAGCGCTATGCCGCCCCAGCAAGACCAGCAATTCGAGAGCGCCGTTGACCATGTGGGCTGGCGCAAAACGGTCTACCTCGGCGACCGCAAGGTTGAAATCGCCTGCCTTGTCCGAATGGCAGATTGGACACCGCTTAAAGCCCCATGGTGGCGCGGTAAGGAAGTCTGCGTCGTAGGTGCGGATATCGACGGCAACTTCTTCCTGCGGCATTGTGATGGGTCAATCCGGTATTGGGACCACGATTTACAGAAGGACGTAGTCGTCGCGAGGAGCCCGCGAGAATTCGCCAGCATGATTAGGGATGAATAGCGCTAACCCCACCTTTCAGCGGAGGCGAGCCAGCCGTTCACGCCACCTGCCGATCCTACGTCTTTGGCGGCTGGCTCGCACCGCTGATGATCGGTGTTCGGCATGAGTCTGCGCCCCGCTTCTCCACTGCGGATCGCGCTGATCATCGCCGGAGGCTCGGTGCTCTTGGGTATTTGTGCGATTGTCGGCCTCCGGTTGCTGGCCAGCCGGACACTCGAGTTTCGTGCCCAGGCTCAGGCCGGGCAGGCGATTGTCCGGGCCGTGGAGGACTTTCGCAAGCAGACCGGCGGCTATCCGGCATCGCTCGCCGATCTCTCACCCAAGTATTTGCCGACGATTTTAGACCTGCCGGACGAGTCGCAGAACAAGTTCAAAGGTTGGGAGTACCGGGTCGTCACGAATGGCCTCGCGGTTTCGTACACGCTGAGGTATTACATGGGCAGGGGCGGAATTGAATATGAGCCGCCGAATTGGGTTGGAAATGATGAAGGCCACAAAGCCATCATTCTTAAGAACGATTGACCCGACTGGGATGTCGAACCAGCGGCCTGGAGTGGACGCCGGGTTCGCGCCCTGTTTGCATGTCGAAGATCGCCACTCCGGCGCCACTCACGCCAGTCGATGAATCCCTTCGATAGATACAATCCAACGAAGCCCGCAGGTCCGGTCTTCCAGTCGGAGGACAGAGCGGAGGTGGAAAGGCTTGGGGAGTTTCTTCACCGGTGTGGGTATCATCCCCACTTCAACTTTTCACCGGTCTTTCCCGGCCGATTCGAGCCGGGTTTTATCTTCCGAGTGTTGGTTCCGGAGAACGAGATTCGTGCGGCTAGCGAAGTCACAATGCGATATGAGCGCGGCGAGTTCGTCATCTAACGAGGCGTGGCAGCCAACGCCGGGAGGCTGCCTCGTTTGTTTTTCATCGCTTTTGGCCCGGCGCGGCTGCACTTTGCAAGGGAAGGCGCGCTGCNGAGATCGAACGCAGCCCGCCGGATAGAACTATTTGAACGTATGAGACTTTTCCCCTTCGGAATCAACACGATGCTTCCGCTCATTCTGGTCTTTGGGGGTACGGCTTTCGACGGTGTCGGCACGGTAGCGGCAGCGGCTGCTGCCGGGCGAGTCGTGCGGGAATTCGACGACGACTGGCGGTTCAGTCGGGGGGATTTCGCCACTGCGATGGCGCCGGCTTTTGAGGATGCGGGCTGGCGGACGGTGAGGCTGCCGCACGATTGGAGCAGCGAAGGGCCGTTCAGTGCCGAGAACGCCAGCGGGAATGGCTATGCCCCGGGGGGCGTGGGCTGGTATCGCAAACGGTTCAAGCTGGAGGCCACGGATACCCACCAGGTGGTCGCGGTGGAGTTCGACGGGGTTTATGATTGCTCGGAGGTCTGGATGAACGGGCACTCGGTGGGGGGCCGGCCGTATGGGTATGCGAGCTTCGAGTGCGTGCTCACGCCGGTGGTGCGGTTTGGGGGGGAGAACGTGCTGGCGGTGCGGGTGGACCACTCCCGAGCCGCCGATTCGCGCTGGTATACGGGCTCGGGGATCTACCGTCATGTGCGGCTCAGGTCGACGGATCCGCTGCGCATCGCTCACTGGGGCACTTATGCCACCACCAGCGAGCTCACGTCGCAGGCCGCCACCGTGCGGGTCGAGACGGCGGTCGAAAATGGCACTGGCCAGGACCAGGTCTTTTCCTTGGAAACGACGATCATCGCGCCCGACGGTCGAGAGGTGGGCAGCGTAACCACCTCCGGTACCCTCGCCGGCGGTGCGCATCAAACCCTCGTTCAGCAGGTTGGGTTCCCTGGCCCGCAACCTTGGTCTCCGGGTTCGCCGGTCCTCTATGATATTAAGGGCCGGTTGAGTCGAGCGGGGGTGAGGGTGGACGAAACCTCGACGGCGATCGGTCTCCGGACCCTGCGCTTCGATCCCGACCAAGGGTTTTTTCTCAATGGGGTGTCGATGAAGTTGAAGGGGGTTTGTATCCACCACGACGCGGGCTGCCTGGGGGCGGCGGTGCCGGACAAAGTGGTCGAGCGCCGGCTGCGGATCTTGAAAGAGTTGGGGGTCAACGCCATCCGGACCAGCCACAATCCGCCGGCGCCCGAACTGCTGGAGTTATGCGACCGGCTCGGTTTGCTGGTGATGGACGAGGCCTTTGACGAATTCACGCCGGCCAAGAACAAATGGGTTAATGGACGGAATAACGGTCTGCCGAGCCGGTTTGGGTATGCGGAGTTCTTCCCGCAGTGGTCGGTGGTGGACGTCTCGGATATGGTGCGCCGGGATCGCAATCATCCCAGCGTGATCCTGTGGAGCATCGGCAACGAGGTGGATTACCGGAACGATCCCTTCACGCACCCCGTCCTCGGGAACGAGTATCGGCCGGGGAATCCGCCAGCGCAAGACCTGGTCGCTTGTGCGCGGCCGCTGATCGCCGCCGTAAAGCAACTGGACCCCACTCGCCCGGTCACGGCGGCCTTGGCCACCGTGGCCATGTCGGATGCCGTGGGGTTGGCCGAGCTGCTCGACCTGGTTGGCTACAATTACCAGGAGCCACGTTATGCCACGGATCACCACGATTTTCCGAAGCGGTTCATCTACGGCAGCGAAAACGGTGGCGGGTGGGGCGCGTGGCTGGCGGTGAAGGACCACGAGTACGTCGGGGGACAGTTTCTCTGGACCGGGATTGATTATCTGGGGGAGGCCAACCGCTGGCCCAATCGCGGCAGCGGGGCCGGGCTGCTGGACTTGTGCGGATTCAAGAAGCCCAGCGCCTGGTTTCGGCAGAGCTTGTGGAGCGATCGCCCGATGGTTTATCTCTTCGCCAGTGCCGGGGGCGGCGGGGCAGGGCGGGGTGGCGGCGGTTTCGGCCGGTTGGGGGGCGAGGAGCGGTGGAATTGGCCCTCGAATAGCACCGTTACGGTTCGGTGCTGCACGACCTGTCCGGAGGTGGTCCTGCTGCTCAACGAACATCCGGTGGGAACCAACCAGCTATCCGCGGCGGTGCAAGGCCTCTTGAGCTGGCAGGTTTCGTTCGAACCGGGCGTGCTCAAGGCGATCGGGCGGGACCACGGTCAGGCGAAATGTGAGTTCATGCTGCGGACGGCGGGGATGGCGGCACGCATCGAACTGCTGCCCGATGGGAATGCCTTGCGGGCCGATGGCCAGGACGTTTGCCATTTGGAGTTTCGGATTGTGGACGCGCAGGGTGTGTGGGTCCCCGACGCCACGTCTGAGGTGACGTTCACGGTGGATGGTCCAGCGAAGGTGATAGGCGTAGAGAATGGTGACCTGAACAGCCCGGCAACCGGGAAAGAGGGTGTTCGCAGCGCGTTTCACGGACGCGGCTTGGCCATTGTGCAGTCCACCCGGCAGCCGGGTAAAGTTCACGTGATGGCCCGGGCGAACGGCCTGAATGAGGGAGTGGTGGAAATTGAGTCGAAGCCCTAGCGGGACAACCCCAGCGCGATGGACCGGAGCGGAAAGGTAGAAGGAGCGGTGCATGGCCGGAATGGGGTCCGTCTTGCACTTGCAATGCAGAGCAACCCTTGCATCAACCGGTTGAGGTGCTGAAGGGGTGGGCGATTGGGGGTGGCACCCGTCCCAGGTTGAGTATTTCGCCAGAAAAGGGGAGTCCTGTTTAGGGTGGCACGCTTCCTGCGTTTGTTGGGTTCGATGAAAAAGACGACCCTTGCGTTACGGGCGAGTGCTCGGCACGATTTACCGGCGGAGCAGTCAATGGCCCAGGCGTGGCGACCCGACGGTGGCTTGAGTCCACAAATCGGTATTTTCTGCTTGACAAAGGGAGGCGTTTTACGCATAACCGAGATCAACTGGCGGCGGTACGCCCACGGGGGCATGCCATCATGGGGAAGCCGGCTGGGCCTGCGGCTGTTGTGTCCTTAAACCTTACTTGCACTATGCTGTCGTCAGTAGAAAACAACATGAATCGCGGGCAAAAGTGGAACACGGAACGCTCCCGGCAGCCGGGTTGCGTAGGTCGGCAAACACAGCCCACGAGGCGTTGGTATAACGCTCCGGTGATGAGTGCGGTGGTGATGGGGTGGGTGTTGATGCTGGGGGGGCGGGTGGCGGAGGCACAGTTGACGATTTCCTCGATAACCCCATCGGCGGTGACCAATACGCCGGGGACGGTGGCTACCTACAACGTAAACTACACCTGGCCGAACCTGACGCTGAGCGCCACGGGGGCGATCATGACCATTACGGTGCCCAGCCCGGTGCAGAACACAGCGTCGAATAATCTTGTGCTGGTGGGCAACCCGCAGATCACCAATTCCTTTTACAATCCCACCAACCAGACGATTTATTTTCAGTTCGTCAGCCCCTTGCCCGCCGGGTCCGCAGGAACCGTTCAGTTCCAGCCGTACCTGCGCAATGATGGCACGGTCACCAACGGCAGCACGGCCACGTTCGTGGCGACTTTCGCCGCCGTGGGCCAGACGCCGGCCACAAATCGCGCCAGCCTAAAGGCCGGTGGAGTTACGGACAATGCCACGCTGACCCAGACGCTATTGGGGAAGGGGACCATAACCACCAACTCCCTGATCAGCTACCAGATCTCCCCGCGGAATGCCAATCCCAGTCTGAATATCACGAACTGGTCCATGGTGGATCTGCTGCCGCCGCACGTGGTGTATGTGAGTTCCTCCCCGGCAGGCGTTTATGACTCAGTCGCCGGGACCGTGACTTGGACCAGCAATTCCACCCCGTTCAATGTTGGCTATTCGCCGAGTTTCACCGTGGCGGTCTACGCGCCCTCGGCGTCCTTTGCGGTTGGCAATTCGTTGACCAACCGCGTGACGACGACCAACCTTTTCCTGGATGGCAATACGGTGGTGAAAAGCGCGACCAACACCACCGCACTGACCGCCCCGGCCGTGGGGTTCGATTCGGTGGCCAAGACTTCGAGCGGTTGGAACGGGCTGTTCAACTCGCCGTTTACCTGGGCGATAGCCTGGCGCGCGCGGGCCAATGACACGGCAACCACGCTGACGGTGACCGACCCGCTGCCCCCCGCTTTCGTTCCCACGGCGATCAACCCGAGTTTTCCCGACGTCGGTCCCGCCGAGGTGTATGTTCAATACCAAACGAAGAACAACACGAACTGGGCCAGCCTGCCGGGATCGCCCTTCACGGTTGCCAGCGCCACGGACGCCAACAACAAGACCTATTACTTGACCAACCTGCATTTAGGGTTGGATGTCGTGACGGGGGTGCAGTGGACCTACACCAACGTCAGTCCGTTGGCCACGTTTAACAGTGGGGACATCAAGCCGACCTTGACGGGATCGATCACCAACGTGGATCGGAACGGGAACACGGTTTCGCCGACCGCGGTGATTACAAACTATACGACCTTGGTGGCGACGTATTACGGCACCAACGTGCCGGTGGGGACCACGAGCAACTCGGTGACGCTGGCGGTGGCGGCGCCGCTGGTCTCGGTCGGTGAGAGTACCAGCTCGGGGAACCCGGCGCAGCCGGGCCAGACCAACGCCTGGAAATTGTCGGTGGCGAACAACGCGACCGCGTCGGACAACTTGACGAACCCGGTGGTGGCAGACCTGTTGCCCTTGAGTTTGCAGTATGTGCCCGGGAGCGCCACGGGGGCGGGCGGGAACCTGACTTTGACCAATACGGTCGTGAGCACCAACTATAATGGCACCGGACGCACCCTGGTAAAGTTGCTATATTCCGGTTACCTGAAGCCGAACAACACCGCCGTGACGACGATCCAGACCTACGTCAGCCCCGGCGTGGTTCCGGGCACCGTGGTCAATGCGCTGTCGCTGATCGGCTGGGTCAATGCCACCATCAACAGCAGCAGTCCGTGGGTGGCGGACACGAATAATCTGAACGGGACCGGCAACACCAACCTGGTGTTTCCCACCGTCTCGGGGACGCTGACGATCACGGCGGCGGCGGCGGCGAGTTCGGTGAAGCGAGTCAAGGGCCAACTGAACAGCGGCTACGTGGGTTACCCGCAGTATGGATCGAGCTACGCGGGAGGCCCGATCTCCTACCAGGAGACGATCTCCAATCCGGGAAATGTGACCCTGACCAACATCACGGTGGTGGATATTCTCCCGTATGTGGGGGATGTGGGGGTGCTCGCGACCAACCAGGCGCGCGGCAGCGCGTGGCAGCCCTTCCTCACCGGGCCGGTCTCGGGCCCGTCCGGAGTTACGGTTTATTACAGCCCGTCGACCAACCCGTATCGGCCTGAGATATTGGGCACCAACACGCCCGGATCGCCCTCGGATTGGACGACCACCCTGCCGAGCGACCTGTCTACGGTGCGCGCCTTGAAATTTGCGTTTGGCCCGGCCAATCTGCTCAGCCCCCTGGATTCAGTCCAACTGACGTGGACCCTGCAGACGCCGGCCAACGCGGTGACCAATTCCTTCGCCTACAATTCCTTCGCCTACACGGCCACGCCGGCGATGTCCAATACGTCGCCGCTGGTGAGCGAACCGAACCAGGTGGGGATCGTGGCGACCCCCACGCAACCGGCCTTCCTGGGCGACTATGTCTGGAACGATGCGAACCAGAACGGCATCCAGGACGCGGGCGAAGCCGGCATCAATGGGGTGCGGGTTGAGCTCTACGCGGCGGGGGCGTCCCGGACTGCCGGGGCACCGGATAACACCTTTTTGCAGTTCGTGCTGACGGCGCCAAGCCCGACCGGAGCGGCGGGCTACTACCAGTTTCCGTACCTCTCCCCGAGCAACTACTTTGTGAAAGTCATTCCCCCGGCCACCTACGCCATTTCGCCGCAGCGCCAAGGATCGAACACCAACCTGGACTCCGATTTCAACCCCGCTACGGGGTGGTCGGACTTGATTACTCTGGCGACCGGAGCGACGAATGAGAGCGTGGATTGCGGTGTCTATTACACCGGTAATGCGTCGGTGGGCGCTTATGTGTGGATCGACCGCAATGGCAATGGCCTTCAGGATGAGGGGAGTATCGACGGTCTCAATGGCGTTACCGTCCAGATCTATGCGGTAACGGCTTTAGCGACGAACCTGTATGCTGGCGCGACGACCGCGTTTGATAGCTTCGGGAACCCTGGGTACTACCACTTCTACAACCTGCCGCCGGGGCAGTACCAGATACGGTTCGTGCCGCCCGCAGGGGACACGTTCACCCTGCGGGAGGCCAACGGCGCCAATTCCGGCAACGGGTCGGAGGCCAATAGCGCGGGCTGGACCTCGGTGTTCACCCTCACCGGGGGGCAGGTGAACAACACGTGGAACGCTGGCATCATGCTCCCCTCCGGACCGCTGAGCGTGGGCCGGATGGTCTGGTACGATCCCAATGCGGATGCCCGTTACGATTTCTTCGGCGGCGAACGGGGCATCAACAATGCCGTCGTTTCCCTCTATTGGGACACCGATAACAACGGCGTCTTCACGCCGGGAACCGACCAGTTGTTTTCGTCCACTTTGACCAGCACACTGGGCGGCGAGCCGGGCAATTACTCGTTTAATAACCTGCCGCCCGGCAATTTTATCGTGGTGCTCGAAGCGATCAACTTCCAACCCGGGGGCGCGCTTTATGGTTTAACGAACGACCCAGTCTGGGTGCCCGACGCGCCCGGCTATTTGGATAATGTCAACAAGGGCGTTCCGGTGGGCAGCTACATCGCCTCGACGGCTTTCCCACTCGTCGTGGGGAGCGAACCGACCACGCCGAACTCGAACCTGACGCTGGACTTCGGGCTGACTTACCTGACGAACTTGTGTGCGGTGGGGAGCACGGTGTTTCTGGACAGTAACCAGGATGGCAAACAGGACAACGGTGAGGCGGGGATCGCGGGGGTGGGCGTTCAGCTCTGGCGCCTGGGTTCCAGTGGAGCCGTCGGTGGCAGCGACGCGGTGCTGGTGGCCAGCACCAACACGGACGCCAGCGGCAACTACCTTTTCGCCAATCTTCCCCCCACGAATTACTTTATTGAAATCCCGACCCCGCCGACTACGGGCGGCGCGGTCAGCCCGGTGGTGTATACCGGGAACCAGAAGGACGGATATAACCACGGCACCCAGCCCAACGGCTACAATACCGCTGTTTTTGGTCCCAGTTTTACCCTGAGCCCAGGCACGGAACCAACCGACACGATCGAGACGGCCCAGGGGGGTACTTTGGATAATGCGCTGCCGGGCGGGGATGCCAACGGGGACATGACCGAGGACTTTGGGTTATTCGATTCCAGCAGTCTGGTGGCGATTGGCAATACCGTGTTTAATGATTTGAACGCGAACGGGAGACAGGATGCGGGCGAACCGGGGATCTCCGGGGTGGGGTTGGCCTTGGTGCGGGTTGTCGGCGGCGTCAACAACGTGGTGGGGTATACCACGAGTGGCACCAACGGTCACTATAAGTTCGATCTGCTTTCGCCGGGCACCTACCAGGTGGTGGTGCTGGCAACCAACTTCCAAACTGGCGCGAGCCTGACCAATTTCCTGAGCAGCCCCGGTGCGGTGACCGGTGCGGCACCGGACTCGTACGTGGACGATCATGGAATCGACAATGCGAGCGCCGCGGTGAACGGGATCCACTCGGCAGTTTATGATCTCGAGTTGGGGACGGCGCCGTCCGCCGGGACCAACGGGACGCCCGTGGGAGTGCCGGGCACCAACGCGAACTTGACCATCGACTTTGGATTCACCCCGACGTACAGCCTTGGGAACCGCGTGTTTGCGGATAACGGGGTTGGGGGAGGGACGATGAACAACGGCATTCAGGACGGTGCTGAACCGGGAATATCGAACGTGGTGGTCAAGCTCTTTGCGGCGGACGGCTCCGGGAATCCTACGGGGTCCGCTTTGGCCACCAACACCACGGACGGGCTGGGGTATTATCGTTTCGACACTTTGCTGGCGGGGACCTATGTGGTGGTGGTGGATACGATTGCCTCCGGCCAATCACTGGGCGGTTTGGCCAGCAGCACGGGCTGGAACGCCGGGTTAACGGCGGCCGACGATCAAACGGACCATGGCATCGACGTGGCGCTGGGGGCCAGCTCGGTACTGCCCGGGGGCATTGCGAGCGTCCCGGTGACGCTGGGAGCCGGTTTACAGCCCATCGGCGAGGCGGATCTGGGCGGATCGAGTCCAAATCCGCCGCGTGGGAATGGCCCTTCGGGCGATGGGAATGACAATTTGGTGATCGATTTTGGGTTCACACCGGCCTATAGCATCGCCAACGCCCTCGTCTCGGTGGATCAGCCGGCTGCTGGCGCCGGCGGCACCCAAGTCACCCCTGGTGGCCTGGTAACCTATGGTTTGCTGGTGGGCTTGCCCGAGGGTAGCGTCCCCGGGTTGACGGTAGTCGCCCAGGTTCCGACGGGGATGCAATATGTTTCGAGCCGGGTGGTGACGACGGCCGCCGGGAGCAGCAACCTGCTGTCCGCCAACTTTGGCGGCACGATCCCCATTCCGGTCGTCACCGGGGGCACGGGCAATGGCTCTGCCGTCACCTGGACCTTCGGCGCCATATCCGATCCTGGAATAGTGCCGACCAGTATCCAGTATTTCGTGGTGCTGATCACGATGCAGGCGCTTGATGTGTCCGGAAACACCGGCATGGGAGCGCAAACCGTCCTGGCCAATAGCGCGAGCTGCGCGGTTACCGGCCAACCCCCCATCGCGTCCGCCTCGGTGAATGTCACGGTAGTGGAGCCCGCGATGGGGTTGGCCGAAACGATAACTCCAGCGACCACGGACGCGGAGGGGATCGTGACGGTTACATTGGTCGCCACCAACTCGGGAACGAGCACCGCCTATTCGGTGAACGTTCAAGATGTTCTCGCCGGGACGAACTTCGACCTTGGCACCGTTTCCCTGGGGACGGCTGGGGTGAACTATCCTGACTCTTTTACGGCCTCCTACTCGGCATCGAGCGGGACCATCCTGTATTCCGGTGGCAGCATCGGGGTTAATGCCTCGGCCACGCTTAGCTTTACGGTGAAGCTGGCGGCCACCGTGGTTCCGGGAAGCATCGTAACCAACGGCGTTTTTCTGACGCAGGCGGCGACTTTGCCCGGCGGTGCCGGTCGGCATGAGCCCGGGGCCGGCGCGACGGCTACGGTGGCGGTTTATACCCGTTCGGTCGGCGGTTACGTCTATGCTGACGCCAACAACAATGGCGCGAAAGATAACGGCGAAATCGGCTTGGCGGGCGTGAGCGTTGCGTTGACTGGCACGGACGCCACTGGTCACGCTGTCGCGTTGACGAATGCGACGGCAGCCGACGGGTCTTACCTTTTTACCAACCTGGCACCGGGCATATACACCCTCACCCGGGGCTCAACGCCCAGCGGCTATCTCGACGGCAAGGAGACGGCCGGGTCGGGCTTTGGCGGCAGCGTGAACAATACGGCCTTGAGCGCAATCATCTCCGGCGTGACCATCTCAGGCGGCAGCGGCCAGAGTGGGGCGAACTACAATTTTGCACTCATCCAGCCCAACAGCCTGTCCGGGCTGGTGTTCAGCGACCAGAACAATGACGGGATCATGAATGGTGGCGATTTTGGCATCAGCAACGTGGTGGTGGTGCTTAGCGGGACGAGCGACTGGGGGTCTGTTTCGACGACCAATAACACGTTGGCGGACGGCACGTACTCGTTCCCGAACCTGCGGCCGGGGAGCTACACGATCACGGAAACGCAGCCCGCCGCTTTTGGCCAGGGCCGCAACGTCCCGGGGACTGCGGGCGGGGTCAATAGCGCGACCGACGTTTTCTCGGCGATTACGCTCACGCAGAACCAGGCGGGCACGGGCTATAATTTCGCCGAGCTTCCGGCGTCGCTCGCCGGCACGGTCTTCATGGACCTGAACTACAACCACGCCCTTGATGCGGGAGAGGGCCTCGCGGGGGTGCGGGTGGTCCTCACGGGCACCAACCTCCTGGGCCAGACCATGAACCTTACCAGCACCACGGTCGCGACTGGGGCGTATGGGTTTAGCAACTTGCTGGCCGGTTACTATACGGTCCAGGTTCAGACCAACACGCTGGCGGTGGGGATGTTGCAGGACGTGGATCCCGACGCGGTTCTCGACAGCGCCACCTCGGTGAGCCTGTCCGGCGGGGTGACCGACGCGAATCTGAATTTCGGTTATGACCGGTCGGACCCCTACCGGACGCAGGCGGACGGCGACTGGAATAACCCGGCGATTTGGCAGCGGTGGGATGGCCTGCAATGGACCAATGCCACCGTCGCTCCCACCTACACCGATGGAGTTATCCAGGTTATGCCCACCAACACGGTTAGGGTGACCGGCGGCGTGGTGGCGGATCAATTGCGGGTGGAGGGATCCTTAGTCATCCAGCCCGGCGCCGTGCTCCTACTGGCGAGCAACAGCCTGCCAGGTCTGGAATTGCATGGGGTCTTGACCAACTGGGGAACCCTCACGCTGGACCCTAACACCCAGGCGATCGTGGGGGATACGGGGATGCTGGTCAACTCCGCCACGGTGAACTCGGCGCCGACGAACCTGTGGTTCGTCGGCGGCACTTATGTGCATGCCTGCACCACCAACGCGGGCGCCATTCCGCTGGCCACCTGGCTGTCCTCCACCAACCATTCGGCGACCTGCCAGGTGGATGGCTACACCACCAACACCACCGCGCCGCTGGGGCTGAACCAGAGTTTCCTTAACTTCGTGTGGAGCTGTGCCGGCCAAACCGCCGAGGTCAACCTGGGGGCCGGTTTCGCCGCCGCGGACAATTTCACGATCGCCAGCACAGGCGCGGGCGGCATCGCTTTAGGCGCGGCCCTGACGGTGACCAATCAAACTCTCGTCTCGACCGGGGCGGAACTGGACTGCGGGACCAATGTGCTGAGCGGCGGGAGTTTCAACCTGGTAGCGGGGGCAACGCTGGGGATTGGGTCGCGAGACGGCATCACGGCCGCAGGCAACGCTGGCAACCTCCAGACGACAAACAACCGGTTTTCGTCGTCGGCCAATTACGTTTACGATGGCGCCGTCGCGCAGGCGGCTGGCAGCGGGTTGCCGGCCGTGGTAAACAGCCTGGCGATCCTGAACACCCAGGGGACGGTAACGCTGGCCCAGGCTACCACCATTGGCACCGTCGTGTCGTTGGCCAACTCGGCCCGGTTGTCGCTCCCCGCCGGAACCACCTCCTCAGCCGCTTCCTTTGTAGTGGGTGGCAACGGGAAATCGGCGGGCTCCTGGGGTTCCACCTCGTCCCAGGCATGGCATCAAAATGACGCCTATTTCGCCGCCACCACGGGCCTGTTGAACGTGAGCGTCGGCATACCCGCAGCCTTCAGTGGCCTAAGCTCCAACCAGGTGATTGTCTATGGGACGAGCCACTTGCTGCTCGGCGGCACACTGAACGGGCCCGGTTCGACGCATCCTCCCGATGGCGAGATCGTCACGATCCAGATCGATGGCCACGCGCAGACCACGATGGTGAGCGGAGGCAACGGGGCTTTTTCTATGGACTATGCTTCCGCGAACCTCCAGCACAGTAACTTTGCGCCGCACACGATTACCTACAGTTATGCTGGCGACGACAACCTGAATGGGGCGGCCGACGCCAGCACGTCCGTACAGGTGCAGTCGGTGAGCCTGACACCCGCGGTTACGCTGAACAACAAGGTTTATGACGGCACCACGAACGCCGCCACCATCGCCACCCGGCGACTGGAGGGCATCGTGGGCACCGACGATGTTGCCCTGGGCGGCAGCGGGTTGGTGGCCGGTTTCCCCAGCAGGAACGTGGGCAGCTACCCCGGCATCGCCGTCACCGGCTTGAGCTTGAGCGGCAGCACCGCGGGCAACTACCAACTGGCCGGCACCAGTGTGGTGGCGGGAGCCAGCATTACTCCGCGGCCACTGACCGTCACGGCGGGAACCAACGTGAAGGCCTACGATGGAACGACCAGTGCCACTAACCTCCCGTCCATCACGACTGGCGGGCTGATGGCGGGCGATAACGCGGGGTTCAGCGTTGCCTACGCCACCCCTGGCGTTGGCAAGGGTAAGACCCTGATGCCGAGCGGCACGGTCGCGGATGGCAACGGGGGGACCAACTACGGTTACACCTTCATGGCCAGCAGCGGGGGTGAGATCGACCCGGCGGCCACACAGGTCAAACTGATCTCGTCGAGTCCGACCAATGGTTACCGGGCCAGCGTGTTTTTCACCGCGACCAACCTCCCGACGGATGCGGGCAGCAACGTGATCTTCAGCGCCAACGGCGTGCCCTTTAGCACCAACGTGGTGGTGAATGGTGGCGCCGGCAGCCTGGCCATTACCAATCTGCCGCGCGGCAACACCAACGCCATCCTGGCCACCTACACCGGGGACAACAACTACCTCAGCTCCTATGCCAGCCTGATCCAGGTGGTCACCAATCATCCGCCCGCCGCCCGCGAGCTGTATTACGTTCGCACGGCGGGGCTCCTGTTGAGGGTATTCTGGTCGCAATTGTCGACCAACTGGAGCGATGCGGACGGGGACGCCATCACGGCGGCGGGGATCAGCCTCTACACGACCAACAATGTGCTGTTGGCCACCAACAGCCTGCAGATTCTCTACCCGGCGAGCGCACCCAACGTGAACGACCGGTTCGGCTACGTGATCCGTGACAGCTACGGCGACACCAACACTGCCTATGTCAACGTCGTGGTGAACCCGTTTGTGACCGGCCAGCCAATGACCCTGTCGCGAGTTAACCCCGGCTCGATCACCTACTTCGGCCACCCGGGTTACGCTTACGTCCTGCAACGAACCACCAATCTCTTCAACACCAACGCCTGGGTGAACCTCAGCACGAACACGATTGGCGCTAACGGCCAAGTGACCGTGGTGGACCATTTTACGGACCTCGGTGGTGTGGTTCCGGCCCAAGCCTCTTACCGGGTGGGCTGGCGGCCTGCTTATTGAACTTGAAATGAAAAAATTACTAATCTTCGTCGGTCTATGTCTGGCTGTGAGTGGAACGGAAGCGGCCGTGGTGCTCACCCAGACCTTTGACTATTCCAGCCAGGCGGGTGGCGGCTATAACATCGCCGCCGGTGACCCGGTAGGGGTCGCCGTGCAAGGCAACTTCAACCTGGGTCCGGTGGGGGGGCGCCTCGTGGGGGTGAGCATCGGACTCAACGTCTCAGGCGGTTACAATGGGGATTACTACGCCTGGCTAAAATCACCCGACGGCACGCTGGTCCAGTTGCTCAACCAACCGGGCAGCGACATCTTCGGGTCGCCCGCCTCCGGTTTTGGCAATGGCGGGATCAACTCGTTTTTGTTGAGTTCCAGCGGCTCGGTGAACATCCAGGGGGTGGACGGGACCTACGGAAGCTCACTGACGGGGACCTATTCGGCGGCGGGCGACCTGAACGCCTTTGGCACGGAATCCAGTCCGAGCGGCTCCGGCAACGGTAATTGGACGCTGTTTATCGACGACCTGGGCAGCGGTGGCGGCTCCGGCACTTTGGAAAATTGGACGCTTAATGAGACGATCATCGCCGCCCCCGAGCCACCTTACATGGTGGTCTCACTGCTCTTGTTTGCCGTGGGCGTGGCCATATTCCGGTCTCGACGAGTGGTTGCGGCACCGTGATGCCGCGGGAGGGTGCTGCGGAAAACCCTGCCAGGGCTCACGATTCAGGGAGATGACGAAAGTTCGGATGGGTCTGTTTGAGGATTTTCGAAATGCGCGCCTTCTCCGCGGCATGGATATAATCGTAGCGCGGGTCGGGGGTGGCGGAATTCAGTGCGTCGGCGAGGCGTGCCTGGATGCGGCGCTTCAGCTCGGCGGGCAGGGTTAGAAAACACTCCGAGTAAATGAGATAACTGCATCGGTTCTTGAAGAGATGCCCTGCGACCTGCAGGTCTTTTAACGAGCTGCCATCATCGGCGCGCGGCGCGTCCGCGCCGAAAGCCTTTGGAAAGGCGGCCGACCCTTCGAGGTCGGACGGCAATCGGGCTTCGTTCCTGAATAGCAAATCATCCACCACGTGCTCGACCGCCGCGTCGAAAACGTGTTTGACGCTGTCGTAGGCCAGGGTCTCCGTCACAGGTTCTTTCAAATCCCGCTGGAGGTTCTTTTGGTAAGCGAGCATGCGACGGCAATCCAGGGTGGCTCGGGTCAGCGTGTTCTGCATCGCGGTTTGATGCTCGAGGACCAGGAGCGCGACAATATCGCTGTCGGGCCGGAGATAAGAGCGTGCTGGGAACCGGCCGGACAGGTTGGTGGCCTGGGGGCCGATTTTCAAATCCGCTACCAGCCGGTCACCCTCTTCGTGGACCAGCGTATTGCCTCGGTGTACGGTGGTGCCCTGCGTGCCGGTCACGTACCATCCGCCCCAGCGGTTCGTAAGGGGGGTGCGAAAATCCACCACTTCTGTCCCGTAATGCAAGAGTGGTTCGCCGTTTTGGGCGGTGAACACCGAGCGCACGAACACACCCGGAATCCCGCGGACGAATTGGCCGCCGTGGCAGTTCATGCATTGGCTATCGCGCACAAACCGCGGCTGATCCGCATTCGGATCGAAGCTGTAGAAGATTGGGCCAAGCTGGGGATCGATCGCGGCCACCTCGACGAGACCGCCGGGCACCCAACCGACGTAACAGGTATCGGAGAAATAGATGGCGCGTGGGCGATTGGGGGCAATGGCCTGTCGCTGAAAACTCGTTTTGGAGAACACCAGCACCTGGCTCTCGATGGGGACGCGCAGCTCTTTCAACAGCCGCCGAAGAACGGCCTCGCCGCCACCGGTCCAAGGCGGGGCCGTGACCCGTGCTTGCAGCGCGCTGACGGCATCGTTCGGCTGGCTGGTGGAGTAGTTGAGCGGCGGTTTATCATAATCCGGCTCACTTTGTGCGGCGCCCTGGTTCTCGGTCGCCAACGCCAGAGCCACCAGGGCCCATCTCGCCACAGCGCGGATCCGCGGCGGATTCGCCGTGGCCGTGCGGCCGTTGAACCTGGCGGCGGGTAGGTAGGAACGATGTTCCTGCCGTTCGTTGGTAAGCGCGTTTTGCATTTTCCCTACTTGACCAGCTCCTCTTGAACCGCCCTGAATTCTTCTAGGGCCTCCTCCAGGTCCTCGATTGGGAGGTGATGCCGATAGCCCAGGTTTTCTCGATCCACTGCTTCGGCGTCAGGGTGAAACTGTTCAGCCCGGTCTGCATTCTAATCCCGTCGAATTCGACGGGATTAAACTCCGGGTTGTTGAGCCGCTCCCAGACGCCCAAAAAGTCTACCGTGTTGCGATTACGCAGCCAGTTGCGGATGACGTCGTCGGAGTGGTCCGCACTCTTGAATTTGGCGATGTCTGTGAGGCTGAGGTAGTCCGCCTGGTTCTGGGACAGGATAGTGATGGCCGTGCCCCGGACTTCGATGATAGATTTCCTGGGCTTGCTCATGGTTTTCACTGCCTGGACAAGCCGGCTAGGGGTTGGTTGTGGATACGCCCGATGAACGCAGGCGCGTGGAATGGTCCTGGAGCCAGAAGACATCCGGGCTGTTTGGCAGTGCGGACGGCATGATAACGGAAGGCTTGAAAACGCGAGCGTCCAACCACTTGTGGATTTCCGAATGACCGTCCGCGAACCCCACGCCGGCGCCGTGCCCGTGTGAGCTAGCGGGGAAGTCAACGATTTGCTCGCGGTCATTGGGTGTGCCCGTGTAGCCCCT
>TBL_comb47_HYPODRAFT_10003808_pt1 | contig 17682 bp, 17 predicted proteins | sample TroBogypolimnion_40_FD_10682 | JGI IMG/M metagenome (IMG submission 10682)
GGCAGCGGCATGCGGCGTGGTTGGCAACCGAGTGGGCGTTGCCGTGGTCCGGGGTTCAGCCCGCGTCAGAGTTTTTTTTTCAGCCGATGGTTTGAAGGCCAGCAAACGCAACAGCACCATGGTCAGCGCCGCGTATTCGTCGGGTGCCAGGCCCAGGTCGGCGCGGCCATGCAGGCAGATGCTGTACAGCAGCTGGGTTTCGTCCACCGGCATCAGCTCAGCCAGTCGCGCCAGATCGGCCGCCTCGGGGTCCGACTCGTCACCGGCCACCGGACCCGCGGCCTGCAGCACCGCCATGCGTTGCAGCACGGTGGCCATTTCCTCCAGCGTGGAGGCGGCACTCAGGCCGTTCAGGCGCAGGGTTTCGGAGGTTTCCACCACCAGCCGGCCGTCACCATTGGCCAGGGCCTCAATGAGGCGAAAGACATAGCTGCGGTCCACGCTGCCCAGCATCTGGCGCACCGCCGTCTCCAGCAACTGACCGTTGCCAAAGGCAATTGCCTGATCGGTCAGGCTGAGCGCGTCGCGCATGGAGCCGCGTGCCGCGCGTGCCAACAACCGCAGGGCCTGGGTTTCGGCGCTGACGCTTTCGAGTTGCAGCACCTGCTCCAGATGCTCGCGAATGGTCTCGGGCGCCATGGGCCGCAGGTTGAACTGCAGGCAGCGCGACAGCACAGTCACCGGCACCTTTTGCGGGTCGGTGGTGGCCAACACAAACTTGAGATATTCGGGCGGCTCCTCCAGCGTCTTCAACATGGCGTTGAACGCCGTGTTGGTCAGCATGTGCACCTCGTCGATCATGAAGACCTTGAAGCGCCCCTGCACCGGCTTGTAGACTGCCTGCTCCAGCAGCGCCTGCACCTCGTCCACACCGCGGTTGGAGGCGGCGTCGAGCTCGGTGTAATCCACGAAACGGCCGCTGTCGATATCGGTGCAGGCCTGGCACACGCCGCAGGGCGTGGCGGTGATGCCGCCAGTACCGTCCGCTCCCTGGCAGTTGAGCGACTTGGCCAAAATACGCGACACCGTGGTCTTGCCGACACCGCGCGTGCCGGTAAACAGATAGGCATGGTGCAGGCGCTGGGTGGTAAGCGCATTGCTGAGGGCCCGCACCACATGGTCCTGGCCCACCATTTCAATGAAATTGCGAGGACGGTACTTGCGGGCGAGCACGAGATAAGACATACGCCCATTCTACGGGCTGGGCCCTGCGCGACATCCAGCAAGGCAAATGCGCGGCTGGCCATGGATGCAGCGCGCAAGGCCTTGGGCTCGACTACAATGCAGGCTGACGGGCCTCCCCGCATGGCAAAGCGGCCAACCGGGTCAGGTGGGGAACCAAGCAGCCCTAACTGTGGAGTCAGTGCCGGGGTAAGGCTCGTCAACCTTATTTGTTCTTGTCGCTGTCACCAGCGGCAATTGGACGGTTCTTAATGGACGGTTCGTTTCACCATTTGGTTTGCTCACCGCTTTCCCGACTGCCCGACGCCCCTGAACCATGTCCCCCAACCCCTTATCCAAACGGACCCTGCTGTGGCTCAAGTCCCAGTTAACGGGACGCAAACCGCCCTCGCCCGAACAGCGTGCGAAAGACCTGATAACCGCTGTGGATGCCGGTGGTCTGCCGCTCCATCCGGCGCGCGTGAATGACATTGCGCGACAATTGGGTTTGGAGGTTTCCAGCCGAGCGCCCATGCCGGAGACGATTGAGCGGATTCGCCAGGCGCTGGCGCGTTGCTGAAATAAGTCTGCGTAGGCGCCGAAGGCGGCCTGGCATCGGTCGGATAATGGCACATCGAATATGAGGGTTTATCGCATGCAAATCGTTCTTGCCTACAGACGCCTGTTGCTGACTGCGGTGCTGTGCCTTGGTACAACGCTTGCAGTGGCCCAGACACCGCCCACATTCCGCCTGGGTATCGCACCCCATACCAGCGCCCGCGTGATTCTGGAGATGTACCAACCGCTGCGCGCCCAACTGGAAAAGGCACTGGGCGTTCCGGTGGAGGTGGTCACCGCCCCGGACTTCACCGAATTCGCCAGACGCATGCTGCACCAGGAATACGACATTGCCGTCACCACCGGCCACCAGGCCCGACTGGCGCAGACCGATGGCGAGTACCTGCCCCTGACGACCTACGCAGCGGAGTTCCGGGCCGTCGCCCTGGTCGCGGGAACCAGCAAGTTCAAGAGCGCCAAAGACCTGACCGGCAAACCGGTGCTGGGCCTGTCGCCCACCTCGCTGGTGACGCTGTGGGGCCAGCACTGGATGAAGCAAAACGGCAACCCCGACACCCTGCGCTATGTCAGCGCCTCCGACAGCGTGGCCAGACTGGTGCTGTCGGGCGAGGCGGTGGCCGGGTTCACGTCGCTGGCCAATTACCAGAGCCTGAGTCGGGAACTGCAGGCCCAGATGCGCTTTCTGGTGATCAGCGAGCCCCTGGCGGGGCGTGTCTACATGCTCAACAAGCGCCAGGCGGCGCACAAAGACCAGATCGATGCCACGCTGACGGCCTTTGCCGGCAGTATAGAGGGCAAGGCCTACTTTGAGAAATACAAGCTCGAAGGCTACCGCAAGCTCAAACCCAAGGAACTCGAAGCCATGGAGCCCTACGCCAAGGAAGTGCGCGCATCGCTGCAATGAAGCTGGGGCATGGCAGGGAGACACATCGCATGAGCTTGCCGGGAAAAATTCGCATGCCCTTGCAATCGGTGCGGGCCCGCTTTTTGCTGGCGGCCGTGCTGGTGGAGGCGGTGATGCTGACGCTGCTGGTCAGCAACAGCCTGCGACTGATGAACACGTATTTGGTCGAGCAGGTGGAACAGCACGCGCGACAAATCACTCCGATTCTCAGCGCCGCCACCGTGGCGCCCATGGCCCAGCGCGACTATGCGACGGTGCAATCGGTGCTGGATGAAAGCCTGAGCCAGAAGGGCGTGAGCTATCTGGTAGTGCTGGACGCGCAGAACGTCCGTGTCGCCAGCAGCGGCTGGCCCAAGGATCAGCCCCTGCCCGTGGCGGATAAGGGTTTTGACTTGGCACTTCAATCGACCAACCCGGTCCACCATGTGCAAACGCCTATCCTGATGTTCGGGCAGCGGCTGGGCACGCTGTACATGGGCATGGACCTGTCGCACATTCTTGCCGCACGAAAGGCACTGCTGACGCAAGGCACCCTGATTGCCCTGGGTGAGCTGATGCTGTCTGCCGTGCTGCTGATGGTGCTGGGCCTGTGGCTCACCCGCCATCTGGTCGACCTGACGCGGGCCAGCCGGGAGGTCACTGCCGGCAACCTGAGCCCGGCCCCGGTCAATGAGGGCGAGGACGAACTGGGCCAACTGGGCGCCGCCTTCAACGCCATGTCCCGCACCATCAAGCAGCGCGTGCTGGACCTGGTGCAGGCCAAGGAGCAGGCCGAACAATCCAACCGCGCCAAGAGCGATTTTCTGGCCACCATGAGCCATGAAATCCGCACCCCCATGAACGGCATCATGGGCATGACCGACCTGGTGCTGGATACGCCGCTGAACGAGGAGCAGCGTGAATTGCTGGGGGTGGTCAAATCATCCGCCACTTCCCTTTTGAACATCATCAACGAGATCCTGGACTTCTCCAAGATCGAGGCTGGAAAGGTGGAGCTGGAGTCGATTGAATTTGACCTGGACCAGTTGATGCGCCACTGCCTGGCACCGCTGCGAGTGCGGGCACAGACCAAGGGGCTGGAGATCAGCACCGATTCTTCGGGCAAGCTGAGCACCTATCTGGTGGGCGACCCCAACCGCCTGCGCCAAGTGCTGACCAATCTGGTCGGCAATGCCATCAAGTTCACCTCCGAGGGCCTGATCACCGTGGGCTGGGAATGCCTGCCTGACCAGCCCCATCGCTACCGCTTCTGGGTCAGCGATACCGGCATTGGCATTCCCCCTGAAAAGCAGATCAGCGTATTTGAGGCCTTTACCCAAGCCGACAGTTCCACCACCCGCACCTACGGCGGCACCGGTCTGGGCCTGACCATTTCCAGCACCTTGGTGCATCTGATGGGCGGAAAAATCAGCCTGCGCTCCGCCTTGAAGCAGGGAAGCACCTTTGAATTTACGGTGCCCCTCAAAGCGGGAAGGTCCATGGAGCTGGGGCCTGACAACAGCCACCTGCCCGTCAAACTGCCGGCTACGGGTGATGCGGTAGGTTCCGGCTTGCGCGTGCTGCTGGTCGAGGACCATCCGATCAACCAGAAGCTCGCCATCAGTCTGATCGAGCGCTCCGGGCACCATGTCACGCTGGCGCAAAACGGAGAAGAGGGCCTGCATGCCGCCATGCGGCAGCCCTTTGATCTGGTGTTTATGGACATGCAAATGCCGGTCATGGACGGGCTGGAGGCGACCCGCGCCATACGCGCCTACGAAAGCTCGCGGGGCTTGCCGCATATGCCCATTGTTGCCATGACCGCCAATGCGCTGCCCAGCGACCGCAAGTCCTGTGAGGACGCCGGCATGAACGGCTTCCTGTCCAAACCCTTCAAGGCCAACGAACTGCGGGAGCTGCTAAGCCAGACACAGGCTCGCCTGCACGCAGCAGAGCCCGCAGCCTAGGCCCGATCTGCCAACCACTGCAGCGCGCCCAGCCCTGCCGCACGACCGGTGGCAAAGCAGGCCTGCAGCAAATAGCCGCCCGTAGGCGCTTCCCAGTCCAGCATTTCGCCGGCGCAGAACACGCCCGGCAATTGCTCCAGCATCAGGCCCGGTGTCAGCACCTCAAACAGCACGCCACCGGCGCTGCTGATGGCCTCGTCGATCGGACGCGCCGCCTGCAAGGTGATGGGCAAGGCCTTGATGGCCGCAGCCAGTTGCGCCGGATCGTTGATGGCGCTCTTGTCGAGCAGCTCGTGCAGGATGGCGGCCTTGATGCCGTCCAGGCTCAGGCGGCTCTTGAGGTGGCTTGACAGGGAGCGTGAACCGCGCGGATGACTCACCTCCTGCAGCACTTTTTCTGCCGACATGTCCGGCAGCAGGTCCAGATGAAAAGTCGCGCTGCCGCTGCGGATAATTTCGTCGCGCAAGGCGGCCGATGCGGCATACACCAGACTGCCCTCCACGCCCAGCGCGGTGGCGATGAACTCGCCCTTGCGACGCCAGGCCGGACCAGCGGCCGACGCCATGGAAATCGCCACCGACTTGAAGGGCTGGCCGGCAAAGCGGCTGCTGAAGTGTTCGCTCCAACCGCCCTGCACTTCAAAGCCGCAGTTCGACGGCAGCAGCGGTGCCACGGACACCCCCTTGTCTGCCAACAGGGGCACCCATGCACCGTTGGAACCCAGGCGTGCCCAGCTTCCTCCACCCAGAGCCAGCACCAGCGCCGTAGCCTGTACCTGGACCGGCCCCTGGGGCGTGTCAAATTGCAGGCCTTGATCTGCGCTCCAACCGGTCCAGCGGTGGCGCATGTGAAACGTCACGCCCTCGCCCTGCGCCGGATGGCGCAGGCGGTGCAACCAGGCGCGCAGCAGCGGCGCCGCCTTCATGTCCTTTGGAAACACCCGGCCGGAGCTGCCGACAAAGGTTTCAATACCCAGGCCTTGCGCCCATTCACGCAGCGCGCTGGCATTAAAGTCCTGCAGCACATGCGCGATGGCATCGCGGCGTTCGCCATAGCGGCCCGAAAAGGTGTCTGCGCCCTCCGAGTGCGTCAGGTTCAGACCGCCCTTGCCGGCGAGCAGGAATTTGCGCCCCACCGAAGGCATGGCATCAAACACATGCACGCTATGGCCGGCGTCCACCAGCATTTGGGCGGCCATCAGGCCGGCGGGGCCGCCGCCAATGACGGCAACAGGAATGGAGAGATTCATGGGGTGTTCAATTCAATCAGCAGAGCAGGGAGTGGAGCACACAATTGGGCCGCAATCGGCGAGGCTGCCGCAATGCATCAATTTTGCCTATGCTGTTCATAGCTGCACTGCAGGGCGACGCGCACTTGCTTTCTGTCACAATGCCGCAACTCTAGCTGTATCTAAAACTCCCGAGGAAAGCCCATGGCCAGCGATCTCATCAAACACGTCACCGACGCTTCCTTTGAAGCCGACGTTCTGCAAGCAACCCAACCCACCCTGGTGGACTATTGGGCCGAATGGTGCGGCCCCTGCAAAATGATTGCACCGATTCTGGACGAGGTGTCCACCAGCTACGCCGGCAAGCTGCAAATCGCCAAGATGAATGTGGACGAAAACCGCGACATCCCGGCAAAGTTCGGCATCCGCGGCATCCCCACGCTGATGCTGTTCAAGGACGGTCAACTCGCAGCCACCAAGGTGGGCGCCATGAGCAAGGCCCAACTGACGGCCTTTATCGACCAGCAACTGGCCTGATTCCAATCGCCTGAAATCCGACGACCGTGACGCTGCAGCACGGTCGTTTTTTCCTGTCATAATAAGTCCCGTTCGCTGTACGCTTAGAGTGCAGACACCCCACACGGGTGCAGAACGCCGAGGCACAACCCCTTGCCTCTCACTCCCCTGAATTTCGATTTTTTCCGGCTTTCCTCCGACTATTTCGGCAACCCCCCTACGGGACCCAATCCATGCATTTAAACGAACTCAAGGCACTGCACGTGTCCGAAGTGCTGAAGCAGGCTGAAGAGCTTGAGATCGAAAACACCGGCCGCATGCGCAAGCAGGAGCTGATGTTCGCCATCATCAAGAAGCGCGCCCGTACCGGTGAACAGATCATTGCCGACGGCGTGCTCGAAATCCTGCCCGACGGCTTTGGCTTTCTGCGCAGCCCCGACACCAGCTACACCGCCAGCACCGACGACATCTACATCAGCCCCAGCCAGGTACGCCGCTTCAATCTGCACACCGGCGACATGATCGAAGGCGAAGTGCGCACGCCCAAGGACGGCGAGCGCTACTTTGCATTGAACAAGCTCGACAAGGTCAATGGCGACCTGCCCGAGAGCAACAAGCACAAGGTGATGTTCGAGAATCTGACGCCGCTGTTCCCCAAGGTGCAGATGCGCCTGGAGCAGGATACGAAGGCAGAGGAAAACATCACAGGCCGCGTCATCGACATCATTGCCCCCATCGGCAAGGGCCAGCGCGCCCTGATCGTGGCCCAGCCCAAGAGCGGCAAGACGGTGATGATGCAGCACATTGCGCATGCCATTTCCGCCAACTACCCCGACAGCTATCTGATGGTGCTGCTGATCGACGAGCGTCCGGAAGAAGTGACCGAGATGCAGCGGACCGTCAAGGGCGAGGTGATTGCTTCCACCTTTGACGAACCCGCCGCCCGCCACGTGCACGTCGCCGAAATGGTGATCGAGCGCGCCAAGCGCCTGGTCGAACTGAAAAAAGACGTGGTCATCCTGCTGGACTCGATCACCCGACTGGCGCGCGCCTACAACAATGTGGTGCCATCTTCGGGCAAGGTCCTGACCGGCGGTGTGGACTCCAACGCCCTGCAGCGCCCCAAGCGCTTCCTGGGTGCGGCCCGCAATGTGGAGGAAGGCGGCTCGCTGACCATCATTGCCACCGCCCTGGTCGACACCGGAAGCCGCATGGACGAAGTGATTTTTGAAGAGTTCAAGGGCACCGGCAACTCCGAAATCCATCTGGACCGCCGCCTCTATGAAAAGCGCGTGTTCCCGTCCATACAACTCAACCGCAGCGGTACACGCCGCGAAGAGTTGCTGCTGCAACCGGAAATCTTGCAAAAGACCCGCATCCTGCGCCAGTTCCTCTACAACATGGATGAAGTCGAAGCCATGGAGATGGTTCTGAAGCAAATGCGCGCCACCAAGACCAACAGCGAGTTCTTCGACATGATGCGTCGCGGCGGCTAGGCTATAATCTGAGGCTTTACGCGATAAGTACCCCGAAATAGGTTGGGGCGGCTGGCGCAACTGATGGAGAAGATATGAAGGCTGGCATTCACCCCAACTACCGCGAAATTTGCTTCCAGGACATGTCCAACGGATTCCAATTCGTGACACGTTCTTGCGCAAACACCAAGGAAATGATCAAGATGGAAGACGGCCGCGAACTGCCGTTGTACAAGCTGGATACCACCAGCGAGTCCCATCCTTTCTACACCGGCACACAAAAATCCGTGGACAATATGGGTGGCCGCGTCGAGAGGTTCCGCAACCGTTTCGGCAAAACTGCAGTCACGGCGAAGTAATTCCGACTCAGGTTTAGACCTGATCCCCAGAAAAAAAGCAGCCCGGGTTTCCGAGCTGCTTTTTTTCTGCCCTGCGCAAACTACACTGCACACCGCGTGAACCAACCCAATCCAGCCATCGTTTCGCAATCTGCTGCCCGGCGCCTGCCACACGGCGCCCTGCTGCTGTTTTGCCTGGCCTATCTGCTGCCCGGTTTTCTGGGGCGCGATGGCTGGAAAAGCGCGGACGTCTCGGCCCTGGGATTCATGAGCGAGCTGGTGCAGGGAACTTCTGCCTGGCTGCATCCCACGCTGGTGGGCCTCACGCCAGAAAATTCGGCGCTGCTGCCCTACTGGCTGGGTGCCTGGTGCATGCAATGGGGCCCGGCCTGGATGCCGGCAGACCTGCTGGCACGCCTGCCCTTTGCGCTGCTGCTGGCATTGGCCATGGCCGGCAGCTGGTACGGCACCTACTATCTGGCGCGCAGCCCGCGAGCGCAACCCGTCGCCTTTGCCTTCGGTGGCGAGGCAAGCCCCAAGGATTACGCCCGTGCCATGGCCGATGGCGGACTGCTGGCCCTGATCGCCTGTCTGGGACTGGGCCAACTGGGACATGAAACCACGCCGGCCCTGGCCCAGCTGGGCTGTACCAGCCTGCTGTTCTATGCGCTGGCTTCCCTCCCCTTTCACCGCCGCACATCGATTGCCTCGGCCTGCATAGGTGTGGTGGGCCTGGCGCTGAGCGGTGCACCCACCCTCTCCCTGTTATTCCTGGCGGGCGGTCTGCTGATCCACTTGCTGGACGCCCCTGCCAATACCGATGAGCGGGACACTCTGCCTGTGCAGACGGCGGCTGTGCTGGCAGGCTGCGCCCTGTTATCCAGCTACCTGAGTCTGCGGCTGGACCTGTGGCATTGGAAGGTGGAAATTCCGCAGGCGAGCTGGGCCGAGTTCAACGGCGCCATGCAGTTGCTGATCTGGTTTACCTGGCCGGCCTGGCCGCTGGCGCTTTGGACGGTGTGGCGCTGGCGTCGCCAGCTTTTCAGCCGCAGCATCAGCCGCCACTTGGCCTTGCCGGTCTGGTTTGTAGCTGTGACGCTGGGCTCCACCCTGACCACCAGCGCACCCGACCGCACCCTGTTGCTGGGTCTACCGGCTTTTGCCGCACTGGCGGCCTTTGCCCTGCCCACGCTCAAGCGCCAGGTGGCCGCGCTGATCGACTGGTTTACCCTGCTGTTCTTCTGCGGTTGCGCCTTCACCATCTGGGTGGTGTGGATTGCCATGCTCACCGGTTACCCCAGCCAGCCGGCGGCCAATGTGCAACGCCTGGCGCCCGGATTCGAGCCCCATTTCTCGGCACTGGCCTTCGCCATCGCCCTGGTCGCCACCATGGTCTGGGCCTGGCTAGTGAAGTGGCGTGTGGGGCGCCACCGGGCCGCCATCTGGAGGAGCCTGGTGCTGCCTGCCGGCGGCGCGGCGCTGTGCTGGCTGCTATTGATGACGCTGTGGATGCCTTTGCTGAATTACACCCAGAGCTACAACGCCCTGGTGAATCACACGCTGGAGCAGTTGCAACCCAGTGGCTGTGTGCAAACGCAGGACCTGGGGCCGGGCAAGATCGCAGCGTTCAGCTACTATGGAAAATTGCAACTCATGCCCCTGCAGTCCCAGGCGCGCTGCCCTTGGCTGATCACCGAGCCCCGTGCCGATCTGTCGGCCCCGACAGTGGTGGATAAGTCCCAATGGACCTTGCTGGCCCAGGTGCATCACCCGGCCGACGGCAACGAAACCGTGCTGATTTTCAGACGAATTCAGACGCAGTAGCCGTAACAGCGGGCATGCTGCAGGGAGTGCCCTGCAGAATCAGACGCTGGTTTTTTCAACGGCAGCCACCGGCACCAGGGGCTTGGCGGTGAGGCGGTAACCGGCGCCGCGCACCGTCTCCACCATGGTGCCCGCGGCACCCAAAGCCTCGCGCAGGCGCTTCACATGCACGTCCACCGTGCGCTCCTCGATATACACATGGTCTCCCCAGACCTTGTCGAGCAGGCTGGCCCGGCTGTGCACCCGCTCAGCACTGCCCATCAAATACTGCAAGAGCTTGAACTCGGTGGGGCCCAGCTTGAGCTGCGCATCCTGGTAGGCCACTCTGTAGGTGGATGGGTCCAGGCTCAGGCCGGCGATGCTCAGCGCATCGCCCACCGTCTGCGGTGCCTTGCGGCGCAGCACCGCTCGCACCCTGGCCAGCAGCTCGCGCGTGGAAAAAGGTTTGGCGATGTAGTCATCGGCCCCGGCGTCCAGACCGGCCACCCGGTCGGCCTCATCGCCTCTGGCGGTCAGCATGATGATGGGCACTTCCTTGGTCCGGGGGTGCGCCCTCCAGCGCTTGGCCAGCACCAGGCCGCTCTCGCCGGGCAGCATCCAGTCCAGCAGAATCAGGTCCGGCACCGACGCGTCGATCTCGCGCTGGGCGCTGGCGCTGTCTATGGCCCAGGTCGTGCGAAAGCCATTGTGGCGCAGGTTCACCGCAATCAGCTCGGCGATGGACGGCTCGTCCTCCACCACCAGCACCGCAGGCATGTTTCTCATTGGATTTTTCTCATCGGACCACGGCTTCAATCTTTTCCATGGAGGAGTGGCGCACATCTTCGCCCTTGACCACATAGATGATGAACTCGGCAATGTTCTTGGCGTGGTCCCCAATGCGCTCTATCGCCTTGGCCACAAACAACAGGTCCAGGCTGGGCGAGATGGTGCGCGGGTCTTCCATCATGTAGGTCACCAGCTTGCGCACAAAACCATCAAACTCCTGGTCTATCAGGTCGTCCTCCTTCAGGATCGCCACCGCTGCGCTCACATCCAGTCGGGCAAAGGCGTCCAGCGCCTTGTTCAACAAGCCAGAGGCCAGGTCTGCGGCCACGCGCAGCTCCAGCGAGGGCAGCGAGCGCGGTGCGCCGCTTTGCATGATGGAGCGCACCATGCGCGCAATCTTCTCGGCCTCATCGCCCACGCGCTCCAGGTTGGCGGTGGTCTTGGAGATCGCCATCAGCAGGCGCAGGTCGCGTGCCGTGGGTTGGCGCCTGGCAATGATGGAGGCCAGTGCATGGTCGATCTCCAGCTCCATGGCGTTGACGCGCACCTCGTTGGCCGAGACCTGTGCGGCCGCGTCCATATTGAACTGCGACAGCGAGTAGATGGCCTGGCGAATCTGCGACTCGACCAGTCCCGCCCATCTCCATCACCTGGCTGGAGACGGAGGTCAGTTCGGCGTCGAACTGGGTGGATAAATGTTTTTCTGGCATGGTGTGTTCCTCGGGTCTGCGCGGGTGAATTCTTTAGCCGAAACGGCCGGTGATGTAGTCTTCGGTTTCCTTGCGCGTGGGCTTGAAGAACATTTGCTCGGTCGCGCCAAACTCCATCAGGTCGCCCAGGTACATATACGCCGTGTAGTCGCTGCAGCGTGCGGCCTGCTGCATGTTGTGCGTCACGATCACCACCGTGTAGTCGTCCTTGAGTTCCACAATCAGCTCTTCCACCTTGGCCGTGGAGATCGGGTCCAGCGCCGAACAGGGCTCGTCGAGCAACAGCACCTCGGGCTTGATGGCAATGCCGCGCGCAATGCACAGGCGCTGCTGCTGGCCGCCCGACAGACTGCTGCCGCTTTGGTGCAGCTTGTCCTTCACCTCGGTCCACAGCGCCGATTTGCGCAGCGCCCATTCGACGCGCTCTTCCATGTCGGTGGCGTTGAGCTTCTCAAACAGCTTCACGCCAAAGGCGATGTTGTCGTAAATCGACATCGGAAACGGTGTGGGCTTCTGGAACACCATGCCGACCTTGGCGCGCAGCAGGGCCACGTCTTCCTTGCTGGTCAGCAGGTTCTCGCCGTCCAGCAGGATCTGGCCTTCGGCGCGCTGCTCGGGGTAGAGCTCGAACATGCGGTTGAAGATGCGCAAAAGAGTCGATTTACCGCAACCAGAGGGGCCGATAAAGGCCGTGACCTTGTTCTCGGGGATCTCCATATTGATGCCCTTCAAGGCGTGGAACTTGCCGTAAAAGAAGTTCAGGTCCTTGACGGCAATCTTGGTTTTTTCAACAACGGGTGTGACTGGCATGGGATGGGTCTTTTCTTAAAGGCTTAGGCTTTGCTACGGGTCAGCACACGGGCTGCGATATTGAGTGCCAGCACCGCCAGCGTGATCAGGAACACGCCGGCCCAGGCCAGCTTCTGCCAGTTCTCATACGGGCTCATGGCAAACTTGAAGATGGTCACCGGCAGGCTGGCCATGGGCTGGCCCAGGCTGGAGGTCCAGAACTGGTTGCTGAGTGCCGTGAACAGCAAGGGTGCGGTCTCGCCCGAGATGCGGGCCACCGCCAGCAGGATGCCGGTGATGACGCCGGTGCGGGCGGCCTTCAGGGTAATGCTCAGAATCACCTTCCACTTGGGCGCACCCAGGGCGTAGGCGGCTTCGCGCAGGCCAGGGGGCACCAGCTGCAGCATGTTCTCTGTGGTGCGTATCACCACCGGAATCACAATCAGCGCCAGCGCCACCACACCGGCCAGGGCCGAGAAGCTGTGCAGCGGGTGCACGATCACCGAGTACACAAACAGGCCGATCACGATGCTGGGGGCCGACAAGAGGATGTCGTTGACAAAGCGCGTGACGCTGGCCAGCCAACCCTTGGGCTCGAACTCGGCCAGATAGATGCCGGCCATCACGCCTATGGGTGTGCCGACAAAGGTGGCCAGCAAGACCATCAGGAGGGAGCCGTAAATGGCATTGGCCAGACCGCCGTCTTCATTGGGGCCGGGGGTCATCTGCGTCAGAGTCGCAATCGTCAGGCCGGCAAAGCCCTGGCGAATGGTCTCAAACAAAATCCAGGCCAGCCAGAACAGGCCAAAGGCCATGGCCGAGAGGGCCAAGGTGGTGGCAAGCCAATTGATGCGTTGGCGCTTGGCAAACATGGAAGCGCGCATGGCGTGCAGTTCGGGGCTGATCATGACTTGGCTCCCTCACCCTTGCGCAACTGCGCCAGCAAAAGCTTGGACAGGGACAGGATGACAAAGGTAATAAAAAACAGCACCAGTCCCAGGTACATGAGGGCCGCCTGGTGCAGGCCCTCGCCGGCCTCGGCAAACTCATTGGCCAGGGCCGAGGTGATGCTGTTGGCGGCCTGAAACAGGCTCAAGGAGTCGAGCTGGTTGAAGTTGCCGATGACAAAGGTGACGGCCATGGTCTCGCCAATGGCGCGTCCCAGGCCCAGCATGATGCCGCCTATGACGCCGGTCTTGGTAAACGGCAGCACGATCTTGTAGACCACTTCCCAGGTGGTGGCACCCAGGCCGTAGGCCGATTCCTTCAGCATGGGCGGGGTCACTTCAAACACATCGCGCATCACCGCCGAGATAAACGGGATGATCATGATGGCCAGGATGATGCCGGCCGACAAGATGCCAATGCCCACCGGTGGACCCGACACAAAGGCGCCCAGATAGGGCACGCCGGTAAAGGCGGCTTGCAGCGGGGTTTGCACATATTCGGCCAGCACCGGGCCAAACACCAGCAGGCCCCACATGCCGTAGACGATGGAGGGGATGGCCGCCAGCAGTTCGATGGCCGTGCCCAGCGGGCGCTTGAGCCAGGCGGGGACAGCTCGGTCAGAAACAGGGCGATGCCAAAGCTGACCGGCACCGCGATCAAAAGCGCAATCACCGAGGTGGCCAAGGTGCCGTAAATCATCACCAGGCCGCCAAACTCCTCCTGCACCGGGTCCCAGGCCGAACTGCTCAAAAAGCCCAGGCCGTATTTGGCAATCGCAGGCCAGGCGCTGATGGTCAGCGAGGTCAATATCGCCAGCAGCAGGCCCAGCGTGAAGAGGGCCGCGCCCTTGGCGAAGTAGCCAAAGACGCGGTCGGCCATGGGGCCCGAGCGGGCCCGCTTGGGTGCGGGCGGGGTGGACACGGCCCGGGCCGGGTTCAAAGCAGCCGGGGTTTCCCCATGCGCAAGTGTGGATGACATGGAAAAACCCTTTTGCTACGCGTTAACTTGACTTACTTGTACGCGATGGCCTTGCCACCGGTGTCCTTGATCTCGCCCCAGGACTTCTGGATCAGGGCCACCACCGATGCGGGCAGGGGCACATAGTCCAGGTCGGTGGCGGTCTTGTTGCCGTTGCTATAGGCCCAGTTAAAGAACTTCAGCACTTCGGTGCCATTGGCGGGCTTGTCCTGCTTGGCGTGCATCAGGATAAAGGTGGCGCCGCTGATGGGCCAGCTTTCCTTGCCAGACTGGTTGGTCAGGATTTGATAGAAGGACTTGTTCCACTCGGCACCGGCCGCTGCGGCCTTGAAGGCCTCTTCTTCGGGCTTGACGAACACACCGGCTGCGTTTTGCATCACGGCAAAGTTCATCTTGTTTTGCTTGACGTAGGAATATTCCACATAGCCAATGGAATTGGGCAAGCGGTTCACAAAGGCCGACACGCCTTCATTGCCCTTGCCACCAGCGCCCACCGGCCAGTTCACTGCTGTGCCCTCGCCGACCTTGCTCTTCCACTCGGTGTTGACCTTGCTCAGGTAGTTGGTGAAGATGAAGGTGGTGCCCGAACCGTCTGCACGGCGCACCGGAGCGATGGCCGCATCGGGCAGCGCCAGCGTGGGGTTCAAAGCCTTGATGGCCGCATCATTCCACTTGACGATCTTGCCCAGGAAGATGTCGCCCAGCACCTGGCCGTTCAACTTCAATTGGCCGGGCTCAATGCCCTTGACGTTGATCACCGGCACCACGCCGCCAATCACCGTGGGGAATTGCAGCTCGCCCTTGGTCTTGAGGATATCGTCGGTCAGGGGCATGTCGGAGGCACCAAAGTCCACCGTCTTGGAGTCGATCTGCTTGATGCCGCCACCCGAGCCGATGGACTGGTAGTTGACCTTGACGCCGGTGGCCTTGTTGTAGTCAGACGCCCACTTGGCGTAGATGGGCGCGGGGAAGCTGGCACCGGCGCCGGTGATTTCCTGGGCGCTCACAGCGCCGCTGAAGGAGGTGACTGCGGCAAGAGCCAGCAGCGAGTAGCTGAACGACGGTTTCATAGGAAGGCCTTGAGATAGTGTTGAGAAACTCCCACACTCTAAGAAAGTTTTGTGACAAACACGTGACGCAGACCACAGCTTACGCCACTTGTACGCATGGGAATACACAGGGCAAGGGCTGTCATTCAGGCAGGGGGCAATCGTCACAAATAAGTCACACAAACTTTCTACGCTCTGCCTTTTAACTGGAGTCCCTGCCATGTCGAACCTCGCCTCTACCATGTCCCGCCGCAGCCTGGTGGCCTGTGCCGCTTTCGCCCTGACCGCCCTGGTCTCTGGCTGCGCCACCATGTCCGCCCCCGTCAGCGTGGTCGACACCATTGCCAAGACGCCCTCCTTGAGCACCCTGAGCGGCCTGATCACCAGCGCCGGTCTGAACGATGCGCTCAAGGCCGCCGGTCCGTTCACCGTGTTTGCCCCCAGCAATGAAGCCTTCAAGGCCGTTCCCGCCAAGCTGATGGAAGACCTGAGCCAGCACCCCGAGAAGCTCAAGGAGCTGCTGACCTACCACGTGGTGGCCGGCAAATCCATGGCCGCCGACATCAAGAACTCCAAGGTCACCAGCCTGAACGGTGCCCACCTCGAACTCTCCAAGGCCGGTGAGTTTGTGACCATCGAAAACGCCGCCGTCACCACCGCCGATATCGCCGCCACCAACGGCGTCATCCACATCATTGACACCGTGCTGGTTCCTCCGGCCAAGAAGTAATCGCAAGCTGCATTGATGGCGTCTGTTGTGAGCGGGATGCGAAGCTCCCGCTTCGTCAAGTCCCTGCGCGTGGTCGCCTTGTTCGGCCACGCCAGTTTTCTGGTGGCCGTGCGCTTTCCGGGTTGGCAAAAGTCGCAACGACTCGCTGCCATCCAGCGCTGGGCCCGGCAGGTGCTGGCGGTGCTGGAAATCGAGGTCCTGAGCCAGTCTCCAAGCGGGCGGCAAGCACCGGAAGGTTTTGCCGGACTGGTGGTCTGTAACCACCTTTCCTGGCTGGACATCCTGGTGCTGCAGTCGCTGATTCCCGGCTCCTTTGTGGCCAAGACCGAGGTGCGGCGCTGGCCGGTGGTGGGCTATCTGGCGCAGTCCTGTTCCACCATTTTTGTCAACCGCAGTTCCCCACGCTCGGCCCACTCCATGGTGGAAGATACCGCTGCGGCGATTGCACAGGGTTATGCGGTGGTGGTTTTCCCCGAGGGCACCAGCAGTGACGGCAGCCGGCTGGGCACCTTCCACGCCAATATTTTCGAGAGTGCCATACGCGCCCGCTGCGAGGTGCAACTGCTGACGCTTAAATATCTGGACCGCAGCACCGGAGAGGTGGCCCCGGCCGCCCATTTCATCGACGACATGACGCTGCTGGCCTCGATCCAAAGCGTCATGGCCCAGTCCACCATCCGGGCTCAGGTGCAAATCGGTGATTGCATTTCCGCGCAAGGCCATTCGCGCAAATCGCTGGCCCAGCTGTCGCACGAAAAAATTCGCGCCCAGCTGCTTTAAGGTCTCTTCATCCCCCTGTCACAAGGACTTAGTAGTCTTGCCACCATGCCCCACCGTTTGATCGCCATGCCCGGCCAATACCGCTTGCTGCTTCGGCTGCTATTCGCATGGGCGCTGCTGAGCGCCGGCTGTGCGTTTGCCCAGAGCCTGAGTTTTGCCGAGTTTTTCAAACTACCCATGGGGAACAGGGGGCTGGAAATGACCCCCACCCTGTTGGCCGCCCATGGACAGACCGTCAAGATCACCGGCTACATGGTGCAACAGGAGCTGCCGGCGCTGGGCCACTTTATGCTGACGCCGCGCCCGGTGCGCATGAGCGAGCATGCCGATGGCGACGCCGATGACCTGCCCGCCGCCTGGGTCATGGTCTACCTGGACCCCGAACAAAAAGACTTCGCCATCCCCTATCAGCGCGGGCTGATGGAACTCAGCGGCCTGCTCAGCGTGGGCCGTCTGGAAGAGGCCGATGGCCGCGTCTCTTGGGTGCGCCTGCAGCTCGAACCGGAGGCCACGCGCGGCATGAATGCCTTTGAGGTCGCCAACTACCTGCACTCGCTGCAACATATTCACTGACGTAACTCCCAACCCGCCACCAACATGACACACCACCACTCACTGAAAAGCCACAAGCTTTCCCTGGTCGCCACGCTGCTAAGCCTGGCATCTGCCGGCGCTTTGGCCGCTCCTACGGTCAGCCGCCTGACACCGCCCAGCGAGTTATTTTCCAGCGGCAACGCCGCTCCGGTGATCGCCCGCTTTCTGCCCGGCCAGCGCTTTGACCTGCAGGCCACCGTGCGTCCGGACGAGGCCGGCAAGAGCATCACCAGCGCCCGCTTTGCCATTGACGGCAAGAGCGTGGATGCCACCGTGGCCCTGCGCGGCTGTGCTACCGGCTGCCTGGCCGCCGTGCCGACCAATGCCAGCATCGCCACCGTGCGTGCCGTGAGCAGCGCAAAAC
>TBL_comb47_HYPODRAFT_10003811_pt1 | contig 17672 bp, 16 predicted proteins | sample TroBogypolimnion_40_FD_10682 | JGI IMG/M metagenome (IMG submission 10682)
GGTTATGTTTTTACAGAAGAGGATAAACAAAAACAGAGCGAAATAACTAAAAAATTTTTTGAAAATCCAGAAAACAGACAAAAACAGAGTGAAAGAATAACAAAATATTTTGAAAATCCTGAAGCAAGAAAACAAATGAGCGATATAAAGAAAAAATATTTTGAAGACAACCCAGATGTAGGAAAAGAACATAGTGAAAGAATGAAAAAACACTTTGAAAATCCAGAAGCAAGACAACACGCAAGTGAAACTACAAAAAAACATTTTGAAAATCCAGAAGCAAGACAACAAGCAAGTGAAACTACAAAAAAACAATTTGAAAATCCAGAAGCAAGACTAAAACATAGTGAAATAAAGAAAAAATATTTTGAAAACAATCCAGACGCAGGAAAAGAACACAGCGAAAGACTAAAAAAAAATTATGAAAATCCCGAAGCAATACAAAAAAACAGGGATGCGGCGATGAAACATTATAAAGATGATCCTTACGCAAGACGAAAACTTTCAGATGGAAAAGGAAAAAATAAACCATTTGACATATTTACAATGGAAGGAACATTTATAAAAACATTCACTTATCAATTTGAGGCGAAAGAATATCTACAAAAAGAACATCATATTACATCAACCATCAAGATAGGTGAAGTTTTATCAGGAAAGCGAAATAATTCCGCTGGATTTGTATTTAAATATAAATAAAACTTTCATTCCAAAATGGGCGTTTGAAATGAGAAAAGGTGTAAAGAAATTTAAAGAAATATAAAATAAAGAGTAGTGTCTTTTTTTAAGCTGCGTAGTAGGTTCTTTAAGTTCTTTTTATATTAATTTAATAAAAAATAAAAAATTGAAAGTGTTTATATCGAATAATATATAGTATCCTAATTACGCAAAATGACTTCCCAAATAACTTCCCAAATGACTATCCTCGATTCACTTATGAATGCTTCAAAAACATTCATCTTTGTAGATGGAAGTTATTACAGTTTTCATCGGTACTATTCAATTCTTCGATGGAGAACATGTGCTCATCCAGAAGAATCAAAGGATGATCCATTTAATAATAAAGTTTTTGTAGAAAAGTTTCAAAAAACATTCGTTGACAATCTCAAGTCTATACCACGCAATCTTGGGCTTCACAAAGAAGCAGAAGATTTAAATGAAAATAAACCTATTATGATAGTAGGAAAAGATTGTCCGAGAGAAGACATATGGCGAAATGCAATGCACGATAATTATAAAGGAAATAGAAAAAATGGACCTGAAGATGGGTTTATGGGAGGACCGTTTATTAAAATGGCATACAACAATGACTTGTTTTTGAAAGGTGGAGCAAAAGCCATTTTAAGTTATCCTCATTTGGAAGCAGATGATTGTATTGCGATCTCTGTAAAATATTTATTAGAAAAGTATACAGATGTTCGCATTTATATCATCACAAGCGACAAAGATTACCTTCAATTAGTTGAACCTCGTGTTCAAATTTTCGACTTGGCATTTAAAAATCTTGCACAACAAAAGAGCAGCACCGGTGATGCGAAAATAGATTTGTTTTGCAAGATTGTTATGGGTGATCCTAGTGACAACATTACATCTGTTTTGAAAAAGTGTGGACCAAAGACAGCAAAGAAATGCTATTATGATCGCGAATACTTTCAAGAACGAATGACGGCGGAGAATGCATTTTTGAAATTTGAAATCAATCAAATAATGGTTGATTTCAACTATATCCCGCAAGATTTGCAGTGTGCGTTTTTAGAATCTATATGTATTTCTGATAAAAAATAATTAAATTATTCAAATATTTTGTCCAAATTTCTAAAAAAATTAGTAGAATTCTTTATCTCTTCCAAGTCAGGTTTTTTATAATATTTCATTGAATTACATAATATACATGATAACATTTCAATATCATTCTTAACATCACCAGTAAGACATATTACATCATTTGGAAAATAATTTTTTATATTGTGACATCCTAAATAGATTGGAGTTGATGAATATAATAATGGATTAATAATTTTTTCAGAAAAATATTCATTAGATTGAAAATTTTCTATACAAATATGAAAATAATAATCTTCATAAGGTTCTTTTTCTAAAAATTCTCCTTTTATTCTTCGATCGGCACTATCTTTTGTAAAATTAAAACATCCTTTTCCATAAATATCTATTGGTAAGTTTGTATGCAATATTGCATTTACCATATCATATCTATATTTATGTCCAGGAGCAAATGTTTTTTGACTAATCATTATTGACATTAATTTATTCTTGACAGGAACTTCTTTTATTGGATTTATATGCCACATATATGCGGTATGTTCAATAAAAGGATCAGGTAAATTTTTTTTATCACCAATAAAATATTTACTAATATTTTTTTTTGCATATTCTATAAAATTATCGGTTAACCCTAAAAAATTTATTGGTTCAAAAGCTAACCCAACTACATTTTTTATTGGAATATTATTATTTAATAATGGCATATCAGTATTTAAAATAATGGCGTGTGTATAATCATCTTCATTTGTAATATATATTTTTTTATTTATTCCATAATAATTTAATAAACTACTTTCAAAACACTTTTCATAATTTATTTTGCAATGATTACTATCACAAAAATTAGAAAAAAATCGTATACGCATTTTTTCACTTAATTGTATTTCTGATTCATAATTTTTATCCATTTTAATTTAATATATATTATAATCTTTATAATCTTTATAATATTGTATATTTACCAAACTTTAGCCCAAGATTTCGTTAATTCATCATACTGCTTTTGACAACTTGTTACGATACGATGAGATATTGGAATTTCATTTGTACTTTTATATAAATCTAAATCTATAATAACAAAATAACCTAATCCTGAATTTTTATTACTAGAAAATATACCATTTTTTACACTTGTATACATACTTCCAAAAGAACTATTTGGGGTTATATTTCCTCTTAAATAAGAATTTTGCTGTTGTTGCTGTTGAGGATATTGTTGTTGCTGTTGAGGATATTGTTGCTGTTGTGGATATTGCTGTTGTGGATATTGCTGTTGTGGATATTGTTGCTGTTGTGGATATTGTTGATGTTGTGGATATTGTTGTTGTTGCGAATTATTCGATTGTACTCCTGATAAAAATTCTTTCACTCCAAATTTAGAAACTGATGGACTTATTTTACCGCGAATTGCCGTTGGATGTTCTCTTTTAAAATTTAAATATTCTTCATTTGCTAACATATCATTATTTTTTGTTCCTATTTTCCAATCTCCTGAATTCCAAACAAATGTTTTAATTGTATATGGTCTTCCATTAATATAAAATTTATTATTAGATTTAAATAATATATCTAATGTTATTTTAATATTATTATCTACAATTCCTTCTTGTATAGATTGTTCAATAGTTTTATTTCCTTGACCAGTAGATACTGTTCTACTTAATAAACTATCAAATGATGCTTTGTCAAAAAACTGTGCATATAATTCAGATGGAGGATGCCCTTTTGGTAATGTACTAGTAGTACTACTGCTTAATTTGATCACTGGATTAAAATATACAGTTTCACCTCTAATACCAGGTACTGACATATCAGGTTCATATTTAATATTTGAATAACCACTTATCTTAGTATTAATAAATATAGATAATGAATTTGGATATGATGATGATGATCTAGATTGTTGTTGTTGCTGTTGTGGTTGTTGCTGCTGTGGTTGTTGCTGCTGTTGTTGCTGCTGCATTGATATACTTATAATACATTAAGAATATTATATAACTAATGTATTATTTATTATAGATAAACATTACTAACTAGAACTTGAATGTAAATTTATATGTGGAAGTTCATTATCAACTGATTTGAATTTTTCATAAGCATCTTTTTGTGTTTGCATTTGTTTTTCTTTCTTTGCTTTATCTAAAACTGCAATCGCGGTATTAATTTCAGTTTCAGTTACAATACCGTTACCATCAGCATCTGCAATCTTATGTAAAACTCTATGAGAATGAGGAACAACACAAAATTTACTTTCTTCATTAAATAAATGATCAGATAAAACTACAAAAATCGCAGTTAATCCAAGTGCAGTATAAATATCACGAGTACCCATCCAAGCCATTGCAAATACTAATAATTGCTTACTTAAAGAAAATTTCAAATATTCTTCAGTTGATTTGCTAAATTGTATAGAAATAAATTTAGACCCAACATTCAGTAAAATCATAACAATTCCTGCAAAAAATTTACTATTATTTAGATACAAAATATGATCATGTAGATATTGTATTGGATTTGAAAAAAAACTAACTTTATTTACAAGTGGGGGTTGATCTGGTCCAAATCCTGGAAAAAACGAGCCTGCTGAACTTATAGAAGGTTGTGCTATTTTAGGTGCATTTATTTTTTTTTTAGAAGCTCTTGCCATATATTAAAATGATAAAAAAAATGTAACATTTATAATAAACCCCATCTTCTAAAAAATACATATAATTTAGTTTTTATTAAATTCGTTTTATCTGTATGAAATAAACGAAAGTTTCTAACATGTGGTCTATATATTTTTTTTATCCCTGATGTAAATGATTCTTTTGTTTTTTTTTCTTCATTTGTCTCAATTATTTTATTTATTTTATTGACTTCAATCATATTTAAAAGATATTTTATTAAATATAATGCTAAAATAATAATAACTATTAAAAAAATATAATAATTTATAGTATATTTCATAAATTATATAATTATTATAAAAATAAAAATAGAAATAGAAATAAAAATAAAAATAAAATATTTATTATTTAGCAGCACCTGCTAGAGATTGTAACCCTTCAAATCCCGAAAATGAAACAGGTTCATTAGTTGATTCATAATATTTGGAAATTGGCATTTGATTTGATGATTTAGGTTTACGCATATAATTTTCAATAGTTAACATTCTATTTCTTCCTTCATCTAATTCAGAATATGTTAAACGATTATTAAAACCCTCTTTTTTCTTTTCTTCTTCTTTTTTAGGTATGATAATGGGTTCATTTTTTGGAACTGCTGTTGGTTCAGCTGTTTTATCTAATGGAGGTGATACTATTTTGTTATCTGATGCAGGTGCAGATACAGGTGTAGGAACTATTCCAGGTGTAGAAGCAGTTGTAGACGCAGGATCTGGTTTTTTTACAATACTAGTATCACTAGTAGCTGTAGATGTAGTTATATTTTCTAAACCTTCAATTACACGATAATTATATAATCCAATAAAAATAAATGTAGCTAATATGCCCATAATAGGATTACAAAATGTCATTGCAATAATAAATAATATCATAGAAGCTCTTCCTAAACCATTTTCAAAATAAAATGGTAAATAATAAGGATACAATATTATATAAAGTACAATTAAACTAAAAACAACATTCATAATATTATGAGAATTGTTAGCAAAAATAGTTTGTAATTTTGTCATATATATAAATAAACTTATATATTTTTTATAGAGTAATAATAATACTTTATTTTAAGTAATTAATGATAAATATCAGTGTGTTTATAAATTTATTATCTTAATTTTTATTAAGAATGTCTTTAGCAATGTATGCTGCACCATTTGATAATGAAAATAATCAAATAGGAAATAATGATACGACGAATCATATTGGGAAAAAACGAATAGCAAATAATAGGACTCAAAAGCGGTATCCAGCATCAAATCCTAAAGAAAGTGTAAACTCTGAAAAAATTATGTCTGTTCTTCAAACAATTCATAATCTTCCAGATCAACATAATGAATTAGCTGATTTTAGTCCATTACCACCACCAACATCTGTTGGAGTTCAATCTACAATATCACGAGAAGGTACAAATAATAGTAATAATAGTAATAGTAATAGTAATAATAGTAATAACAAAAATATGTCATCATCTATAATGTCGAATATATTACCAAATATGTCATCAAATTTGACTTCTGAAAATAATGATTTAGATCAAAATGGCACATATAATCTTTATTCTGAAGACCACAATCAAAATATGGCAGAAGATTTTTATAAACGCTTTATACCTAATTATGAAAATATGTATAATACAGCTCCTACAAATACACCAAATTATAAACATTCAAATGCGACTACAAATGCGACTACAAATGCAAATAATAATATGAATGCAAATGCAAATTTTAATACCTCAAATGGTGATTTATTGATCGAAAAATTAAATTATATGATTCATCTTTTAGAAGAACATCAAGATGAACGAACAAATAATGTAACGGAAGAAGTTGTTTTATATTCCTTTTTAGGAATATTCATTATTTTTATTGTAGACTCTTTTGCACGAGTTGGTAAATATACACGATAAATAATTATATAGATAATTATATAATTATTTAATTGACATCTTAATTAATAAGAAAAACTTTATTAGATTTAAAAGTATGATATGCAAAATTATAAAAAAAATACGCAGTAGGACTAATTAAATATGGTTCAGTTCTTAACTTTATATTTTTTATGATTAAATTGTTATCACTAATATCTTCGATAGTTGAAAACTGGAACCCAGGATTTTTTTTATATATTTTCCATAATGCGGCTTTAAACCCTTCTACAAAAATATCATTATTTTTAGAACAATTAATAGATGCAAAACATAGAAGAATTTCTGTATTTTTATCAATAAATGCGCACGATTTTCTGAAAAAATACGCACATAGAACAACAGAATCTTCAACAATAATATAACAATAAATATTTTTAGTTTTTATCAATTCTATTAAATTAGATGTTTCTGGTATAATAATAATATCAAATTTTGTGTTATTTGATTTAATAAAATCAACCAAGTGATACATATTCTTTGGACCTATTTCAATTAACCCCAAATATGGAGGTAATCTTGGAGGTCTTTTCCAGGTTTTCATTTCAAATCCATAAGTAGGATAAACACAAAGCGGGACAATACCTGTTAATTCCCCTTCTCTTTTAAAGAGTGACACTTTAATTTTTTTATTTAAAAGTCGCTGATTATATTCGTGTGTTTGAATCATTTGAGGGGCTATTCCACTTTTACGAAGATTTTTATCAACACACAAGTAATCTATATAATAAACATCAAAAAATGCATCTTTATTTCCATTATTAATATATATATGAAGAGGTCTACCAGTTATTACTGATACTATTTTTGAATCTTCTATTGAAGTATTTGTTTTTGTATCTAATAAGAGTTCAGTTTCATTATAAAATGTCCAAAAACATAAAGAATTATGCCCTGTAAAATAAGGAATAATATTTTCTTTCTGTGGCAAATAAATATTTTCTTTATTTCGTAAATAATGTGATTGAATAAAATTTGTAAATTTGTTTATTTTATAATCTTCTACATTTGAAAATGATATTGTTTCAATATTTTTAAAATTACAATACTTATTTTTTTCAGGCAATGAATTTAAAATAATTCCTGGTGGAAATAAATAATAATGAAAATCATAAATATGAAACACTGGTTGAATGCACCAAAATTTATATTTTAATCGAATATAAATACAAATAATTAGTATAATACAAATTATTATTAAAAATAAATATTTGATATAATTGAAAAGATTTGGATAATTTGAAAGATTTGATGGATTTGAAAGATTTGATGGATTTTTTATATAATTATTATGATTTAAAAAATAATTAAAATAATTCATAAAATTCATAACTTATAACTCTTTTTAAAAAATAAAAATAATTTATTTAATTGGGTTTTACTAATACATATAAATATTGATATTCATATGCAATTTTAATTAGATCTACTTGTTCTTGTACAATAAATCCAACTTCTTGTGCCATTTGTATTATTGATTCGTGTGTAGGCATATACATTTTATGATCATTTTTTCGAATATTACCAGAATCCTTAAATTTAAATTTTTCACTGAATGTTGCCATATTATTATTATTATCAAAATCAAAATTTGCGTTATATTTAAAATCTGTAAATGTAATACTCGTTGAAGTAATTCGTTTTTCTGAATATTTTTGTGGAGATACCATAATCAATGGATTTCCTGGTGGTAAAATAGGGTCAAACATATCTCTATCAACAAGATGAATCACTAAATATCCTCCTGGTTTTAACCAATTCATACAATTTTTAAAAAATACCATCTTATCTTTCATATAATAAATTGTAAAGTAAAGACAAAGAATATGAGTAAATGAATTTGGGTTAAAATTATTACTATTTAAAGCATCTCCAACCATAAAATCATATTCAGGATAATTTTCTTTTGCTCGTTTTATCATAGATTCAGAAGCATCTATTCCAGTAACATTATAATTTTTAGAAGCTAAATCTGCTACATGATGCCCAGTTCCACATCCAATATCTAAAATAATACTTTGTTCTGTTGGTTCAGTTTTATTTATAATTTCACCAACTTCATAAGCATCTTTAATACTGCTATATACTAAATGATCATATATATCACTATAAAAATCATCATATACTTCATTACCAGTTTTTAATAAAAACTTGTCATTTTGTTCAAAGCCTTCTATATTCTTTTTTTTATAAGATTTAAAAAATGTAACAGCTAATAATAACAAAACTATAAATAATAACACCTTACCCCATACAGATATTTTGTTATATGTTTTACTAATTGATTTAATTGGATCAGATATATAATTCATCATTTTTGACATTTAATCTATATGTACTATTGTTATATTTTTTGTTACAATGTAAAAATATTATAATGTAAAAATATAAAATCAATATTATATTGTAAAATAAAAAATATAATTTATAATTATTTAATATGTCTGATTCAGAAATAAATGATATTAGAGGACAAAAAGAATTCAAAGGTATAACATTTTCAGAATTTAAAAAATCAGATGTTAAGAAGGAATTACTAAATAATTTAATAAATTCAAAAGTAGAACAAGCGTGTTATTGGAGTGCTGAATTTATATGTTCTGGACATTTTAGTGATTTATGGGATATAATATTATATTTTTATAGTAAACATATTCATGTTGGGAATCCTAAATTAGCTATATATCTAAATTTGCGAATAAATAATTTTAAAAATATTATACAAGGTGTATATGTAAATAATGAATTAAAAATGCGAAATAATTTTAAAATTCGAAAACTATTTGCTGAAATAATATGTATATTGTGTAATGCAAAAAGGAAGCATAGTTTTGATGAGATTAAAATAAAAAAAGAAGATTTTGATATGACACAAATCAATGATCGATTTAAAGCACCAAATGTATCATATGCTGCAAATATAATGCTAAAAGATGACCCTAAAGAATTATTTATAGCTATTAATGAATTTGTTTATAATATTTCAAAAGATGGTAAGAATTCTATTAATGCGTGTTATTGGATGGAATGGATCTTAGAATTTGAATATATATGTAATATCAAAAAAGAAAAATGTAGATGTGAGAGAAGATCACAAATGCCTGTGGAAAGTAAACAACAAATGGATATAATATGGATAATATGGGATGCTTTATTAAAAGAATCTGTTTTAAATCATAATCCTTTAATTCAAAAAATAATAAGTAGTTTATTAAATTTATTCTCTTTAAAATATAGCAACAGCTGTTCTAGAAAACGACGATATATAATTTATTATGCAATATCTATTTTAATAGAACCAATCGATATTAATGAGGAAATTGTTAAAAATAAAGAACAAGTTAATATTGTTGTTTCAAAAATAGATAATATTTATAAACAAATTAAAAAAAATGAACAATCTCCAAATACAGATTACTTATTTAATCAAGTTGAAAAATCTAATTTAGATAAAACTATTGAAAAACTGGAAAAGATTAATAATTTTGGAGAGACATTTATACCGCGATTATAAATATCATTATAAATATTATACTGCGATTATAAAAATAAATAATTTTCATTTATTTTTATATAAGAATGTCAGTATCAAATGCAAAACTAGTAATTGCTATTTTAGCTGGAGGATTGGGTAAACGTATGAATTCAGAAATACCAAAAGTTTTACATTTAATTGGTGGAGAACCAATGTTAGTCAAAATAATTAAAGAAGCTCAAAAATTACACCCAGAAAAAATATTAATTGTTGTAGGAAAATATTACTCATTAATTAAACATACGTTAGAATCATATTTACCATTAGATAATATAAATTTTATTTTTCAAGATCAACCAATGGGTACAGGTCACGCATTAAAATGCTGTCTAATAGCATTAGATGAATTTATAGATTCAAAAATTTTAGTTCTATCAGGTGATGTTCCATTATTAAAAGAAAATACTATGAAAGACATTATATCAGTAAAATCAAATAATTTGTGTTTAGTAGTTACATCTATTCAAAATCCTATTGGATATGGCAGAATTATAAAAAATAAAGATACTAATAAATTCAAAGCTATTGTAGAAGAAAAGGACTGTACAGAAAAAGAAAGAGAAATAACATTAGTTAATTGTGGGATTTACCTTTTTACACATTTTACACTTTTTCATTATTTACCATTAATAAAAAATAATAATTCTCAAAATGAATATTACTTAACAGATATAGTAGATCTTTTAGTTAAAGATAATTATGAAGTAGAAACATTAGAGATACCATTTGATAAACAAAAAGAAATTCTTGGTGTTAATACAATAGAACAATTGAATGAATTGAATGAATTAAATAAATAAAATAATAATATGTAAATATTTAATACAATAAATATGTGTGGTATTATAGGTTATCTAGGAAATAAATCATTATCTAAAGAAATTATAATATCTGGATTAAAATTATTGCAAAACAGAGGATATGATTCTGCTGGATTATCAATAATAAATAATAATACAATAGAAACTTTGAAATATGCATCAACAAATAATCATAACTCGATTGAATTAATTGAAAAAATATTAAATCAAAATGTTATTGATCAAAATGTTATTGATAATAATTTAATAAATTCAGGAATAGGACATACAAGATGGGCTACACATGGAAGAAAAACAGATGAAAATGCACATCCACATCATGATAATAAAAACAAAATTTCATTGGTACATAATGGTATTATTGAAAATTATGAAATATTAAAAAATGATTTAATAAAAAATGGTTATACTTTTAAATCACAAACGGATAGCGAAGTGATTTCTATTTTAATTGGTAAATATTTAGATGACGGATATGAAATGCATAAAGCAATTGAAAATACTATTGAAAAATTAACAGGAACATGGGCATTAGTAATAATAAATTGTGAATATCCAAATAAAATTTGGATGACTCGAAATGGATCTCCTTTATTATTAGGATTAGATGAAGAATTTATTATAATAGCATCAGAACAAATAGCCTTTAGTAATTATATAAAAAAATACATTGTTTTAAATAATAATGATTTAATCGAGATTACAAAAGGAATAGATAAATTTGAGTATAGTAAAAATTTACAACATTATGTTATAAAAAATAAATCAGTAGATAATAATGAATTAACCCCTGGTGAATATCCACATTGGATGATAAAAGAAATATTAGAACAACCTGATGCAATTATGCGTTCTATAAATAATGGTGGCAGAATATTAAATAAAACAAATGTTAAATTAGGAGGATTAGAAAATTGTAAATCTGAACTTATAGATTCTAATCATTTAATTTTATTAGGTTGTGGTACATCATATCACGCAGGATTGTGGTCATTAAATATATTTAAAACTATTAGTGACTTTGAAACTGTAACAATATATGATGGTGCGGAATTTTTAGAAAGTGATATACCAAAAAAAGGGAAATCTGTTGTAATTCTTTTATCACAATCAGGTGAAACAAAGGATCTACAGCATTGTTTAACAATCATTAATAAATTTAATTTGTCATCAATTGGAGTTATTAATGTAGTCGATTCAGTTATTGCAAGAGAAACAATGTGTGGTGTCTATTTAAATGCGGGTAGAGAAGTTGCAGTTGCATCTACAAAATCTTTTACTAATCAATGTATTATTTTGTCATTGATTGCATTATGGTTTTCACAAAATAGAAATAATTATACTGAAAAAAGGCAAAAAATTATTGAAGATATTTATAATCTTGATTATCAAATTAAGTTATTATTTATAGAAGAAAATATTAAAAAAATTAAAGAAATTGTTAATAATATAGATAATTCAAAGTTTAAATCTTTATTTTTATTGGGTAAAGGAAATAATGAAGCCATTGCAAAAGAAGGAGCATTAAAATTAAAAGAAGTCACATATATACACGCGGAAGGATATTCTTCATCAGCATTAAAACACGGTCCATTTGGTATCATTGAACAAGGATTACCAATTATTATATTAGACATAAATGATGAATATCGTGAAAAAAATAATAGTGTTTATAATGAAGTTATTGCTCGTGGAGCAAATGTTATAAAAATTAGCGATTTACCAAATAATGGAAATTTAATCATTGAACAAAATAAAACCTTTGGTGGATTGCTAGCAAATATATATATACAATTATTAAGTTATTATTATGCTGTTGAAAAAGGGTTAAACCCTGATTTTCCTCGCAATTTAGCAAAAGTTGTAACGGTTGATTAAGTTTTTTACAAATAATTTAATATATAAATAATTTAAAATATAATTAATATATTTAAATTATTTATATATTATATATGCAGTCAAGAAAAACATCTGTTAGTAAAAATAAAACGCATAAAATGCGTAAAACTCATAATTTATCTTCTCAATCAACACAAAAATTTGAACAAGAAATTGTTATAAAATTTCTTAGTATTTTAAATATAGTAAAAATATATCATTGGAAAACTCACAGTTATCCTGCTCATAAAGCAACAGACGATTTATATTCTGATATAAATGATAACATTGATAAATTTATTGAAGTTCTTCTTGGAAAATTAGGAAATCGTATTGATTTATCAAAAGTAAAATCAATACCTATTTGTGATTTTAATTCTAATGGACAAATAAAAAATGAAGTAATAAAATTTAAAGGATATTTAGTTGGTTTAAATAAAAATAAAGTAATGAATATTAGTTCTAATTCTGATTTATATAATATTCGTGACGAATTATTAGCTGATTTGAACAAATTCCTTTATTTATTAACATTAAAGTAAAGAGATATTAATTATATAATTTATATAAATATAATTTATAAAGGTAAAAATAAAAATTATATAATATTTATTTTTAGTATAAAATGAATACAGCGTCTGCTCCTCAAAGTTCAATTCCTAATGCACCTAGTTTAACAGAAGCTATGCCTTCTTTAAACGCGAATACTAATGCAAGTGCTAGTACTGGAGCAAGTATTAGTACAGGATTTTCTTTATTGGGTCTATTTAGCAGTTTTGATTGGAGAGTTTGGCTTTTTATTATTTTTATATTAGCATTTTTAGGAGTTAATATTTTCGTATATCTTGCAGAAGGAACTCAAACTATTACTGATATATTAGCACCAATAACAAACTACCTTGGAAATTTATTTGGAGGTACTCTTGTAGATGCCACAAAACAAGCTGTCAATGTTAGTGCAACTGGTGCAAAAGCAGGAGTAGATATTGCAGCTGGAACAGTAACAACAGGATTAGATGTTGCACAACAAACTGCTAGCGGTGTTAAAGGAGCAACATCCACTTCTACTAATCAAAATAATGAAAAAGTTTCTACTTCTACTCCCGATTATACTTCTTCTACAAATTCATTAAATAATGTTTTAAATAGCGCTGTTACAAGTATAAAACAAACTGGGGGTGCGGATCAAAGTACTCCAACATATGAAGCAGATGATTCATATAGTAGTATCCAGGCAAGTAAAACTGCTGGAAAAGCAGGATGGTGTTTTATTGGAGAAGAACGCGGTTATCGATCATGTTCTCAAGTTGGTGAAAATGACAAATGTATGTCAGGAGATATTTTTCCATCTCAAGAAATATGTGTCAATCCTAATTTAAGAGCATAATATTTTTATAATAATATAATTATTTATTTTATACTATATAATACTAGTAAGAATCCTATCATTGCAATAAAATGGAATAAAATATGGTATGTATACCAATATTTATTTATTAATTTATCAGCAAATTTATAAACATAAAATGCTATAATTAATCCGATAGAAGCTAAAATAATATAAGGTATATAATTAATATACATAAGACCTGTAGTTAAAAATATAATAAATAATATTGCTGTATAAATTAAATCTAAGTTTCTCCGCCAAGAATAAGTCGGTTTTCTCCAAAAATTTACTGATATAATTGCTGTAATTAATAGTAGGATTGAATAAAAATAAAGTTTATAATAATATGCATAAATACAAGGCACTAAAAAAAACATTACTGAAGTGAATATTAACAAATTAGTATATTTTAAATATTCTTTATATTGATGATCATAAAACATTATTTATGATCTTATATATTGATCATAAATAATTATTATTTCAAATATTTTAATTTGCTGAAAATATTAATTTGCAGAAAATATTGTAATTATTAATATTTAATTTATTTATAAATATTAATGATAAAAAATAATAAAATATTTATTCAAATTGCATCATATAAAGATCCAGAATTAATACATACAATTAAAAATTGTATAAAAAATGCAAAATATCCTGATAATTTAGTTTTTGGTATTTGTTGGCAACATGATGAAAATGAAAATTTAGATGAATTTATTAATGATGAACGATTTAAAATAATTTCTATTCATTTTTCAAAATCAAAAGGATGTTGTTGGGCCAGAAGTAAAATTCAACAACTATATGATAATGAAGAATATACATTACAACTAGATTCACATCATAGATTTGTATATGAATGGGATAATATATTAATAGATATGTTTAAACAACTTAAAGAAAATGGGATAAATAAACCTTTAATAACTGCTTATTTACCAAGTTATGATCCAGAAAATGATCCGAATAAAAGAATAATGACACCATGGAAAATAGATTTAAAAGAAATAACATCAGATCAACAAGTATTATTTATTCCTTCTAATATTGAGAATTTTTCTTTATTAATCAAACCAATTCAAGGTAAATTTTATTCAGCACATTTTACTTTTACAAGTGGTCATTTTGTGTTAGAAGTTCCACACGATCCTGAATTATATTTTACAGGAGAAGAAATGAGTATTACCGTTAGAGCTTATACATATGGTTATGATATTTTTCATCCACATATTTTGATCGCGTGGCACGAATATACTAGAAAAAATAGAGATAAGCAATGGGATGATGATAAAGAATGGTGGAAAAAAGATTTACATTCTAAACAACATTATTTAACCATTTTTAATAATCGGGGAAAATATGGTATAGGTTCAGATAGAACAATTGAAGATTATATAAAATTTTCTGGAGTGAATTTTTTAGATACAAAAATAAATACAGAAATAAAATATAAATTATTTGATGATAGTTGGAAATTTTGGATAAAAGAAAATATTGAATTAAAAATTCCTATAGATACTATAAAAAAAATTCTATTAGATGCAAAATTTAATACTATAGATATAGATAACGAATTAAATATTCTTTATTCTGTTATTGCACCAGTAATATTAAGATAATATTTTTGAAAACAAAAATTCATATCAAATGCATTTTGTCCAGTTACTGTGTTATTTATATCACTATCTTGTAATAATGGCATAGTTAAAGTATTTTGACTATTTATACTATAATTTACTTGTAAGATACTATTTTGGTTAAAAGCATTTACATTAGGAACTAATGCCCATATAGTAAATGAAACATTAAAAGTATTAAAATTTTCAAAATACCCTATAATACAAGGACAATATGTAGAATTTCCATTTTCATCAACATATTGTCCCCAATAATTATAATTTCCTATTGTGGTTTCTACTCCTGTCCAATCAGTAGAAGTCCCTTGAGATGCTATATTTGGATTACTATTATATAAAGAAGTATATGTTACATTATTTGAACTTATCCAAGGTAAATTATACATCCCAAATTCGGTACAAATTATTGGAAATGATATTTGAAAATCAGAACAATTTTCTGATGTAGATGTATATGGAACTGAAGATGTAAAACTGGTATAAGATGGATTAGTACCTTGTTGTAAAGCTTGTAAAAAATTACATAAACTTGGATTTTGATTTCCATTATTGGGATAAGATGATGTAGAATTATTACTTGTATTATACATATAACCAGGTAATTTTTCATAACCATTTGAGTATGGATGAATATTTGCTAAAATATTTTGTAATCCATTAGTATTATTTGCAAAATTAGTTCCACTTAATGTACCATTTGTATTCATTATTGGAATATTGCCAGTTTTAATTGCATTATTCATATTAGTCCAACAATTATAACAATTATTACCAGAATTATATGAATTATAAATAAAATTATTTGGATTTCCTAAGTTACCATATGCGATATAATTATATCCAGCAAAATAAGCATAACCTTCTGCTCCGCCAAGAATAATAGTATTATAACATAAATTGGTTATTCTAATATTATTATATAATGTTCCCATCCCAACAGTATTATATTGATAATTTGTACCTGAATTTGTATTATTTGGATCAGATATTGTATTACCTGTTGAATATTGGCTTCCTTGTATATACATATTAAATTGATTACTATAATCAGAATACCCAGTATAACCTGTACCAGTATTTGCATATATTTGATCTAAATAAGGTTCATTGTAAAGTTCAAAAAATATATTTTGTTTCATTTGTTGGGTTAAAGTGAAAGAACTTCCACTGGGTGTTGAAGTATTTGTTGAATTAATCGTACAAGTTGTTATTGTTATTTGATTTCCTGATGAATTAATTCCAAATGTATTACATATTGAATTCCAAAATGCAATTGAATTAGTTGCTACTGCCATTGCACATTGTCCTGGTGGTAGTGATGAAGTATATGACCCACTTTCTTGAGACCCAGATGAATAATTCCAATGTAAATCTAAAATTATTACACATCCATTACTTGTTCCCGTAAAACTTGTACTCGGATTTGTGACACTTGTAGGATTCATTAAATAATAAACCATAGAAATTATCATATTTTGATATTGTGTATTAGTCATATTTGTACTCATATTTGCATAAATTGTAGAATTATTACCTGACCCATTTAACCAATAATCCGCATTTAATGGAATACGAACTGCGGGAATATTATTAATTGAATTAATTGATAAATTGTTTAAATTGTTATAATTTGTTCCTGTTGAATTATATATAATATTTGCAACATTTACTAAATTAGAATAAATAAAATTATTATAATAATTATAATATGCTAAATTAGAATTATCTGGTTGTGGTCCAGTAGTATACATAGTATTATATCCAGCATAATTTTCTACATGGGTTAAAGAATACCCAGTTAATTTTATATTATAAAGAATTGAATTACTATTATATTGTAGTATACTACTATTTGTTACCCAAAATAAAAGTGTTGGTGTTGGAGTTGGTGTTGGGGATGGTGTTGGTGTTGGTGTTGGTGTTGGAGTTGGTGTTGGTGTTGGTGTTGGTGTTGGTGTTGGTGTTGGTGTTGGTGTTGGTGTTGGTGTTGGTGTTGGTGTTGGTGTTGGTGTTGGTGTTGGTGTTGGTGTTGG
>TBL_comb47_HYPODRAFT_10003812_pt1 | contig 17670 bp, 13 predicted proteins | sample TroBogypolimnion_40_FD_10682 | JGI IMG/M metagenome (IMG submission 10682)
CGATTGGGAGGAGGCGCTGGTGTTATGCGTGTTTCTCGGCGCCTTGCTGCCGTTCCGCGCCAAGTTCCACCGCCACGCCGCCATCTGGACCCGCCGCTTCACCCCGCAGTGGTGGGCACTGATTCTTTCAATAGTCGGCGTGACCATGTGGTTCGGCTTCTACACCAGCCGCCACGTCGGCTACGAAACCGACCTGTGGTGGCACACCTCGTTTGACAACGACGCGGCGCGCCTGTTGCGCGGCATGGCCGGCAGCGCGTTCATCGTGCTGCTCGTCGCCCTAACACAGTGGCTGCGCCCCGCCCCGCCGCGCGCGCCTAACCCGCAACCCGATCTCGGCAAGATCGCCGAGTTGGTGGCCCTGTCCCCCCGCTGTAGTAGCGCCCTGGCGCTGGTGGGCGACAAGCAATTCCATTTCAATTATGACCAGAGCGCGTTCCTGATGTATGGCGAGCAGGGCCGCACGCGCGTGGCCCTGGCCGATCCGGTGGGCGATGAGGAGAAATTCGAGGGCCTCTACTGGCGCTTTGCCGAACAAGCTCACGATGAGGGCATGCGGGTCGCCTTCTATCAGGTCAGCGCGGCCCTCGTTCCCACCTGTGTCGAGATGGGCTTGCGCGTCTATAAACTCGGCGAGGAAGCCATGGTGCCCCTCGACACGTTCGATCTGGCGTCGGGCGAACTGAAGAAATTCCGCAAGGTGGTCCACCGCATGGAGCGCGAGGGCTGGCGCTTTGAAATCTGGCAACCCGCCGAGGTCGCCGCGCGCATCGGCGAGTTGCGCGCCATTTCCGACGCCTGGCTCGCCCACCACAACGCCCGCGAAAAGGGGTTTTCGTTAGGACGCTTCGACGACGCCTACCTGTGCCGCCTGCCGGTGGCCGTCATCGTCGTCCACGACCGGGTGCTCGCCTTCGGCAACATCTGGCCGGGCAACGGCAGGGACGAACTGTCCACCGACCTGATGCGCCACCATCCCGACGCGCCTAACGGAGTGATGGACTGCCTGTTCGTACAACTGATGTTGTGGGGCAAGCAGCAGGGCTATCAGTGGTTCGACCTGGGCATGGCACCCTTGTCGGGCTTGGCCGCGCGCCAGTTCGCGCCACTGTGGTCGCGCATCGGCGGCTTGATCTATGATCGCGGCGAGGCGTTCTATAACTTCAACGGCCTGCGCGCCTGGAAAAGCAAGTTCCAGCCGGTGTGGCAGCCGCGCTACCTCGCCCTATCCAAAGCGTGGGACCTGCCCGCCGTGATCCTCGACATCACCTCACTCATCGGCAAGCCGTCGTTCCGCCAGCGAAAAGCGCCCGCAGGCCCGCCGCCCAGTACTGTCAATTTAGCGCTCGCTGATCGGAAAACAGGCTTCCAGCCTGTGAGGGAAGACAGCGCTTCCAGCCTGTCTGCGCATGGGACGACAGGCAGGAAGCCCGGCGTCCATGACAGGCAGGATGCGTGTCCTCCTGCCAAACTGACAGTATTGAGCGAACCACCCGCCACCCACCCCGCCGCGATTTCCCCAACTTTTCCCCCACCATGAGCGCTTCTAAATGGCGGTGGCTGCGGCGCACCCTCCTTGGCATCCAACTCCTGTTGCTGTTGCCCATCGGCTGGTTCATCTGGCACCTGCTCATGCCGCGCGACTATTCTAGCAAAAAGGCGGAGGTGCTGCTCCTCCATCTATCCACCGGTGCGTTCCAAACCACCTACTATGCGGCGGCCAATCCCAGAGGCATCCTCATCGTCGCCACCGGCGATGGCGGCTGGTCCGGACAATGGGAGGAGCCCATCGCGCTGCATGCCGCCGCCGCCGGCTATGCGGTCGGCGGCTGGGATTGCCGGAAATTCGCCGACACCCGCAGTTTCAACCAGGCGCAACTGGTGGAAGCGTTCAATGCCGCGGTGGCCGCCGTGCGCCGGCGCGCCAAGCTCGCCGAGGCCTGTCCGGTGTGGTACACCGGTTGGTCCACCGGCGCGGAATGGTCGCTGGCCGCCGCCGCCAGCCCCGACCGCGAGCCCCATCTGGTGGGTATTCTCCCCGCCGCGCCAGGCGAGCTCAGCCGCTACGGCATCACCAAGGAGGATTTGTTAGGACTGCCTTCCACCGGCCCGGGATCCTTCGCCCTGGCCGAGCTGGCGCCCGCGCTGCAAGGGGTGCATGTCGCGCAGTTCACGGCCGGTCTCGATCCGTTAGACGATGCCACCTGGCTCGATGCCCTCGGCCCGCGCACGCCTCACAAGCTCATCCGCATCCCCGGCGTGCTGCACGACATGGACCGCGCCGGCGAACGTTTCCAAGCCGAGTTCGACATGGCGATCCAATGGATGCTGGACACGCCGCTTGCTCCGGGCGGGTGATAGCGGGATCGAAACCTGAAATCCTGAAAGGGAAATGGAAACCACGGATTGCACTGAGAACCACTGAGTTCTGATCCTGTTTTGTTTCAGCGCCATCAGTGGTTGTCAGTGTCTCCAGTGGTTCTCTTGGTCCAATTGGCTAGAAACCACCGAGAACACCGAGTTTGAACCCTATTTTCCTCAGTGTCCTCAGTGGGTTTCAGTGACCTCAGTGGTTCTCTTTGTCCAATTTCCCCAGGCTTGACTTGCGCCGGGACCCTGCCATATTGCGTTCCTCATGCAAATCAACCGATCCCTCGCCGTGGCCGCGCTCGCTGCCGTTGTTAGTTGTGCGCTCCCCGCCCGGGCCGAAACCCAGGCCGAGAACGATGCCCGCATGGGTTGGTTCCGCGAGGCGCGCTTCGGCATGTTCATTCATTGGGGGCTGTACGCCGTGCCCGCCGGCGAATGGAAGGGCAAAAAATACGGCGGCGGCGTCGAGTGGATCCAAAGCCTGGCGAAAATCCCCACCGCTGAATACTCCACGTTGTTAGAAAAATTCAACCCGGTCAAATACGACGCGGAGGCGTGGGTGCGCCTGGCCGCCGATGCCGGGATGAAGTATATCGTCATCACCACCAAGCATCACGACGGGTTCTGCCTGTGGCCCTCGGCGCAGACCGATTGGGACGTCGGCTCCACGCCCTATAAGCAAGACCTGCTCAAGCCGCTGGCCGACGCCTGCGCCAAACACGGCATCCGGCTCTGCTTCTATCACTCGATCATGGATTGGCACCATCCCGAGTGGGGCACCAAGGAGCCGTGGCGCGGCAATGCGGCCACCGCCAAGCCGGACATGGACAAGTTCACCGCCTATCTGAAAGCCGAGCTGGACGAGCTTCTAACCTACAAACCCGGCATCCTGTGGTTCGATGGCGAATGGGAGCCCGCCTGGACCCACGAGCGCGGCGTCGATCTCTATAACTATCTGCGCGAGAAATCCCCCTCGCTCATCATCAACAACCGCATCGACAAGGGCCGCAAGGGCATGGCCGGCTTCAATAGCGGCAGCCAATTCAAGGGCGACTATTGCACCCCCGAACAGGAAATCCCCGCCTCCGGCCTGCCCGGCGTCGATTGGGAATCGTGCATGACCATGAACAACACCTGGGGCTACTCCGCCCACGACAACGCTTGGAAATCCACCGAAATGCTGGTGCGCAACCTGATAGATATCGCCTCCAAGGGCGGCAACTACCTGCTCAACGTCGGCCCCACCAGCGAGGGGCTTTTCCCCGGCCCCAGCATCGAGCGCCTGCAAGGCATCGCCGCCTGGATGAAGGTCAATGGCGACGCCATCCACGGCACCACCGCCAGTCCCTTCCCCAAAGCCCCCGCCTGGGGCCGCTGCACCACCCGCCACCTGCCCGCTGGCAACACCCGCCTCTATCTGCATGTCTTTGCCTGGCCCGCCGACGGCCGCCTGGTGGTCACGGGCCTAACCAAGAAACCGCTCACCGCCAGCCTCCTGGCCAAGCCCGGCGAGGCCCTCAAGCTCACCAGCGACGGCGATTCCCTAACCATCGCCGTGCCCGCCCAGGCCCCCGATCCCATCGCCACGGTCATCGCGCTGGACCTGGCACCGTAACCAGCAACTTTCGTCGTAGCGGATCGCTCCGGATCTAACTGGGGTCCGGGAGTGTCGTCCCTGCGGCCAGCGGCAGGGCCTGCGGGATCGCCCAGGCGGCCTGCTCCAATGCCTGGGCGGCGGCGGCGCGCTCCGCGCCGGTTAGATCCTGGACGATGCGGATGGCGCGCTCGCGCAGCTTGGCATTGGAGGGAAAGACATCAACCATGAGGTTTTCGACCACCTTGCCGAGCTGCACCATGGCCAGGGTGGTGAAGATGTTGAGCAGCAGCTTGGTGGCGGTGCCGGCCTTGAGGCGGGTCGAGCCTGTTAGAACCTCCGGCCCGATCGCCGGCGCGATGACCAGGGTCGGCTGGCGGCCGCGCTCGAACACAAGCCTGGGATTGAAGCAGACCAGAATGGTGGGCGCGCCGAGGTCGCGCGCGGCGTGCAGCGCGCCCCACACGAAGGGCGTGCGGCCGCTGGCGGCGATGCCGACCACGATGTCTTTGTTAGAAACGCCGCGCTCGCGCAGCGCGGCGCCGCCGCCGGCAAAGTCGTCCTCCGCGTCCTCGCGCGCGCCGTGCATGGCCTGGTCGCCGCCGGCCACGATGGCTTGCACCATTTCCGGCGCGACGCTGAAGGTCGGCGGGCATTCATAGGCGTCGAGCGCCGCGAGCCGGCCGCTGGTGCCGGCCCCGACGTAAATGAGTCGGCCGCCACCGCGCAAGGCACTGACGATGAGTTGCACTGCCCGCGCGATTTTCCGCTGCTCGTGCAGCAGCGCCGCCGGCAGGGTGGCATCCTCGCCGAGCATCAGACGAATGGCCGCGGCAACCGACATCCGATCCAGCTTGCGTGACAGCGGATTGCGCTGCTCGGTGGGCGACAGACCGTTCGAGCGCGGAATCCATTCGCTCGCCGCTACCCCAGGCGCGGCCGCCGCCTCCCTATCAGACACGACGGCGGCTTGCGGCACCAGGCGCGGCGGCCTGGCGTGCTCGTGGCGCGCCAAGGCCACCGCTCCCCAGGCCCCCTCCCGGTCTAACAATTGAACCCGCGCCCCGGGCCACTGCGCCTTGAGCTGGCGGCCGACCCGGCGGGCGAAGCCGGGCTGTTTTTGCAGGACGCTGCCACTGAGCACAAACTCGACGTCGCGTCCCTTGCGCACCAGGCGACGGGCACAGGCGATGGCATTGTCGGCGATGTGCGCCGCAGCCTCGGTTAGAATCGCCCGCGCGATGGTGTCGCGAGCCGCGGCGGCCGCGAACAACTCGACGGTTAGGGCGGCGATCGCCGGTTTGCTCGCGCTGCCGACCCAGGCGACAAGCTCGGCGGGCGACTCCAGTTCCAGCGTGCGCAGCAGCCGTGCGCCCAGCGGCGGCCATTCGCCCGTTAGATCGGACGCGCGAAACACCGCCTGCATCCCTCGCATGGCAATGTCGTAGCCGCTGCCGCGGTCGCCTAACAAGTGCCCCCAGCCGCCGGTGTGCACTGTCGTGCCATCGGCGCGCTGCCCGCAACACGAGGCGCCGGTGCCGCTGATGACAACGACGCGCACCCTGCCTGAAGTGGCCGCCGGGTCACCCGCCGCGGCAAGGGCCGTCTCCAGATCATTGCCTGCCCAACAGGTCGCTTCCGGCCAGACGCGGCCCGCAGCGGAGCGAATGCGTTCGCGGTCGGCTTCGTTCAGAGCCCCCGCCATACCGATGCCAAGGCCCGCCGGACGCGGCACTTGGGCGGCGATGTTTTCTAGCAGCCGGTGCAGTTGGGCGTCGCTGAGCAAGCGCAGGTTGGCGGGGTCGCTGCCTTCGACGCGCTGCATGCACTGGTCTGCGGCATCGGCTAGAATGGCCACGCACTTGGTGGCCCCGGCCTCGATTCCGAGATACAGGGGCGGCGCGGCTGGCGGGGTTTGTGGCTTCATACGGGAAAATGCGCTGGGCTGGAAAACGGGTCGGCCAGTCCCACGCTCGTGGGCCGGCTCGGGCGGAAGTTAGCTTCGCGCGCAAACATTGCCACCGATATTTTGCCCAGCCTGACTCATTCGCAACGCGTCCGGAGTTTCAAGAAGTTCAATCCGGTGGATCTCCATCCAGGATGGGTTCTGTCAACTCCCGCAGCTTTGCATTCAATCGTGCATACCCGGCCTCGGTTAGGTGGAGGAAATCACGGCGGTATTCCGGGCAAAACCGCGGCTTGTGTTTTTGCAGAATCGGGTTAGGCTCTCGGATGAACCGGCTGTTCGTCATTTTGGCCGCTTGTTGTTTCACCACCATCCAAGGAAGTACCATGGAACTCGCCAGCACTGCATTTCAAAACAACGGAGTCATCCCCGGCGGGCACTCGTACCGCGGAGGCAACATCAGCCCGCCACTGAGGATCAACGGGGTCCCTGGCGGCACCGCGGAACTCGCCCTCATCTGCGACGATCCGGACGCCTCCGGCGCGCCGTGGATCCACTGGGTCGTGTGGAAAATCGATCCGAAAACCACCCAAATCCCCAAGAGCGGCCTGCCCGCAGCAGCCATCGTCGGCAACAACAGTTGGGGCAAGGCCGAATGGGGTGGACCCGCTCCGCCCAGCGGCACCCATCATTACGTGTTCAAGCTCTATGCGCTCAAGGAGCCCGTGACGTTGAAACCCGGTGCCGACGCCAAGGCGCTCGAAGCCGCCATCAAGGGCAAAATCCTCGCCGAGGCCAAGCTGGTCGGCCTCTTTTCTGCCGCGCGCTGACTGCCGGGAAGCCGCTTGGCCGGCGGCGGACGACTCCGCCTGATTCTGCCCCTCTTGCGCTGCTGCATACATACGCAGGCTTTAGCCGGCGAGTCTATCTCCCCGTAGGCGCATTCGTCAGAATGCGTGGGGGACGAGTCTGTATCCCGCCGCTGCCGCCATCACCCCCAACGCGTTGTGACCAACGCGCCTACGGACCACTGAAGCCTGCGCTCCGTTAGGCCGACTTTGGAATTGTCAGTGCGGTGGCCGTCCGCTACTGTTGGTTTCTGGCCTGCGATTATCGCTACGCCAATCACGCGAAACGCAACAACCCGTCATGAGCGAAAATCCCTACGCCACACCCCAGACGGACGTCAGCGCGTGTCTGATGCGCAATGACTTTCCCGATCTGTCCTACCAGCAGCTCAAGAAGCTGCGCAACAACTCGCACTCCATCCGGGCGCTCATGGTCTTGCTGCTGCTCGAATAAAACCGACTGAGTTTTCACTATCCCTTCCCTCATGCGCACGGCACCGCTGCTCTGGGTTATCATGTTAGGTCTCGCCCACGCGGCGGGACTGTCGTTTGAACAAACGGTGGTGGAGGTTCAGGCGGCGGCGGACACCAAAGCGGTGGTGGCGGATTTCAATTTCGCGAACCGCACCGACAAGCCGGTGACCATCGCCAAGTATGAGAAGACGTGCACCTGCATGGAGGTGCAGGTGTCCGACGGCAAGCTGGTGTACGCGCCCGGCGAGAAGGGGGTGATCCGGGCCACGCTTGAACTGGCGAATCTAATGGGAACCGTGGAAAAGCCCGTGAAGCTTTGGCTCGACCAGGATCCTGACAGCACGCCGTCGCTCGTCCTGACCGCGCGCGTTCACATCCCGCTGCTGGTGGTCATGGATAACAGGACCCTGAAATGGGACCTTGGCGGCAAGCCGGAGGCCCGCGAAATCGACATCCGCATCGACTATGCCAAGCCGATCCGCATTCTATCAACCCAGTGCTCGTCGGATATCTTCAAGTTGGACCTCAAGACCCTTGAGGAGGGCAAACACTATCAATTATGGGCAACCCCAACCAAGACCGACGCGCCGTGCCTGGGCGTCATCCAGATCAAGACGGACTGCGACATACCGCGCTACCAGTCGCAGATGGCATTTGTGGCGGTGCAACGCACACGTTCCGCCGCCCCAGCGGCACAGCCGCCCGCGCCACCTGCCGCTTCGATCGTGCCACAGCTCAAGTGGCTGGCGGCATTGGTGCTCGCCTCGCTGATTGTCTCCTGGCTGGGTATCCGCATCCTGCTGCGGCAGAAGCGATCTATCAAATGAACATGGGCGGCTTTTCATGGAAGCGGCTCCTGGGGATTTCGGCGGCGAAATCGCGGATTTCCCGCAGCATCGGCATCCCTCTAACCAGGAGCGGACGGGAGCGCAAGATCGGCCGAATGCTCACCGGCGGTGGTTGGACATAAGTCCTTTTGGATCCGGGCAGGATGCCCGGACGACAGTGGCGCGGGCATCCCCCGGCCTTCGTTGCCTCAGCGAAGTCGGCTTGCCCGCTGCCAAGCGGCTCGATGGCTCGTCCAACTCCCTCCGGGCGCAGGCTGTCTGGGCCTGCGACAGGCACAAAATTGTGTTTGCCACCTGCCATTGCCAGACGCATTCTCAATCCGTTCGCACACCTCCGCCCGATCATGCAGCCCCAGGTCAAAACCGATTGTGAAAATCCCGCAACCCGGGGAGCAATTTCCCGTGGCATTTTTCCAGCGCCAGCATGCGCTCTCCTTGCCCTGCTGCTGGTAAGTGTTGCCCGCGTCGCCGCCGAAACGCCGGCGCCAGCCGCACCTGCCATCACCAGGAATTTGGCCTATGTGTCCCACGGCCACGAGCGCCAGAAGTTGGATGTTTACGTCCCCGCAAATGTCGCGGGCGAGGCACCGCTGCTTGTCTGGATTCATGGCGGCGCGTGGAAGGAAGGCAGCAAGGAGAACTGCCCGGCGGTGGGCATGGTGGACAAGGGATGGGTGGTGGCCAGTCTGAATTATCGCTTCACGCAACACGCCATTTTTCCGGCCCAACTCGAAGACTGCAAAGCCGCTCTCCGGTTCCTGCGGGCTCATGCGGCGGACTATCATATCGATAAAACCCGCGTGGTCGTCTGGGGCGCGAGCGCCGGCGGCCACCTGGTGGCGCTGCTAGGCGTGACTGGCAAGACCAGGGAATTCGATGTGGGCGAAAATCTCGAGCAATCCAGCGCGGTATCTTGTGTCATCGATTGGTTCGGCCCCACCGACTTCCTCCATTGGGGGGCCGGATCGGTCATCAAGCCGCAAAACAAGGACGACGTGATCGCCAAGCTGTTTGGCGGCCCGGTCTCCGAACACCTCGAATTGGCCGGGAAGGGCAGCCCCATCACCTGGGTCAGCAAGGACAGTGCGCCCATCCTCATCATGCATGGCGACAAGGATCCGCTCGTCCCCTTGCAGCAAAGCGAGACGTTCGCCGCCGCGCTGGAGAAGGCGGGCGTTCCTTGCGTGCTGAAAGTCTATCCGGGCCAAGGCCATGGCGGTCCGCGCTTCAACGATGAGGCGGCCCGCAAGCTGATGTTAGATTTCGTCGAGAAAAACGTTCCGCCGCCCGCAGCCAAATAGGGCAAGGTCCACCATAACCGAAAGTCCGTTCCCGCAGGGCTGCTTCGACTGGCGGGAGAACAGCCGTCTAGCAACTCCCCGCACCGCGGAAAAAACTCCACTACGAATATGATTTCGGCGACAGTTGGTTGCACGAAATCGTCGTCGAAAAACTCCTCCCGCCGGACCCGGCCATGCGCCATCCTGTCGGCATCGGGGGCGAATACGCCTGCCCGTCAGAGGATTGCGGCGGCCTCTATGGCTATTACGACGTGTTGGCCGCCCTCGCCGATCCCAAACACCCGGACCGCGACGATTGGAGCGAGTGGATGGATAAGGATTTCGATCCCGCGGCATTCAGCGTGGATGGCGTCAACCACAACCTCAAAGCGCGAATTACCTGCTGAGGAGTTGCTCGACGCCACGACTGTCGCACCCCCGTAGGCGCATTCGTCAAAATGCGGGGGGACGAGTCCGTCTCTCCCGCTGCCGCCGCCTCCACCCCAACGCGTTGTGACCAACGCGCCTACGGGGGCGCGGCAGCGCAATTGCTCCCCCGTAGGCGCATTCGTCAGAATGCGGGGGGACGAGTCCCGCTTTCCCGCTGCCGCCGCCTCCACCCCAACGCGTTGTGACCAACGCGCCTACGGGACGGGGCGGAGCGCTGCCCGCCGTGGGCGATCTTCTGTCTTCTGTCTCACCCTGGCACAGTCAATGAGCGGCCGTTGTCCTTGCGGCCGAGCTGGATGAAGAAAGGCACGGCGCGCCTGGCCCACTCGGCGGCATCGGGATAGCGAGCGGCATCGCCGCCGAAGCAACTGCGGAGCATGTCGGTGTTGATGATGCCGGGATTCATCGGAATGATGGCGACCTTGCCGTCGGTGTCCTGGGCTGCGGCCAACGACAGGCCTTCGATGGCATATTTGGTGGCGCAATACGGAGCGACCGCGGCAGCGGTGCTGCGGCCCCAGCCGGATGAGGAATTGACGCTCACCCCGCTGCCGCGTTCGAGCATCGCCGGCAGCAGGTTGCGCATCATCAGACATCCTGATCCGTGCCGGGAAATGGTGGGATTTGAGGAAACTGGATGAGCCCATCTGCATCCGGGCAGGATGCCCGGACCACGGTGGCGCGGGCATCCTTGCCCGCTGCCAAGCTGCTGATGAGCTCAGCCATTTTCCCCTGGGATCAGGATGTCTGATCATGGAGGCGGGCGTTTGATATTCAATCACGATACATCCGTTTCGGCATTGGACAGGCTTTGCAGCGGGGACGTCGGGCCGTATTCTCAGCTCCTCAACTCATGAAACCACAACGCCTCATTCTATCCTCCGTCCGAGTTTTGCTGGTCCTCGTTGCCGCCGCGGCACAGCCCTGTCACGCCGCCCCGGCATTGCTGCCGATCCCGAAAAGCGTCACGCCCGGCAGCGGCGACCTAACCCTTCCGGCCGCCGCTCGCATCGTCGCCCAAACCGCCGCGTTGGAACCCTTGGCCAAAATTCTCGCCTCGGATATTGAACGGGTGCATGGAGTAAAACTGGCCACCGGCCAAGCACCCACGACGGCCGGCGACATTGTGCTGTGTCTGGCGGCCGACGCCCCCGCGCTCAAGGGTGCCGATGCCTATCGGATTGCCGTTGACAAGGGCGTGCTGGTCGAGGCCGGGACCTATCAAGCCGTGGCGATGGGCATGATGACCGTCCTACAGGCGCTGCATGCCGAGGGCACAGCGCTGAAGATCGAGCGCATGAGCATTGCCGACTCCGCCGACCGCGAGTTGCGTGCCTTGCAGGTCTCCATCCGCGGCGGCTATCATTCGCCGCAGTGGGTCAAGAAGGTCATCGACCTGATGCGTTTCTACAAGGTGCGCGTCCTCCAGATGCATACCACCGAAGCCATGTGGGTTGGCTCGGTGATGGAATCCAGCAATGGTGCCGACCCCAAGCTGCTCGTGGAGAATTCCGCCTGGAGCAAGCAGGACATGGAGGACGTCATTGCGTATGCCACGGTGCGCGGCGTGAGCCTCCTGCCGCACAACGAAATGCGGCCTAACGACCCGTTCTGGCCGGCCGCCCTGACCAAGGATTTCAACCCCACCGACAAGTTCGCAGACTATGTGGATGAAATCGACGGCAAGGGGAAATATGCCATCACGGGCAATCTCGCCGACGACCCCCGCTGGTGGAATTTCCTCAAGGTCGTCAGCCAGCGCTCGCGCGATCAATTCGCCAAGAGCTGGCCAAACGGCAGGCTGCCGTTCTATCACATCGGCCCGGTGTACGGCGAGGGCGGCTGCAACGGCAAGGAGGCTGTTAGAATGTTGGGTTTCCTCAAGGAGAGCAATCCCGGCCTGCGGATGATGTATTGGAACGGACCCGGCAATGCCGACCCGGATCTAACACCAAACAAGAGGGATGTGGTGGTGGACTTTTACAGCGCCACCTGGGGCGGCACTCCCGAGGGCCTGCTGGGCGCCGGTTACACGCTTTGCAACACGTCCTGGACGCCGCTCTATATCCAGCCCGGCACCCGCATCAAGGCCCTGCGCCAAGGCAAATGGATCTTCGATGACTTTCATCTCAGCCGCTTCGGCGACGAGGGCGCCTTCGGTGAACCCATCAAGCCTCACGCCCATGATTGCACGCAGTTCCAGGACAACATCATCGGCAGCCTGCTCTCGACCTGGGATTTCGCCGGCCCGGACGATCGCGAGGGACATATCGAGATGATCACCCCGTGCATTCCCTATTTTGCCGAACATATCTGGAATGTCCGCCCCTGGCCCTATCCGCCAGACGCATGGCAGATCGCCTCCGCGGCTGCCGCGCGCCTCATGCCACTGGCCAACCAGTTCCTGCGCGATCCGCGCGCCTCCAGCCCGCCGCCCAATGTCACCGCCACCGATGGCGTGCTGCCCGATGCCATCGAGGTGCTGTGGGCCGAGAGCGACAACTACCCGCAGGCCTATCAGGTCTATCGCGCCGATGCCGATGATCCCGCCAAGGCCCTGCCCATCTCCGACAGGATCCCCGGCTCTTTTGTTAGACAGCTCAACGCTTTCCGCGACGCCAAGGTCACGCCGGGAAAGCCCTACTACTATTGGGTGCGCAGTCTCAATCCGGTGGGCCCCTCGGCTTTCGGCCAGTCGGCCAAAGGCAGCACCGGCGCCGGGGCGGTGCTGCCCGTCGCCTACGAAGCATTCGATTACCCGGCCGGCACCGCGCTCAACGGCCTGACCGGCGGCAGCGGTTTCAAGACCGCCTGGAAGGTGGACGAGTTCAACGCGCCTCTAACCATCACCGCCGAGGGTCTCACCTACCCCGGCCTCAAGACCAGCGGCGGCGCCCTGCACGTCGAGTCCACCGATGCCGACGAAACCAACCGCCGCCGGCCCCCGCACATCGTGATCCATCGCGAGCTGGTCAACACGTACGGTCAGGACGGCACCCAGTTGTGGACAAGTTATCTGATCCAAGCCCGCAAAGCCGAGGTCGGCGAGTGCCTGGCGATGATCGGCCGGCTGCCCATCGGCAAGGGCTGGGGCGACGGCTTGACCTTCGCCGGGGGCAAGATGCTGCCTAACAAAACATACCTCCTCGTCGCCCGCTACACCTTCCACAAGGGCAACGACCTGGTCCACCTCTGGCTCAATCCCACACCGGGCAAACAGCCGGCCGACACCGATGCGGTCGGCATTTCCCGCCAGGAGGAAAACCCCGCCAGCGACGCGTTTTCAATCCGCATGCAACCCTATGGCAAGGGCTCCTACGACATCGACGAAATCCGCGTCGGCAAATCCTATGCCGAGGTGGTCCCGCCGCTCTAGCGGCACTTGGAAACCATCTTATTCTACGTTAGCTCGCCAAACGGCAACCCGCTTTGAACACAATGGCCATGCGTATCGGGAGAATCGACCGATCTAACCACTGCTGGCCACTTTAGCCACTGAATTAATTCAACGAAGAAAATGAAACATTCGGCTGTGACAAGAATGTAATGAATCCCATGACCCACCTCCGCTATCGCCTGCCGCTGCTGGCAGCCTTGCTCGTCTCTCCGCTGCATGCGCAGGAAATCGCTCCGTTGCAACCCGGCGCGCCCATCGATTATGCAAAGTACGCCTTTGAACCGAAGGCGTGGCAGGAGCGAAAGCTCAGCATGCAACTGACCCCGTGGACGGGCAAACACGTGATTTTCCTAAGCACCGACGCCAAGCTCGACCCGGGCCTGATGGGGTTGTGGGTTTCGCGGCTCGACGCGGCCTGGCAGTTGTACGCCGACCTTACTGGCGGGAAGCCCGAGCCCTTCAAGCAATTCGAGGGCAAGGTCACTATCGCCGCGGTCCCCAGCGCGGACCTCACCTGTGGTGCCGGCTGTGGTTTCGTGGGAGCCACGGGCATTGAGCTGGCGATGTTTTACGACGACAATTACCCGCAACTCAAGACCCGTCCCAAGGCGATGCCGCACTATGTGTTTTACGAGATGGGGCGGAACTACTATACCTTTGACGACCGCCATTCCTGTTTCATCACCGGTTTTGCGGTGTTCATGCGCTATGTGTGCATGGACGCGCTGAAATGCGAGGACCCGGACGCCGCCACGCGGAAAGTGATAGAGAGCGTCGAGCCGCTGATGGCCGCGAGCGGCCTGAGCTTCCTCGACCTGTTCACCACCAGCTTTGGAGTGGGTGAGAAAGTCAGCCTCATCAAGGATGGCAATGGCAGGGTGATCGAACCCTCCGACCAACCCGTGCGTTACGCCTCGGCGATGCTGCGCCTGCGCCGCGAACACGGCGGCGACGCCTGGGTGAAGCGCTTTTTCCACGAGTTGGCCGCCTGCCCGCAATTCAAGCCCGATACCAAAGCCGGGGCGCTTAACCAAGGATGGTATTGGCTGTTGTGTGCAAGCGTGGCGGCCCAACAGGATCTCAGCCCGGTGTTTGCCGGCGAGTGGAAGCTGCCCATCACGGACGAAAGCCGCGCCGCCCTGGGCAAGCTCGACTGGAAAAAGCCCGGCCTGACTCTCAAGGACGTGACGACAGAGGTCACTCCCGCGTGGAAACCCGCCGCCGCGCCGTAGCCAAGTACAAGTCGGCGTGCCAATCTTGCCAAAACCAGCGGTCACGCGCACCGCCACTTGGCCCGGATTGGCCATCATCCATGAATGGCACGGGGTGATTTTTGGTCATGCGTTCCCAGCCAGCCACCCGCATCCAGCGTCAGCGCAGTTGCAGGATGAGGATCGCCGAATCCTTGACCCGATCGATGACGGCGCGTTCATCGCCTTTTTTGAGGGGTGCGGCGACCTTGCGTTCGACCGCCGTCTTGGCTTCCGGCACGGTGGCCAGGAACGTCCACACCACGTTGCCCTTGATGGCATAACTCACGTTGGCGATGCCAGCCCCACTGCGCATATCTTCCAAGCGCGCATTGATCACACCGACGACCCAACCGGTGAGCAGATCGACCAGCGGCCCGCCCGAATTGCCGTGCTGCACCGGCACGGTGGTTTGATAGTGATTCTTGCTGTCGCCGATTCCCGTGACGCTGCTGATGCGCCCATCGGTGAATTTCGGCTCGAGCCCTTGGACCTGGGTATTGGGATAGCCGATGGTGAAGACCGTCTGCCCGAGCTTGAGTTCGGATTCGCCTTTGGAAACCGGCAGCCAGGCCGGTGGCACCGACTCCGCCTTTAACAGGGCCAAATCATTGACGGTGTCGGTTTTGACGACCTTTGCCTGAATGATGGTTCCATCGCGCAGGCGCAGGTCCACCGTCTTCGCCGAATCCACCACGTGGTGATTGGTCAGAAGGTAGCCGTCGGCCGAGATCCAGAAGCCCGAGCCGGACGAGGCGTACTTGCTAAAGTCAAAGTCGGTGCCGGGCTCGCCCTCGCCGCCCTTGGGATTCCGATGTGCGAGGCCAGGCACCAGGTCCTCGGCCTTGCGACCATGTGCCTCCAACCAATGATACAAGACGGCATTCTTCTCCATGCGCACGAGCAAGTGCGCGGTGAGGAATTTCACGTATTCCTCCTCGGAGCTGCGTTCCTTCGCATCCTCAGGCAGCAGGGCGAGCTCATTGCGAATGTTTTCCAATTCGGCGATGTAGGCAGCGGCCGCTTCCTCGTCACCCTCAAAGAATTTCGACGCGTAAAACTTCAGCTTCTCGGCCCGCTCCCTGGTAAGCTCCGCATCCTGCCTGCGGCGCTCGGCGTGAATCGCGTCCTGCTCGGCCTGTTCCTGCTTTTCGCGGATGAGTTTGGCCCGCTCCAACTCCTTTTCCAGTTCCTTGGTCTTGGCTTCGATGCGCTCCATTTTCTCGTTGTCCCCCGCCGAATGCTCAGCATTGCCCGACTTCACGACCGCTGGCGCCGGGGGAGGCGCCGGGGGGCTTTGGTTGACGTGTTGCATCATATAGAGCAAACCGAAAATCAGCAGGGCGCCGCCAGCCAGCACGCTCGCAATCAAAATCTTGTCCCTGGTGTCGCTGGAATTCTGCGAGCTCGCGGCGGGTGCTGGCACCAACGCACGGCGCTGGCCTGCCGGACCAACGTGGCCTGCCGGACCAACGTGACCTGCCGGAGCTGCCGGACCAACGTGACCGGGAGGAGCTGGCCGCGGCATTGCCCTGCTCGGCACATGACCGGGCCCGACATGCGGAGCGGGCGGCGGCGCCGGCGGCGGTGGCGGGCTGGGCGGCACCACCTGCGCCCTGACCGTAGGCAGCGGCTGGGGTGCCGCATCAACCACGAATTCCTGGCCACAAGATGGGCACTGACCGGTGCCGCCGACGCTACTGGTTTCGGCCAGCATTTCCAAACCGCAATTAGGACACTTGAAATGGAGATTCATGGGGGAGGTATTGATAGTAAGATGCGTCAGCCCCTCGCCCCGGCGAGGTGTGACCTTTAAGAGCATGAATATCTAAGAAGACGCAGCAAGCACAAATACCGGAAATATCGGCAGGCCGCGCATTCCTAACCGCCCCCCCAGGCATGCGCGTCAAGTTAAGACGGAATACTGGAGCACCGCCGTCTCGGCTGTGAGGGAAGGCAGGCGGCATCGCCTGGCGTTACTTGGTTTCGTGGCTTTGGCAGGACAAGGTGCCGGGCAGGATGCCGCAGCCACACGAATGACGTGCCATGAGCGTGGAAAACGGGACCGGGCCAGGGGGTTGCTTTCCGGAAGCTGATTTCTTGTTCTAATAAATGAAAGTCGGCGGCTGCGGGGCCGTACGGGACGCATATCATGGCAAACGATGACAAAGCGACGGTCGATAGGCTTCATGCGGTGTATGGGAGGATGAAGGAGGAAATCGGGCAGGTGATTGTCGGCCAGCAGGCGGTGATCGAGCAGGTGCTGATGGCGGTGTTCTGCCGTGGGCACGCCTTGCTGGTGGGGGTGCCGGGGCTGGCCAAGACCTTGCTGGTATCGACCCTGGCGCAAGCGCTGGACCTGAGTTTCCGGCGGATTCAGTTCACGCCCGACCTGATGCCTGCGGACATCACCGGCACCGACGTGCTGGAGGTGGATCCGGAAACCGGTCGCCGCGGGTTTCGTTTTGTGCAAGGGCCGGTGTTTGCCAACATGCTGCTGGCCGATGAGATCAACCGCACGCCGCCCAAGACGCAGGCCGCGCTGTTAGAGGCGATGCAGGAGCGCCACGTGACGGTGGGCGAACGCACGATGCACCTGCCGGTGCCGTTTTTCGTGCTGGCGACCCAGAACCCGATCGAGCAGGAAGGCACCTATCCGCTGCCCGAGGCCCAGCTCGACCGTTTCCTGTTCAATATCGTCGTCGATTACCCGAGCGAGGCGGAGGAATGCGAAATCATCCGGCGCGTCACCGGGCCGTCGTCGGCGAGCGTGTCGCCGATGATGGGTGCCGAGGACATTCTGCAACTCCAGGATATCGTCAAACGCGTGCCGGTGGGCGACCACGTCATTGACTTTGCCGCAGCCATCGCCCGCGGCACCCGCCCGAAGGAAAAGGCGGCCCCCGATTTCGTCCGCGAAATGGTCGCCTGGGGTGCGGGCCCGCGCGCCGGTATCGGCCTGATCTCCGCCGCCAAGGCCCACGCCGTGCTGCGCGGCCGCTTCCATGCCACCACCCGCGATGTCGCCGCGGTGGCCGCGCCGGTGCTGCGCCACCGGGTGCTGACCACTTTCAACGCCGAGGCCGCTGGGGTCACCAGCGATGAGATCATCCGCCGCCTCCTCGCCAAGCTGGCACCGCGGGAGGATCTCAAGGTGTGAGCCGCTGGCGCAGCGATAGTAGATAGTGGATCGCGGATAGAAGATAGAAGATAGAAGATCCACCATCCACGATCCACTAGCCACACCGTCGCT
>TBL_comb47_HYPODRAFT_10003814_pt1 | contig 17660 bp, 18 predicted proteins | sample TroBogypolimnion_40_FD_10682 | JGI IMG/M metagenome (IMG submission 10682)
TACAAAGAATAAGCCGATACCCCAATGAATGCAGTTGTTAATAGGGATACTAAATTTCTAGTTTTACTTTGCATGACTAAGACTAGTAAAAGGGGTAATGTTATCGCTGTATCTATGGATTTTTGATGAGGAAAAGAATCCGCCGCATTCAGACTTTCTCAAGCAGGGCTCGCACTCATCAACAAACTCATTTTTCCAATCACTTATAGACTTCACATAATTTGGCAAAACATCCGGATTAACCAAACATAACTGATGGTTATATACCGAAGTTCTAATCCCGTAAGCATTAAGAACTTTCACTGCCCTGCTTAATATATCTTTATATTCCAATGGATCGATCCACAAGCTATCCAGATTTGCCCTAGTGAAGCCCATCATTTCAAGACCCATTAGCGCAACATGGTCGACAAACAATAAGTTACGAGCAATAAATTCGCAGGTCTCAACTAAGCGCCCTATAGTCTGCTTATGAATAACTATCCGAATTTCAACTTTTTGCCCATATTTTTTTAAGTTCAATATACCTTTAACGGTTTCATCAAATGCGCCGTCTGCTTGAACAACATAGTTGTGCCTCACTGGATCATCCGAATAAATCGGAATACCCAATAAGCAGTCTGGGTGATTGATATCAGCATATGCTTTGGCAAATTTTGGATCGCTAAATCTTCTGCCGTTAGTCAATACATCAATTGCGGTATTTGGAAGACTTAATTTAGCCTTTTTAATCAAGCTTATGAAGTCATCCCCATACAAAGTAGGCTCACCACCAGAAAAACCAATATTTCCCGTTTCCTTTGGTATTAAATCTAATAGCTTCATCGCCTCATTCATCAGCCATGAATCATCAACATCCTTTGGTGGCTGCGAACACATAAGGCAATAATGATTGCATCGCTCGGTGAGTAAGATTGTGTTATGAGGGGAATTGCGTCGAAACACTACGTTAGTGTGACCAGATGACTCCACACTAATAATGTCACCCTCTTCTAGATAGTCCATCTCAACCGGTAAATTTAAATATCCGTCAATTGACGAAAAATTATTTAATCGCCCGCTGAAATCCAAATAACAGCCATAACCAGAATCGGGGGTTTGTCCATTCATTAAATAGGCATATGAGCCTCTGGCTTTATCAGAGCAATTTGTTCGAGTAACCGTCAGAAGGGAATGGTTGCCCAGTTTTAAATTTGTACTTAATGCATTTCCATGAAGCTTAAGCATGAGGTTGCCCCCATTTCATAAAAAGCTCTTTCACAAACTGATCTGATTCCATGCGATTAATCAGATACTTAAATATGGACATGTTTCGATTGCAGAACTGAGATTCAGGCTTTCTAGCAACAAAATCCTTGTGAACGCCATGATGAAATACTGGATCGGCACCGCAATAATCCTCAAACGCACACTCATTACACATGGGCACGCTATATGCGAATGACTCTTCGATTGGTCCTAGCAAAGCCTCATTTAGAAAAATTTCTTCGTAACTATTGGTTAAGACATTTCCCAATCTAAATGACTTATCGCCCATCTCAGCAAGCATTCTGCTTTCATCGGATGGATAAACTACCCCATCATAGTTATAAATTATGGCGCTTATTCCAATGCCAGCAGGACTCATTAAATCTACATAACCAGGATCTTGACTGGTAAACATTTTGGCAAGAATGGTGGCAGCATAGTATTCCTTGAACGCCACGCCTTTTTTATTGAGCTCAATAATATATTCAAGCCCTTGTTCATAGAACTTATTCCATTCCTCAACACCATACGCTTTGAACGATTTGGTTTTTAATGCAAAACCATAGGGCGACAGAGGCCTAAGGAAGATCCCTTCCATGTCTTGGGCAAGATATTCATCAATGATTTCTTTAACTCGATTCAAGCTAGATCTTGTTGTTGTCATTAAAGCTGAAACTGAATCAACGCCTAAATGCTCTCTGACCATTTTGATGCCCGATATAGCTTTCTCGTAGCTATTCTTTCCAGGCCTAGGACGATTATTATTATGCAGATCTTCTGGGCCATCCAAAGAAGTAGAGATTTGAATTGACTTCTCTTTGCAATACTTCAATATGCTTTCATCAATCAAGGCGAGATTCGTAGCAATCACATAACTAACGTTCTTATCATTTTTCCTTCGATTAGCTTCCTCAACAACATATTGAATGATTGGAAAATTCAATAGCGGCTCACCACCTTGAAACTCAATCTTTATAGCCCTAGCTGGCGAACGAAGTGCGAAATCAATAGCCTTATCAGCAATTTCTTCTGTCATATCAAATTTCAGCTTGTCATCTGACTGCCTAGAGACCTGACAATATGGGCAACTATGTTCACACCTCAGTGTGACAACAAACATATGCAATGCAGTGAATTCAGATAAATTTGAGTATTTTGTTCGCAGCTTGATTTCTAAGAGCTCTTTAGCCACCTCGCTCTTTTCATCAACCAAAAAATGTTTCGCTCTCAGATTTATATAAGCATCTGATTGCTCTTCTAGCGCATGATTAACGAAAGCCTTTAACTCACCTTCATTAATAACAAGATATTCACCAGCTAAGTTAGTTAAAACTCGCCTTTGATTATCCAATCTTTCAAACCTAAATGGCAACAGCGAATATTCATTTTTCTTTTTCTTGAAAAACTCAACACTCTGAAACTTACTCATCCCCTGTAAGCCCTGTCTTTGAAAAGGCATGAGACAAAATTAGATTTCTAACTCCTTCAGTTTCTCGTTTGATGATTTCGCGCAAGTCTTGATCAAGCACTTCCCTTTTGAAATCGTCTAAATATTCCAGGACTTTTTCATCTGAGGTTTTGACTGGAAATGAAAAAAGGCACTCCAACTGAGCACCTTCTTTTTTTATTACTACTGAATAGTTTGCAATGTTTCTATATGAAGCTTTTTTTAAGGCCTCAATGGAATACACATTTTCATCAAACAGCAACCTTGATTTCATTAACGACTTTCATTTATCTTCCAGATCTATGCGAGCTGTGTGAGGCGTGAGAAGCATGCGATGAGTGATATGCGAGTACTTGTCCAGCATCAATCTTCTTCATCATTAGGAGATGAGCCTCTCCATTTTTTACATACTCAACGGATTGAATTGGACTTCCACTCATCGAACTTGAACTTGTTGTGTTTGCTGGGCTGCTTACCAAATCTTTACTACCCACTGTCGGGGCTGTAGCACTTGCATTATTGCCAGCCAAAGCTGCAATAGCCGCACTTACAGGAACTAGGAATTTTTTAGACATAAGCACCCCCAAATAGAAATACAACTTTAATTCTAAATATTAGAACATGAAGTTTATGTATTTGGGTTTATTTCTACAATTCCCATAAAAATACTCAAATTTCAATGCGTTATGGGCCCTTCAAAAGACAAAACCCCAGCTATCTCTAACTGGGGTTTGCTTTTCTGGTGGGCCCACCAGGACTTGAACCTGGGTCTAGGAGCTTAGATTGCTTCCCTTAATTAATTAACCCAAAACTTTGCTATTGTTAGGCAATGCGAGCAAATATGCCCCAAGCAATGAAAAACAACTCAATTTTTACAGCTTCAGCGCTAGCGCTAGGGGCAGCCATATCTCTAGGATTGGCAAGATTCTCATACGCTCTTTTTCTACCGATTATGAGAGAAGACTTAAATTGGTCTTATCTCGTTGCGGGAACTATGAATACCGCCAATGCAGGAGGATATTTTTTAGGCGCAATCAGCTCTCCATGGCTTTTCAAAAGACTATCGCCTTCAGTCATTTTCATCTTCTCCGCCTTCTTCACATCCCTATTAATTGGCCTATCAGGAGCAGTATCAGACTCATTTGATCTGTTTTTTCTAAGAGTATTTGCTGGTGTATTTAGCGCGTATGTATTTATTGGCGGAGGCATCCTATCTGCGCAACTAGGAAATTTGCATAACTCAAAATCTGGGCTCATCCTTGGTATTTACTACGGGGGCACGGGGCTGGGAATCGTCTTATCCACCCTCATTATTCCTAACGCCACCTTTTGGGCATCACATCACCAATGGACGCATCCGTGGCAACTGGGTTGGTGGATGCTGGCATTAATGGGTTGTTTATTTTCTATAGCACTTATAAAGCCAAGTCTATCTATACCTTTTAAAAATAGCCAGAAAGGCGCTGGTCAACCAGCAGAAGTTTGGATATACCAAAAAATGGTGATTGCTTATTGCTGTTTTGGAATGGGCTACATCGGCTACATGACATTTGTTATAGCCCTTTTAAAACAATTAGGCATGAGCCCCGAACTCATCTATCTTTTTTATGCCCTGCTTGGTATTTGCGTCATGATTTCCTCAAGAATATGGGCCAAGATGCTTGATCGATATAAGGGCGGAACTTCCCTTGGAATACTCAATAGCCTGCTAGGATTAGCCAGTCTTCTTCCAGCAATCGTCGCCATCAATTTAAATATTGATGATTCCTTGGGTATTGCCAATATAGCCATCATTTATCTTTCTGGAATTATTTTTGGTGGATGCTTTCTTTCTGCAGTAGCCTCAACAACCGCTTTTGTTAAGCACAATCTTCCACAACAACAATGGGTTTCAGGAATCACTATCTTCACCACAACTTTTGCTATCGGTCAGGTGATAGGCCCCACACTAACAGGTTGGATAGCCGATACTTTTAACAGCCTAACGTTAGGATTTTTAATATCCAGTTGCATTCTTATTGCCGGAGCATTGATTGCTTTTAGACAAAGACCGCTTACTTAGATATTCGCCAAGACAAAACCCCCACCATTTCTGATGAGGGTTTGGTTTTCTGGTGGGCCCACCAGGACTTCATAATCTGTCCCTAGGAGGCTCGATTATGATTCCACTCAATCAACCCTAAAACTTGCTGTCTTAATTCCAAAATATGCAATGATAAAAATTTATAGCAAAGAATGGTTAACCAATCACCTTCTCATCAACCATTTCACGAAGGTCGCCAGGGGAAGTCAAAATTAAATCTCTACCACTCATACTAATCCAACCATCTTGAGAAAATTTATGCAGCAAAGAATTAACGGTTTGTCGACTGCTACCCATCATGCTTGCAATTTCTTGGTGCGAAATCCGGATGCGAATCTCAATCCCAGCTTTTGTAACATATCCATAATTTGTGCCCAACCTTAAAAGCACTCGAGCCAATCTTACCGCGGCATTTGATTCGGACATATCAACCATTGAATCGCACGCTAACCTCAATCTAGCCCCAATCAATCTAATCATGTTGATTGCAATTTGAGGATACTCCTTCAACACCATCTCAAAATTTGAGCGTGATATTGAAAAGACTTCGGAAGTTTGCGTTACCTGAGCATAAACTGACTGAGAGGGACTGCCACTAATACCACCAGCCCCAAAAATATCGCCCGGAGTACAGTACCAAAAAATTGTTTGCGAGCCATTTTTTGACAAATCAAATATTTTCACTACCCCAGAATTTAAATAATATATTTTCTTGGCCAGATCATTGGCCATAAAAACATATTCGCCTTTGGCATATTTGCGCTTTTCCGTCAGGCGAAAAAAATTATCTCGAGCGAAATCAGAAACACCTTCAAACAAGTTGAAAGGCTCCCAATACCAAGGCACCATATCTAGTTCACTATGAAATTTCGAAGGCATACTAGGATATTAAATCCAAAAAAGGAACTGCATAAATCTTAACAACCTTTAACTGAATCTCGCCATTAAATTCTAGGCTAACGTTTGTCAGATTTTATCACTGTGACCTTAATGCCATGACCTGAAAAATGCGCTGGATACGATGATGTATGCCTGATTTCTTTTGGAATTGCAGATATTAGATTTAGCTTTAGCGAATTGAGATCGCCACCATTCTTCGCAATTCGATATTTAACGCTATGAATACATTCTCTATCCCTAAACTCACAAAGATTCTCAGATGTTCCACCGCAAGGTCCATTTGCCAACCCTTTGGGGCAACTTTCTGGACATATATATTGAGTGTACTCAAGCCTACAATTACCACACGTATCACAACCCACTAATGGCTTTTTAATCACTCTTTCGAATTTTTCAAGGAATTTTCCAGCCGTTCCATGCCTATCTTTTACTGGAGCTAATATCAGAGCAAATAAATAATACATGGGGCCCTTTGAAAAAAACAAAGTATGCAGCATCTTCATTCCCCAAAATTTATAGCGCTCAATTGCGCTTGCTGAAGCTAAATGCAAGTCAGACATATACCAAGCATTTTTTGGGGCACTGTCAACGACCACTCCATCAGGAAAGCACATACATTCATTCCATGCATCACCCCACACTTCCTCATTCACGCATAGAGCACTTAATTCGTCTACCTTTGCCTCTAACTTGATAAGCATTTCATAAGAATGAATGCCTGTTAATTGAACCCCTGCATACCCAAGATTCTTAAGTTGAATAATTTGTAATGCAAGGCGTCTTAACGCTCTATCCACACCTTTATCTGGAAGCTTTTCCTCAAACTCCAATAACTGTAAAAACCCATTAGATACCGTGACACCCGCCAACTGATGTTTACGCATGTATCGCGCACCCCTTGCATAAAGAAGCATTACATTACCGACAGCAGGAATATTTATGTCATTCTTTAACTTCCAATCGGCAAGCTCTTGATACTTTCTATGATCAAATCCAATTTGCGTGATGATGTAATTAGCCCCAGCACCAATTTTCTTCTCAAGCTTCAAATATTGCGCCATGCAATCTTCTTCACGATATTTGAATGGATTGAATGCAACCGCGATATTGAGAGATGGGCTAGTTTTTTTAACTATCTGAATGGCAGGGACTGACTCTAAATACCTATTTCGCTCCACCAAATTCTGCTCTTTAAGCTTATCACCAGTGAGCACTAGTACATTTTTTAAACCAAGAGTTGTTAAGCGATTAATGGACTCAGAAAGCTCATGAGCCTCTTTCCCCTTCCCTGAAAGATGTACTAAAGGCTGCTTCTTTGTACGAAGCAGTATTTGGGATGCCGCGGCAATAGAATCAGGATCGCGATCAGAGTGTACGCGATCGGCAACTGAGAAACCCGCAACCAGGGGGGAATTTTGAACTCTTAAAAATAGCTCATTTAACTTATCGAGTTCATATTTTAAAACCTTGTCAACTGATGGTACAAATTCGAGAGTCCAAAAAAATTTTTTGCTCTTTAAATTTTCATCGATTTGATTTGAATTGGAGAGATTTCTTACTTCAAAAGTATTCTCCAAGTTATTAATATCCAGCATTAAGATAGAGACACCTCGATTAAATCTTTCATTTCGGAAGATTCAGATACGCCGGCAGAAAATCCTTTCAATGCCTCCTCATATAAGAGGCCAATAATCTTATTCTTAAGCTCGCCATATCTTGGTGAAGTTAGCATGGTGAAGTCTCTCGGCCTTGGTAAATCAACTTCAATAATTGCCTTCACAGCAGTTGGCTTATAACTTAAAACCACGATCTCATCAGCAAGGAAAATTGCCTCATCAACTTCTGACGTAACAAACAATGTCGTCATATGCATTTCCTCGAAGAGGGCTGAGTAATACTCTTGCATTAACCCGCGCGTCATATGATCAAGCCCCCTAAAAGGTTCATCCAAAAGCATTACCTTTGGGTCATTTATAAAAGCCCTGGCCACTTCCGCCCTTCTCTGCATACCACCAGAAACTTGATCGGGATATTTATCGCCAAATCCAACCAACCCAACCCTTGAAAGCAATTCCTCAGCCTTTTTATCAGCATCCACTCTTGCAACTCCCTGCTGAAGGGGGCCGAATATGATGTTATCCTTTAGTGTCATCCATGGAAATAATGCTGTTTCCTGAAATACCACCGCCCTATCTGGACCTGGGCCTGTGATTCGATCCTCGCCAATGCTAACTTCACCCATCGTTGGGTTCTCATACCCAGCAATTAAATTAATAATTGTGCTTTTCCCACAACCAGATGGGCCTAGCAACACCGTGAGCTTTTCAGGCTTAATTTCAAACGAACAATTTCTGAGAATAATTTCATACTCTCCGCCACGTTTATAAACCTTGCTTACATCAGAAAGATTTACCTTATTTTTATTCAAATTACACCGCCTTTTCCATTCTTATGCATGTTCACGCTCTCCAGAAATGAAGGCTTTAACAGCTTCATCATGAACCGCTTCAATCACCTCTTCCTTCAGCTCTAAAAATTCGGGTGAACTTAATAATTTCAAATTTCGTGGGCGAGGCAGATTAACTTGAATGGTTTGTTTTATGTGCCCAGGTCGCGAAGCCATTACCAGCACTCGGTCAGCTAAATAAATAGCCTCCTCCAAATCGTGCGTAATAAACATGACTGTTTTGTGTGTTAAGTCATACAACTCCAGCAAAGCATTATGTGTAACAGACTTGGTTAACGCATCAACACCCCTAAAAGGCTCATCAAGCAAGACAACCCGTGGGTCATTCAATAAGGCTCGAATAATTTCCACCCTTCTCCCCATACCTCCCGAAATTGCTGCAGGATACAGATCTCCGATGTCGCTTAGACCTACTTTATCCAGCAAATCTTGAGCCTTTTTCTTTGCCTCAGATTCATTCATTTTTCCCTGGGCTATAGGACCACAAATCAAGTTCTCCATAATTGTTGCCCAAGGAAATAAGGCGTTATTCTGGAATACCACCATTCGATCGGGTCCCGGGACCGGCTGGTCCCCAGGTTTATTGACGATTTCTCCATCCAAATAAATCACACCACTGGTAATTGAATCAAACCCAGCAATCGCATTTAACAATGTCGATTTGCCACACCCCGAAGGACCTACAATTGCAACAAATTCCCCAGGTCTTATTTCAATCGAACAATCCTCAACTGCAACTACCGCTTTTCCATGGGGGTCATAAACTTTCCCTACATTTCGAATAGAAACCCATCCCGCGCGTCCTGCTATCCTGTGCTCATGACCTGTATATGCCCTGGCCAATGTTCTAAGCAAATCAAACCCATGCTCCTGATAGGATTTGCATAAGTTTTGAAACCATAGGCCATCAATTACTAACGCCTTGGTCACTTTTTCGCAATGTGCCGAAATTATTCTTTCGGGCATACCTTGAACAATTGCGGCAAATCCAAATAATTGTCCTGGCACATTAATAGTTGGCGCAATAGAAAATTGCTCCTCAGCCGCCTGTACCTCGGGATGCCCAACTTGACCCTCAACCAAAATATAAAAATTATCAGCCCTATCCTTGCGGGAATATATGAATGTATTTTTCTCAAATTCAACATAACTGGCATGCTCAACAATAGCCATCAAAAGACCCTCGTCAGCGCCACCTAGAAAAGAATTTAACTTCAGAAATCGTAGTTTTTCACCATTAGTCAATAAATTCATAATCATCTTTATCTCTTTTTATTTTTTTAACCATGGCATAAATTTTCGACCAATCAAAGAAACAATTTGACTCGAAATTAGACCTGCAATACCTATCGAAAGCATGCCAACCAAGATCCCTACCATTGAATGGCTCATATAAGACTGCCATGTCATAAAACCCAAACCGTTATCACCAGAGGCCATCTCAGCAGCAATCACAACTTCCCAAGTAATTGCAATAGCAATAGTCAAACCCGTAAATAAAGATGGTAGGGCTCCAGGGACTAAAATTTTCCAGAACAAAGTATTTTTACCGGCCCCCAAGGATAAAGCTGCTTGAATGTAGCGAATATCAATACTATCGATGCCAGCGAGTATATTGATTAAGATTGGGAAAAATGCGCCCAAAAAAGTAAGGAATACCATCGTTAATTCGGACGAGGGCCAAAACAATATTGATATTGGCAGCCAAGCAAGCGGGGGAATTGGCCTGATTATCTCTAACACCGGAAAAGAAAATTCTTTTAACTTTCGAGACATCCCAATTGGAACGCCAATTGCTATTGCCAATACCACAGCAATTGCAAACCCCAAAAAGACCCGCTTAGCGCTATTTGACCAGCTTAGCAAATAATTTGCCTGTGACATCATTGCGGGCGCACCCTCAATAACCTCTATTGGACCAGGCAATACCACCAATAAACCGATAGATCTAGCTAATTGCCAAATACCGAAGAAAATTAAGATTCCAAGCATCCCTTCTAATAAGGTCCTACTTAAAATACTTCTAAAAAATGATGAGGAGTTTGTCATATCTCGAATTGATTTTCTAATTAATGAAGGACTAGTGCTTAAACCTGCCCCTGCTCCCTTAGCTGCCAGATCATCAGCTTTTCGCCGATGCGTCTAATTAATGCGCTAGATAAATAACCCAAACTACCCAAAGTAATCATCGCAATAAATATATTTACTAATTGCACATTTTGATAAGCATCGAATATTAAAAATCCTAGGCCAGACTTTCCAGCGATGATTTCACCGCCTACCAAAGAAAACCATGCAACCCCCATCGCAATTTGGAAGCCAGTAAAAATAAATGGGAGAGCCCCAGGAAAAATAACTTTCGTTAGAACCTTCCATCTTGAAAAGCCCAAACAGGCTGCAGCTCTAAAATAAGTTTCATTGATTGACATGACCCCTAGATAAGAATTTAGGATTGTTGCAAAAAACCCAGCCATCATGGTTACAAAAATGACCGGCATTTCAATGCCATATAGCATCAATACTGCAAGTGGAACCCACGCTAAAGGTGGAATAGGTCTTAATAACTCGACAACTGGGAACACCATATTTCTAAAGGTCTTACTCCACCCCAACATTAACCCCAATGGAACTCCCAATGCGATAGCCAAACCGAATGCAGCATAAACACGCAATACACTTACAAGAATATGTCGGTAATAAACCGGAGAAAAAATTGATATCCCATTTTCAGGATTCGCACTGATCCATTGCGTGAATAAATAAACTGGATTTGGTATGAATTCAAAGCGTGGGGGAACATATATTGCCGTCAAAAAATACCAAACCAGAAAAAATAAGGCTATCCCACATAAACCACGGAAAACCTGCATCGTGAAAAATTTTTTATAAAACTTCTCATGCCAATTGTTAGCCCCAGGACTCCATCCTGCGGCTCTCAATAATTTCTCATCGAATGCTGACTTATCTGTCATTGCTAATCAACCATACAGTAATAGAAGAGGAATTAAATGGCATAGCTCAATAGCTATGCCATCCGCATTAAATCTTTTTTAAATCATTCTTTTTAAATGGATTATCTTTTGGCAATCCACCACGCAACTCAAAAAGCGCTTTTTCTGGATCTAATCCGAGCTCTTTAAATGCTTGAGTGACCACCGATGCATCAATTGCATCCGAAGCAAGCTCTCCCTGTACAACATTTAGGGCCTTTAAGAATGAGAACACATTAGCGCTCAATTCTCTTGCCGAAGGAGTAATTGTCATCACTGCATTATTTACAATCGGCAATGCACCAGTGTCTGATGGCATTTGCCCATAAAATGCTTGCCAAATATTTTCACGCGTAAGCTCAGGAATCTCTTTTTTAATCAGATTAACCGTATCAATTGGCTTCTCTTTCATAAAGTAGAGTGCTTCTATATTGGCTTTAAGCCAAGCAACAGCTGCCGGACGATTATTCTGAATGAAATCTTGTCGCATAATAATCGCGTCTGCATCAAGTAACTTGTAATAGGCGCCGGAGAGCGCATAACGACCAAAACCATTTTCCACGGCATTTGATGCGCTTGGTTCATAGACCACAGCAGCATCAATCTTTTTCGCCTCTAATGAGGTCACGATGACTTCAGCCTGGTTATAGTTCCAATCCACTTTGATACCAGCCTTACGCATCATCTCCTGGCCAGTACGATCGGCGCAGCTACCCTTAGGAACAGCTACTTTCTTATCTTGCAGCCATTTAAATACCTCTTCTGGAGAGTTAAATTTGGGCGCATCAGATCTAACCAATAAGACCCCGCACATCCGACCCATAGAGATCATATTGAAGCCAACGATCTTTAATGGGGCAATTGATGTCTTAGTCGTGGACACAATTGCAGGGTTATCACCCAAATACGCAATATTTTGTTTATTTGCTAATAAGTCAGTAATTACAGGAGGGCCCTGAAGATTACGCTTCCATTCAACTTTGCTACCTTTTGGCAACCACTTCTCCAGTATGTTGGCTTGTTTCATAACTACTGTATCCCAGGCACCAGTCCATCCCAAAAATAAATTTACATTCACATTTACCGGATCACCTTGTGCCTGAGCAGCCTTGGCGGATATCGCTGAATAATTTGAATTGTTAAATGGACCGAGACCACCATTTTGGGCCATTGCAACACCTGAGAACAATACTGCACTCATTGCTGAGATAACTAGTTTTTTTAACCTCATTTTTTTGTCTCCAAGATTTTGGTAAATTACCATTGCTTCACTTAAACATGCCCAAGAATTTTTCGTGCTCTTCTGCAGACATATGATAAGAGTTCTCCTCCAAAGGATATTTCCCCGCAAGAACCTGACTCTTGTACTCTTGAAATCCCTGCTCGATCAATGGGCGAACATCAACAAAGCCACCTCTATTTTTTGGCATTGGGAATGCGCTATAGCCAACAATATCGCCACTAATGTGATATACGCCATCGTTATCCCTGCCCCCACCCAAGCTCACCACTGGAACCGGCATTCGATCCGTCAAAAACTGGGCTAATTCGCATGGCACCTGTTCCAAGATGAATGCAAAAGCACCAGCCTCCACAAATGCATCGGCGGTCTCTACAATTTTTCTTGCATCCTCAGCCAAGCGTCCTTTAACACCAAACCCCGACTCCTCAGTTCTTCTTGAGGCTTGCATTCCAATATGCCCCATCACTGGAATACCTGCTCTAACTATTTCAGCAATATATTCGGTCGTGTACTTATTACCTTCACACTTAACAACATCGGCACCGCCCTCAGACACCAATCTCCCAGCATTTCTTATGGCATCTTCTTTTGACAAGTGGTAAGACAAATAAGGCATATGCCCCACAATCAAACCATATTTGGCAACCCGGCTAACAGCTTGCGTCATATAAAGCTGTTCTTCAAACTTCACCGTGGTTGGATCCTTGTGCCCAAAAAGTGACATAGGCCCAGCATTTCCGATAACCAAGAGATCAAACCCAACCCTATCAGCTATAGCAGCCATTGGCGAGTCATAAACCCCAATAGAGGTAATTCTCTCTTTGTTTAATTTCTTTTGCTGAAGATACTTCAGCGTAACTTTTTTTCTATTTTCGTCCATTGAGACCCTCGGCATTTAAAGATATTGAAAACTACAGAGAGATACTGGGCTGACTCAGATTTAAAAGCTGTCAACTAGACGACAGAAAAAACTAGGGATTATTACTAATAGATCGATAAACCCCATCAAAAGATCGCGAGTTGTCATCTACGCGACAGTCTTCAAATAAAAGATATCGGAACATTCCCACTCACTTATCAATTTATTTGACTGGAATGATGAAAAAAAATACTTACACGCTAATTCTGACCTGCAGGAATCAACCCGGCATTGTTTCGTATGTTAGTAAATTTATATTCGATGCAGGTGGCGATATCTATGAAGCCCATCAGTTTGATGATCCAGACACAGGACGGTTCTACATGAGAGTTGGCTTTACATGCACCAATTCATCAGAAACCGCCACTACTCTAAGAGAAAAATTTATTCCTATTGTTGAAAAATTTGGACTTACTTGGAAATTGAATGATAGTAGCCAAAAGAAAAAAATATTGCTAATGGTTTCCAAACTAGATCATTGCTTGGTTGACTTGTTATATCGCTGGCGTATTGGCGAGCTACCTATGGATATCGTAGGCATTGTCTCGAATCATCCAAAAAATTCGTTTCAGGGTATAGACTTTGGATCAATTCCGTTTCACCATATACCCATTACCCTTGAAAATAAGCTAGAGCAAGAACAAAAATTGCTCACTTTAGTTGATAGCCTGTATGTAGATCTAGTTGTACTAGCCCGCTATATGCAAATTCTGTCAGACGATCTCTCCACCAAACTCTCCGGTCGCTGTATCAACGTACACCATTCATTCTTGCCCAGCTTCAAAGGCGCCAAACCCTATCATCAGGCACATGCTCGTGGCATCAAACTGATTGGCGCAACCGCGCATTTTGTAACGAGTGATTTAGATGAAGGTCCCATTATTGAGCAGGATGTTACTCGGGTTACTCACGGAGATACACCTGATGATTTGGTGCGCAAAGGCCGCGATCTAGAGCGCACTGTATTATCACGCGCACTGCGCTACTACTTGCATGATCGCGTATTGATTAACGGCAACAAATCAGTTGTATTTCCGGACTAAACGCATATGAATCCCAAAATTATCGACGGCAAACGAATTGCCACAGAACTTCTTGATAATCTTCGAAATGAGGTAACCTCATTTCGCAAGCAATATCACCGTAAACCAGGATTGGCTGTAATTCTGGTTGGAAATAATGCGGCAAGTAGTATCTATGTAAAAAATAAGATTTCACAAACGATGCAAATTGGAATGGAATCATTCGAACACCACTTAAAAGAGCAAACATCTGAAATTGAATTACTGACTTTAATCAATACATTAAATAATTCAGAAAAGATAGATGGAATCTTGGTACAACTCCCTCTTCCCGCCCATATAGATGCAAAAAAGGTTCTACTTGCAATCAATCCAGCCAAAGATGTTGATGGATTTCATCCTTACAATGCCGGGCAGCTTGCAACCGGAGGTGAAGGTCTGACCCCATGCACCCCCCTAGGATGCATGATTCTTGCCAAATCTATCATTGGAAATCTAACGGGGGTTGAAGCAGTCATTGTTGGTCGCTCAAACATTGTAGGCAAGCCATTAGCACAGCTGCTTACAGCAGCAAATGCCACTGTCACCTTAGCGCACTCTGGAACGCAAGATCTACAGTCTGTCTGCAGGAGAGCTGAATTACTTTTTGTCGCCGTTGGTCAGCCAAAAATGGTTCAGGGATCCTGGATTAAACCAGGCGCAGTTGTTATTGATGTAGGAATCAACCGGCTATTTGATTTAGAAACTCAAAAGCATGCCCTAGTTGGTGATGTTGATTTTGATGCGGCATTACCTATTGCTAAAGCGATCACCCCTGTTCCAGGAGGCGTAGGCCCTATGACAATTGCCTGCCTTCTTCAAAACACTTTGCTATCCGCCAACAGAAGGGAGAATCAAGTTGTCTAAGCAAAAACTTCTTTTCATAGATGATGATGTAAGAATCATTATGGACAATATTTCCACCTCTTCAATGGTTGGCATCTGGAAACATGAACTGAATCCACAGCCCATTCTGATTGACATTGACATTCTTGCATCTGCACCAGTTAACCCAAATGGAATTGATGATTGCATAGATTATGACCCAATCTGTCATTGGCTAACCAACCAATTTCCACTTCTACCACATACGGAATTGCTAGAGGTGCGCATACTTGAAATTTTTGACTATGTTTTCAGTCTCGATAAAAGGATCAAATCCATCTCTATTTCCATATTTAAAACCAAGGCATTCTCAAATGTTCAGAGGATTGGCATCAGTAAATCAATGTCGATAGAAACTTTTAAAAAAATGAAGGTTGACAACCCAATTCATTGGCACGAAATTGACTCAATGATTGCCTAATTTCCATCTATTACTTTCTGGAGCGAAACCGATATCCAGTTACTAAAATTGTTCCATAAATAATGAAAGCAATAGAAAGAAAAATATTTGGGCCAACTTTCTCATCTAAAAAGATTACTCCCCAGATAACACCAAAAACCGGTATTAAAAAGGTTACGGTCAAGGCAGATGATGAACCAACAGATTCAATTAATTTGAAATAAATTAAAAAGGCCATACCAGTGCAAACAACCCCAAAGAAAACAAGAATGCCAAACATATCTACATTGATTTCGCCATTTACTGGAAATAGGAACATCAGCGGAATCAAAATTAATGCTGAATACGACATGCTTCCCAAGGTATTTTGAAATGCATCAATTTGTCTACTATTCGCAGCGACATTGCTTGCCAAGCCATATGACATGGATGCAATCAATGCACACAAATAAGGTAGAAAACTCGATCCTTCTAAACCAAGCCTTGGAAGATCTACGAGTAATACAACTCCAATTACGCCAAGAATTAATCCTATGACCTTGCTTCCAGTACACCTTTCCCTTCTCATAAAGCATGCAAATATAAATCCCCAACTAGGGGAGGCTGCATTGATGATTGAGAGTAGTGAACCCGGTAAATATTGCGCCGAATATGCAAACAAAAAAAATGGGAAAGCAGCATTCAGAAACCCTAAGATTATGAAGTGTTTTGCATGCTTAAAAAGATTAAACTTTTTTCTTAAACCCTTTCCAATTAATAAAAGAAATATAGCTGCCAAACCAACTCTTGCCTCGGTCAGAACTGCAGGACCAAGCAATGGGACGCACGCCCTAATGACAATAAACGATCCGCCCCAAAGAGCAGCAGTAACAAGAAGTCTAAGTAAGTCAACCAAATTCATTTCAATGAATTATTTTCATTTTAAGTTTTCAGTATTCTAACAATGCCGCACATTACAGAGTTTTAATAAACATTATGATTCACTACCCTCTATTCCTGATCACAGGTATTTTTACTGGATTTTTAATGGCATTGTTTGGCATTGGTGGCGGCGCATTTGTTGTTCCAGCCCTCGATGCAGCGTTCAATATAATTCCAAATCAAACACATCCACCATTTCAAATTATTGTGATTGGAAGCTTAACGGCTATTTTTATAGGTTCTTTACCTCGGGCAATTAAACATCTAAAGGCAACTTCATTGGAAAGGAAAATTGCGTTTGCACTACTATTTGGCGCCCTTCCATTAATTACAATATGTGGATTTATAACCCCCCTTATTAATGAAAATTTTCTTAGAACTGGCTTTGGCTTATTAATCGGAGCTGTCGGAGTTTGGATGTATAAATCCAATAATCAATCGCATGAAATGAGCAATGGACGACCAAAAGTTAATTGGATAAAAATTTTGGTCATTGGTGGCATCGCTGGCATCTCGTCTACTTTCTTTGGGCTTGGGGGGGCAACACTGCTGACCCCTCTTTTAGCCGTATGGGCAGCCCTTCCGATGATGATCTGCATTAATATTTCGATAATATTCGTTGCAATCACCTCCTTATTTAGCCTTGCAACCCTTAGCTACTCGTGGATCAAATTTCACGGCACTAGTGAGTTTAATTATCCAGTTTTTAGCTTGATTTTATTAATGGGGCTAGCAGCAGCAATTTCTCAAAATTTGTTCTCAAGAAAAATTGTGCGCATGGATGATGCATTAAGAAAGAAATTATTAGGAACCTACCTGGTAATTCTCTCCGCCTGGATGACATTTCGAGCATTAATAGCATAGCTATTGATTACGTCACAACTTACTTTGACATGGAATCTTCCGGAGTGAAAGCTCTTGAAAAATTACATTTATCGAGTGGCCACAACCGTTACTTAAAGTAACGCCCAAAAAAATACCAACCCGAAGGTTGGTATTTTCATTTCTGGTGGGCCCACCAGGACTTGAACCTGGGACCAAAGGATTCCGGTTTGTGTAGCTTTCACTACTCCCTGGACTATGCCTTCACCATATG
>TBL_comb47_HYPODRAFT_10003815_pt1 | contig 17660 bp, 16 predicted proteins | sample TroBogypolimnion_40_FD_10682 | JGI IMG/M metagenome (IMG submission 10682)
TAAAAAATACATAATTTGTTTAACTATTGATTTTTTTACAGTTTCCATTCCAATCATATTATTTAACTCTATTAATACTTCTTTCATATTTATTATTTTTTGTATATCTATTGTATAATTTAATGTAGTATCTTGTTTAATATCAGTCATATTTATAAGATCATCTAATGTTTTAATATTAATATTTAGTTCCACATATTCTTTATTTAAATCAAAATCTTTAATCTGTAAATTACATGTTGATTTATTTTTATTTTTATTTTCTAAATTAAGATCTGGATTTAATCCTAATAAAACTTTAAATATATCTTCAAATTGTTTAGTGTTATTTTTAGAATTTATATCTTTTATCATATCTATTTTAATAACATTTGATGATTGTTCTAAATTAAATAAATTATTTGGTTTAAATATATTTGCATTCGAATTAAGTGGTATTGTTTTTTTCAATATAGTCTTCTTATTTTCATTTGGATTAAATGTTATTGTTTTTTTTAATATAGTCTTATTTTGATTAGATGTTGATTGATTAGATGTTGATTGATTAGATGTTGATTGATTAGATGTTGATTGATTAGATGTTGATTGATTAGATGTTGATTGATTAGATGTTGATTGATTAGATGTTGATTGATTAGATTTTTTATATTCATATTGTTTATTGATCCAAAAATTGTGTTTATTTTTCATATTATCTTATAATATATAATATAAATTTATATTATATTATATTAATTCGCTTGTTAATTAATATAAAAAAGATTAATATATTATATAATTAATTAAATATGATTTTTATTATTATGAAAAACGATAATATTCTAAATATTAGTGAAACATTAGATAATCTTTATCATAATATATTATCTTATATTATGATAATATTATATTGTGGAAAAGATAAACTTGATTTTTTTAATGATTTAAAAATAATAGAATATAATAATAATTATCCATCTAATTCATATAGAATTGATACAGATACATTTTATCTATATTCTATAGACAATAATAAAATTTTAATTAATAATCCAACATTAGAAAAAAGTAGAATTGAATTATTAAATAAATTTAATCTATTAACAACTAATGCTGAATTAATAGAATCAGAAATAAATTTATTTCTTCCATTAAACTCAATCAATAATATTAATTCATCAGATAATATGAATATATATATAAAATCTAATAATAAAACTAAAGAAGATGAAATATTATTATTGAAACAAAAAATTGAATTAGAAAAACAAAAATTAGAAGAACAAAATAATAATTATGATAAAATACTGACAAAATTCTTAGAAGATAAACATCAAATTGGTTTAATCGAAAGTAAATTAAAAATAAAAACAGAAAAGGAAGAAGAAAAAAAAAGAATATTTAAATCTGATCAAAATATTTATAATTGTCTAATTAATGAAATCCAAGAACAAACTAGAGATAATGATGACATACCTGATATATTTAAAAATAAATTTATTATAATTCAAAAATTATATGAAGATGAAAATTTTTTATCTTATGATGATACAGAACAATATACAAAATATGTAGAAATATCAAAAGAAATGAATCTATCAAATCAATTCATAAAAACTAAATATGATGATATGTTTGATAATGTATCATATAATAATTCTGATGTATCAGATACTGAAACTGAAAATACTAATAATACTAATAATGAAAATGAAAATGAAAATGAAAATGAAAATGATTCAGATGATGAATAAATTAACTTATTTATATATTATAATCAAAATTTAAATTTAAATTTTGATTATAATCTATCGTCGATTGAATGAAGAATAATATCTAGAAGATGCAATATTATAAACAAGTAATCTCTTTTGTTTACAAAATGGCAATGTAGGATTGCGTAAATACTGGACATGTTCAGATAATTGTGTTTGCAGTATTATGGCTTGTTCCTCAAATAAACGATAATTGTTCTCTTCCATCTGACATACCTCCTCAAAATACTGACTATCAGGATCAGAAATGTTAGGAATTTCTGTCATTTCTTGAAAAGATAATAAAAAATTTTCAATAAATTTTAGTTGTTTGTTATTTTTAACTTTTAGAAGAATTCGCAATTCTTCAATTTTGGTCCTATTACCATTTAATCTATCACCAACTATCCATCTCATTTCTTGTAAAAGCTCTTTCCAATTTGACATGATGAAAAAATTCCTAGTTATATGTAATATGTTAATTATTAAAAACAATAAGGATATTATATATAAAAATAATTTCAATTTTATATATAATATGGATTGGTCATTAATTAATACAAATATAAATACAAACCCAAATACAAACTCTAATCTAAATCTTATACAAATTACTAGAGATAATCTACATACTTTAAAACTAGGATCTTATATTAAATATGTAAAAGATGATAAACTAATTGGTGGCGGATTCCTAATTCAAATAAAAAATCCAGATAAAATAGTATATACAGAATTAATACTAAAATCAAATATCGTGTGGAAATTAAGATTTATCAAATATAATAAAATATACTATATAAATAACAAAATAAATATAATAAAGAATTCCTTACATGATGAGTATAAAGATGAAATTACTCAGAGAAAAATAGAATTAGATAAAGAAATTAATCAAAAAATTCAAAATATTAATATTAATAAGAATAAATATAAAATTAATATGGATAATTAATATTTTAAATAATAAAATAAATATAAAATTAATATAGATAATTAATTTTATTATTAATAATTATAATGAGTTTAATTCGTATATCAAAAGATAAATATAAAAAACCGGCAAATACAGTACAGGATAATTTAACTCAAGAAGATATTGATATATTATTAGAGGAATATAATGAAATTGAAAATATACATCAACTAAAAACAGGATTACATATTAGATATTATTCAATGGTTAAAACAGGAAGAATTGAGAAGAAATTATTTAGAATGGGAGGAACAATAATTAAAATTGATTTTGAAAAAAAATATATAGTTCTATCTAATGGTAAATTATCATGGAGCGTTCAATTAAATGATAAAAATATTTTATATAAAAAAATGACAACAGAAGAGATAAAAGATTTTTATGAGAATGAACTTAATACAATCGAAACTGAACAATTACAAACAAAATCAACAAATGATAAATTAAAAATTAACCTAAAAGAATTATATAAACAAAATCAACAACTAATAGATCAAAACTCTCAATTAAATAAAAAAATCGAATATCAAAATAAAATAATTCAAAAAGCTAAAATATTAATTAATAAATAATTATTAGACTATAATATTGATTAAATCAACATATGATAATAATTTAGTACGACAACAATATTGTTTTTTCCATCTATTTGGTAATAGTTTATCTATTAATTTTTGTTTTAGATCAGCTTTTTGTTCAGCATTTAGTTTCATATTATTATCAATTTCATATAACTTTTCTTCAAATTCTAATTCTAAATTTGCTAATACATGACCACATGTAAAACATCTCGGAGGCAACATATAATATTATATTATAATATTAATATTATTTTATATTAATATTAATATTATATTATTTTATATTAATATTATTCTATATTAATATTAATATTATAATTTTCAATTTTTTATCCAATATTATTGCGTAAGCAATAATATTGGATAAATGATTAGGACGAAATAAAAATATTAATATTTTTATGAAGTTTCAATTTTTTATCCAATATTATTGCGTAAGCAATAATATTGGATAAATGATTAGGACGAAATAAAAATATTAATATTTTTATGAAGTTTCAATTTTTTATCCAATATTATTGCATTAAGAAATTGAATAAAATAAACAGTAATATATATAATATTAAAATCACACTATGAATTATTAGATCAATTGTTATATAACTATATCATACTAGTTATAATAAATATTATTATATATATTTTGTCTAATAATCAAATAGTGTGGTTATTGTTATTATTAGATTATGATTATAATATTTTTATAATATTTTTATATATGACTTACTTCTTATAATTCCTTCACTTGTATTAATTTTTTATCAATACAATTTTTTATCCAATACAATTGCATTAAGAAATTGTATAAGGTAATATATTATTTACATAATACAAGAATTTATAAACGACTAAACAAAATATTTAAAACCACACTATAAATCATTATATAATAAGTTTCATCTCTTATAATTCCTTATCGCAATTGTATTAATTTTTTATCCAATAATATTAATTAAACATATTATATTTTTATAAATGTTTAATCTCTTCTAATCATTATTGCTATCGTGTTATATTTTTATCAATACAATATTAATATAATAATCTATAACGCAATTATGGATTATTATTAAGTCAATCTATATAAAAATATAGAATCAGATAAATTATTTATATATATATATTATATTATATGTCTAATTACAAATTTCAAAATATACAAAAGGATATAGCAAATGCAAGTATCCAGAAAGAATTATTAAAAAATAAAGAAAAAAATATAATAAATTTTCATGATGATTCAAATTTAATGATTGGTGGTTTATTTAATGTCGATGCATTTAATTACAAATTAGATAAAATATTTTCAATTATTCAACAAAGACAAAAAATAGAAGATAAAATCAAAGAATTAAAAGATAAATCAACTATTCCAAATCCAGATAATATGACATTAAATCAATTTATATCTGGAATACTATTAGATACTTATGATATGTTTAATGAATTATTTACAATCAAAGTATATTCTAGATCAAATCTAAATTTAATTATGGATAAGAATTATCGTAGAATAACTTTATATATATTATTAATAATATTTGCGATTATAATATATTATATATTATCAATAAAATCATATTTATTTTCAGATGTTCTTAATAATTGATATTGTGATGTATGATCATTTATTTTATACATTGATAATATTCTATTATAATATCTACTTAATTGATTACGTATTAATTGATAAAATTTATAATAACTATCTAAATATATATTTTCATTCGGTATAACATGAATAATCGTCTGTATATGTTTCATAACACGTTCTAATTGATCTCTAAGATCATTTAATAAAATATGTTGTTGACTATTTGTTAATTTAGATGGTTGTATCATCTGTTTAGGATTTAGATATATATTTGTAATATTTTGTTTAAGTGTTTCAAAACTAACAATGAAATCCTCTATATATAAGATCATTTTAGTATAGAATGTTGGTGCTTTATATTTTATAAATATAGCATTATATAATAATTCAATAATAAATTCATCTCTGCATATTAATAAATTTGGATTAATATTTAATTCTTTTAGATATTCTTTTTTTAATAATAATTTATTATTATTTGATTTATTATCTGCATATATATATATTCCAAATAATAATAACAATATACAGATCTGTATTAATTGATTTATATTCATTATAATAATAAAATTGAAATTATTATTATTATAATAGATATAAATATAATAAAAGAATAGTTATATATAAAAAATGAATCTTTTGAACATACAAAATAATCAACCTGAATTAGTTGTATCAACTAATCATGATGTTATGCCTGAATTAGTTGATACAACTAATCATGATGTTATACCTGAATTAGTTGATACAACTAATCATGATGTTATGTCTGAATTAATTGAAACAAATATACAAAATGATCCGCCTGCATTAGTTAATCATGATGTTATGCCTGATTTAGAAGAAGAACATGATTATGATGAAGTGCCTGATTTAGATGAAGATAATTATGATGATATACATGAAGAAGTAATTAATATGCAACAAATAAATGAACTAATAGAGACAAAAAATTATCCGGATCAATTACAATATTTAAATAATACGAATTATCTAATTATGTATGATAATGAATTACAAGAATATATACAAAATATAGTTATTCCATTTTTATCTCAATGGGACGATGATAAAAATGATTTTTATAAGAAAATGATTGATTATTTATATCGTTCTACTTATGATAATGATAATATGTTTAATAATATAGGTGCTTATCTTATGTTAAAATCAGATCCACCAATTGATCTTGAATTTGATATGAATATTGTAAGAAGATATATAATATTAATCGAATTAAAACGTAATAATATTTTTAATATGTTTAATGTTATAATTAATGAATATGTTAATCAACCACAACAAACACAACCAGACCAATTAAATGAAGATATTAAATTAATTGTTACACCAGATAAATTAGAAGAACTTCCTATATTAGAATATAGTGAAATCAAAACAAAAGTTAATACTAGTTGTTATTGTGGAGAAGAATTTGAAACATCAACAATAGTTAGAAAAGTAAAATGTAATCATGTATTTCATCCAGAATGTATAGATAAATGGTTATGTGAATATAATTATAAATGTCCAATCTGTCGTGAACCAGCAGGAGTATATACAGCAGATATTAAAAACTTCTAATTAAAATTTATCTTATTTATATTTATATATAAATATAAATAAGATAGCTTATATATAAAAAAATGAATAATTTATATATTACTTATACATTATTAATAATATATAAGTAATATATATAATGGATGATCTAAATTTAATATATGAAAACATATATTCATTATTTATTGATAATTATGACGATAATTCAACATTGAGTAATTTAGAATATGATGGATTTAAATCATTATTTGTTGATACGATTTTAACTTTTTATCCAGAATTAATTAATTTTATTCCACAATTAGATAATCTATTCAATATCAGATATAGCGTAATTGGTATTAAACCATTATTATATGATTTTAATCAAACATTTATTCGATGCGAGGATAGAGATGCATTCTATGATAATAATTCTTATAATACAGCAATCATCAATAAAGAACATCTAACAATTAATCAGAGAAAATTATTCGATCAATATAAATATTTAATCAATTTACCGCAACCAGTTCAAAAATCAAAAGAATGGTTTGATATGAGAAATAATATGATAACTGCTTCGAATTGTGGTTCAGTTATTGGAGAATGTAAATATACACCAATTAAAGCACTATTAATTGATAAAATAGGCTTAGGCGAAAAATTTAAAGAAAATAAATTCGTCTATCATGGAAAAAAATACGAAAAAATCGCAATTATGATTTATGAAAATATATATAATTCTAAAGTTGGAGAATTTGGTCTAATTCAACATCCAACTATTCCTTATTTAGGAGCAAGTCCAGATGGTATATGTATGAGTCTAACTTTAGATGGAAATTTTAATAAACTATTAGGTCGTATGTTAGAAATAAAATGTCCACCAGCTAGAAAAATTGTATCTAATGGTAAGATAAAAGGGGATATTTGTCCTGATTATTATTGGATTCAAGTTCAAATTCAATTAGAATGTTGTGATCTACCAGAATGTGATTTCTGGCAATGTCATCTGGTCGAGTATGAATCTGAAGAAGATTTTATTAATGATCCAGTTGATGATTTAGTTCACTCACAAAATGAACAATATATACAAGATATAACAACTGAAATTTTAAATCCAGCAATTAAAATTCCAATTGATAAACGGAATAGAAAAGGAGCATTAATTGAATTATTACCAATAGATCGATCAAAAGTACCAAAAGGTGATCTAATAGAATGGTATGGAAAATATATCTACCCGCCTACAATCCTTATTGACGAATCAGGGTACAAGGATTGGATAAATAATACTATTCGAGATTTACATTTATTATATCCTGAACTAACAACAGAGTATAAATTTTCTAGAGTTGTTTATTGGAAATTACAATCATCACATAATGAACTAATCATCAGACAGAAAGATTGGTTTGAAAAAAATAAAGAATTCTATAGAATATTTTGGAATAGAGTAAAATATTATAGAGAAAATTTAGATCATGCAAGATATGATCTAATTGATAGACGATTATCAAATGATATATTTTTAAAATCAACTACAGATAGGATTATTGTTAAAGAACCTACTATAAAGAAAGATTCTATATTTATCAAATCAAATAAACAATCTAATGATGAATTTATATCAAGTTCAGAAGATAATCATATAATTACTAGAAAAAAACAAACTAATGATGAATTTTTATCAAGTTCAGATAAGATACCTATATCTATGCCAAAATCTATACCCAGATCTAAACCTAAACCTATATCTAAAAAATTAGAATATATGAATAGAAAAGTAGAAATAATATCATCAGAATCTGAAAAAATACCAAATATACCTCTATATAAGAATAATAATAATAATCAAATAAATACTAATAATAATGAATTAGACTTAGTAATGATTGGCGAGAATCGTAAGAAGAAAAATAATAAAAAAAAATAATCTAATTTTCTAAATCAATAAAATGACCCCAATCTTCATTATTATTTAATTTATTTGTATTATCATAATAATATTTTGATGATGGATTTTTATTTATATTATTAATTTGAATAAAAATAATATTAGGTTGCCTATATATTATATTATGACAATGTAATGAAACAACGATAAAAATAATAAATAGACCAATTAAAAGATTCTCATCCATTCTGTATAGAAGAAGCAAATATTATTTTAATAAATAAAGATATATATATATATTATTTATTTCAATTTTTTAATTATCATGTTCAGCAAAGCTTAGATATATTAAAAAATTAGGACGAGATAAAAATATAAATAACAAAGTTATTTATATTTTTAAATGACTAAACATAATATTAAAAATCACACTATGGTCTATTAGATGATCTTATTATATAAAAATGCAAGTAGTTATAATAAGTGTTATATAATAATCTTAATCTAATAATCAAATAGTGTGGTTATTGTTATTATTAGATTAAGATTATAATTAATTAAACATATATTATTTTTATAATTAATTATCCATAGTGCAATTGTTATTATAATTAATTTAATATTGAAATCTTTTAATTCTTATATAATAGATTATAATTAATTTAACATTGAAACCTTTTTATTCTTGATAGATATTATATAATGCTATACTCAAGATTAGAAACTAAATTAGATAGTAAAATTGATTATTATCTAAAGAATAAAATATTATTGTCTGATATTGAATCAAATCATAAATTAATTCGTTCAAAATTGAATATAGATAATCAAAATTTTAAATTAAAATCATCAATGGTTAAAAAATTATTTCTATTAAGTGATAAAATATATTTTAAAAATTTAATACAAGATAAACTAAAACAAATTAATTATACAATTGATTTTAAAATAACAAATAAATTCAAAACAACTGCTGGTTGTTGTGCTTATTGTCAGAATAAGATAGACTTAGTATTTTCAAAATATGTCTTGAATAAAATCGCTAATGATAAATTCCAAAGTATAAAAATTAATAATATAATATGTTATGATATGACCGATGTATTAATTTGTTTAATGGAACATGAAATTACACATTTAATATTATTCCTTTATACTAGATATAAGAATGATGTTAAATCAGGACATAACGAACAATTCAAAAACTTAGTATATAATATGTATTCACATACAAAAATAACACATGATTTATTAGCAGGAGATTTACAAATTAAAGAAAATTGTAAAAATAAAGCAATAAATGAGTTAAAAATTGGTATGAAAATTCAATCAAAAAATTATAATGGTATAGTTATTAAAATTAAAACAAAAGGTATTCTATATCTAACTGAGACTAAATTAAGAATATGTGCTTTTAATGATTATAAAATTATAGATAATTCATATAGAGAATATCAAAATAAGATATTAGATCTAAGAAAAAAATTAAAACCAAATATTAAAATAAAAACTTTTCATCATTCTGGAATATTAATAGAAGTTATAGATGATAAAGTATATTATAAAGATAATTCAGATGAAAAAATATATTGGTCATTAATTTATCTAATTAGTTTGGATAATTAAAAACTAAATAACATTTTTTATTAATCTTCAATTTTATTATCAAATGATTTCTCTAAAATTATTGCTAAATCTTTTGATATCTTATCAATATTATTATATATAAGAATTTTAACTCGATGTTCTTTAAATGTTCTGAAATTTTTATATGTTGTTCCTTCTGAATCTTCAGTATATTTATCTTCGTTTGTCATTTTATTTAAGAATTCTTTTATTAATCTTTTTGTTGAATCATTTATTTTATTTGTTGTTGATAATTCTTCATATATTTCTCGAATATTTTCTAATCGTTCATCAACTATATCATGTATAAGTTCATTCTTATTTATACATATAAATTTATTCAGTGTAGAATCATATTTATATGCATAATTATCTTTTAGATTAGTTATTAGAATATTTTTAAATTGGTCATATTTACCACAATGAATAATTTTAACTAATTCTTCTATACAATTAAAACGCGAATTCAATATTGTTTTCTTTTCTATTTGTGATAAGAGTTCTTGTATATTTTCTCTACCAATTGATATTATATTAAATGTATTATTCGTATTATTTGAATTATTTAATAATTGATTATTTATATTTTTGATATTATTATTAATATTAATATTAATATTATTTGTTGTATTTTGTGTTGTTTTTAGTTCTAATTTTAATTTTAATATTTCTTTTTCCTCTTTTATCTTTTGTTTCTCTTCTTTTATTTGTTTTAATTTAAGTTGTTCTATTTTTGCTTCTATTAATTTTATTTTTAATAATAACTCATTATTAATTATTTGTATAGATTTATTATGTACATTATTTTGTTGATCATTATATTTTTTAATTGAACAAATTTTTTGATGCGTATTTAATATATATTTATTTTTATATTTTTTATTACAATAATCACAAATATTTAATTGTTCATCAATTTGTTCATTAATTTGTTCATTTGTTTGTTTATTAATTTGTTCATTTGTTTGTTCATTTGTTTGTTCATTTGCATGAAATTTTTTATTATGATTCCATATACTATGATAAGATGAATATTTTTTTTTGCATACTTCGCAATAATATTTCATTATAATATGTTATACATATATTATTTTTTTTTAAATATGTATTAAAAAAAAAATAATATGTATTTTATAAAAAGATATTATAGATATATTTTTATAAAATAAAAATAGATATATTTTTTACATCTATATTATATATATAAATATTATAATACATAATTATTTTTTGATGTATTATTTGGAAAATATTTAAAAAAATACATATATTTTTTACAAACCAATCGGAGAGAAAAAATTTTAGTCAATTTAAAAAACTTTTTTAAAAATGGCTGCTTTTATTTTTTTAATTAAGAAATCTTCAATTTTATTACAATATAATTGCGATAAGAATTTGAATAATCTAAATAATTATTTTTATAATAATTAATATTGCAAAAGACTAAATATAAATCACACTATAAATTATTTATTTAATAAGAAATGATATTAAATAAATCTATTTGTTTGCTTTTTTTATTATTTTTTTAGTTTTTTTAGTAGCATTTTTTTTTGCTTTATTATAAACTGTTTCACTCTCATCGTTAATATCATATTCATCACTAATATCAGAATCATCATCAGATTTTTTATTAATTATAATTTTAATTTCATCATCTGAATTTTCATCTGTTGAATGATATTCGTCATTTATTTTTTCTATCTGTTGTTTAATGATTGGTTTATTTAGATGTATCACTAATAAATCATTAATAATATCCATTTTAGTAATCATTTCAAAAGTATCTAATGAAATTTTAGCAACATTAATAGGTGCATCATAATAACTACAATGATATTCAAAATAATAAATATATAATAATTGAATCTCTGGACAATATTTACTAATTTTTGACCCATTTAGATGATACCAATACCATGTATTACCACAAATTATATACCGAGATATATTATCCCTTGTAAATTCATAAATGGTATTAATATCTTCTGTATGTTTTAATAATATATTCAGATCATCATTAAATTGTTCAAATGTCATTGTATTAATATTTCCAACTAATTGTGTATATGTATTAATTATTAATTTAATAAGATGTTCATCTACTTTTTTTAAACCTGTAATAATAAATTTAAATAATGTAAAATCTATATTCAGTGTATTAGTCAATGATTTATTTAATATTTCATCAGATAATTTATTATTATCAACTAGTATATAATATGTATTATGATCAAATTTTATTAAAAATTGTTCTATATATAATTGAAATTTTTTATTTGTAATTGCTATTTCTGCTTCTTTAATTACATTATTATCTGGAAATACTGCCATTAGTGTATTAATATATGTTCTAATTTTTGATATATATTGTATACAGATATCAATTGTACTACCGCTATAAGTATTAATACCACTTATTATTTGAGTATTTATATATGTATTAATGTATTCTAAATTAGTAATTACATAGTTAGGGATTTTTGATTTTAAAATATTCATCCTATTATTAATAATTGCTAATTTATCATTTAACTCATCTATAGTTATTAATAATTTTTTATCTATAGAATCGATAATAATTTTAATATCTTTATTGATATGATAATAAATAATATTATCATAATTTTTTTTAATAGTTTTATTAATAGAATCTTGAAAATAACTATATCCGGTTTCTTTCATCCATATATTATATTCTATTTTATTTTCTTGTAATTTTCCAATTATAAATTTTCTTTTGATATCAACATTTTTCATTTTCCGCAATTCACTTTTACCAACTTCTTGAGAAATAATATCATCTAATTGTTTTTCATCAATATTATCTATATTATTTTTTACTCCTCTATATATATATAATTTTGATGAACAAATTGGTGACCATGAAACTTTATCAATTATACTAGAACATTCTTTTTGAATTATTGATACAGCTCGTTTATACATTTCATTTAATTCTTCATCGCCTAAATCTATATTTTTAGATCCATCATATTGAATATCATCACATTTATTAATTAAAATATGAATATAACCATTATTATTTGTAGTTATTTGTTCTACGACTAATCTAATAATATTAATTTCATCTGTAGTATTTAATGCACTATTAACATCAACAACTAAAATATAAATATCAATATTAGTAGAGTTCTCTTTAATATAATCATAATATAAAGTATCTGCACCACAATTTAAACCCGGCATATCCAAAATAGAATAATTATCTTCAATATTAATAAAATCTGGAATTTTTCCAATTGAATGATTAATAACTTTAAAATCTTTTTGATAATTAAATATATTATTTTCACGTTTTATTAAGATTTCTTCATTAGAAATTTTATTTTTTTCATAAATTGTTTTAATATCATCTATTAATTTATTGTCATTTGTTGTTTGATATAATTGTGGCAACATTGTTGTTTTTTTTCTTTTCATATCTGAATAAGTATATGAACATATAGCATTAAAAAATGTACTTTTTCCTGCAGAAACACAACCAATAATTGCAAAATTAATACTTTCCATTTTTTTGTCAATTTATTTTATTTGTATATTATTTTATTTGTATATTATCAAATATGTATAATATGATATAATTTCAATTTTATTGTCAAATGATTTCTTTAAAATTATTGCTAAATCTTTTGATATTTTATCAATAACATTATGCTAATCTATAAAAGAGTACAATTAAATATAATTTTTTTGAATAATTCTTCGAATATTATATTAGAAATATGCATGAATTTGAAAAAGAATTTTATGTTGATTCTACATTAATCGCAAATAAGTTAGGTATTGATTTATGCTATACAATAACACGCAACTTTTAAAAAATATAACTAATCGTCGTCGTAATTAGTTATATTTTTTATTTTTTAATTTTATGATCATATATTGTAAAATTCTTATTTATCATATTCAGCAAAGCTGAACATGATAAATAAAAAATTGAAATAATATTTTAATATATATCTCATCTATAAAAATATCATAGAGCAAAAAGACAAAATAGGATGATGTCAATCAGAAAAATAATCACACTTTTGATGTGTGTGCTTGTTGTATGCATATTTAATCTGTCAAAATATACTGTGCAAGTATATTCGATATTGAACAAGGAACACTTCCATGACAACAAGGGGTGTGATCTAATTAAATCTTATTCGAGGAAAATCCCACAAAAGATTGATCCCTCCATTCTGGAAAAAATGGAAAATTTTTATCTCACGAAATGTGTAACAAAAAAATCGCCCATTTTATGGCAAACGATGAAATATACCTTCCAAAGTTCTTATTTTGTGAAAGTAGTGATTGGTATGCTTCTTATTTTGGCACTTCGCATGTTCGCATACTATAAATACTGCATCTACTGCGATTATTTGCATGATATGCGTATATTTTATTTGACAAGTTTGTATGAAAATAGACGACAATTGCAACTACGAAATCGGCAGCAACTAATACATATGCAACAACTAATACAGTCGCAGCAACTAATACAGTCGCAGCAACTAATACAGTCGCAGCAACTAATACAGACACAGGAATTACCACTACAATAACTTAAACGAACTCTGGCTAGTTGTGATTTAACACTTGATTTTTGTTTGAAAAATTAATTTTTTTAATAAAAATCAAGTTTATTATAGAAAAACTATTTATTTATATAAATAAATAAATAGTTTTTAATACTTTTAATATCATCTAATTTTTTAGAGAATAAAATTATACATTGTTTTATTAAACTTAATATTTCTTTATAAAAAGATCTAAATATTTGATATTCTTTTGGTATAAAATCTATAATATTTTACGTTTTTTATAAATAATTTGTGGAAATAATCTATCACTATAATAGAATATACCATTAAAACCTATTTCAGCTATTATATTAATAGTTAATAAATGCTTATTCAAACATCATTAAATTTAATGAAAAATATTAGTTATTAATTCATTTTGTATTTGACCTATTTTAAATCCAATATCTATCTGTGAATTTGGATTTAATGGATGTCTAATATATGTACAATAACATGATGCTAATTTATACTCAAGAGTACAATTACATAAAACATTTTTTGTTGAGTATAGATTAGTATTTAATAGATTATTAACTAGTTTTTTATTAGTAGAATCTGATAAAGTTATCGTTAATGTATCTAGTGATCGTATAGTAGCAATAGTTTTTAATATATATTGTTTGATTGCTTTATAATAAACATAGTTTGATGTTGAATAAATAGGAACAAGTTTAAAATTAAAATTATTTATTAATTTACTTGTATTAAATGATGTATTATTTGATAAATTATCATTAGAATCTATATTTATATATATAAATGGTTCATCTATTAATGATCTATTTGAGCGTACATATAGATAGGTTTTATTTGATTTTATCTCATACGAATAATAACGCATATAATCATTATCTATTATAAAATCTATTATATCAGAATTTATAAATGCTACACAATAAGATGTATAATCATTTAATGTATAATTAATATCGATCTGATTATACATTAATAGATTATTAATAAATTCAGTACTAAATGATATATATAAAGTCTTTTCTAAGAATGGTCTAACCGGTATAGATAATATATGAATATAAATATATAATAAATATTTAATTTTGTTATCTAAGATATTTTTCCATTCAAAAATATTAGATAGGTTTGATGATGTTCTATCAATATTTCTAATCATAAATGAGGATTCATTAATTGATTCATAAGTTAATCTAGGATCAATTAATGTATATTCGATATAAAATCCTAGATTATTAAATTTTTTTTTATTATTTTTAAACATTATATTTATCAATAATATTTATTTAGGTTTAAATTTATATAATAATTCCTTTAAAATTATATAAATTTAACAACGTTTTAAAAAATTTTTTAATAATTTATGTTTTTTTGCAATGGCTAATCGAAATTTTCTATGAGGATTCTTATTTAGATCTTTTATTAATAATTTATATGAGGTTTCCTTATGATATTCTTCATTTATTAAATCATATATATTAATATTAATTGTTTTTAATATTTTTTTTGCTTTAATTAATGATTCTTGAGGTTCCTCTTTTAATTTTATCAAAATTTCATTTAATAAATTTAAATTAGATAATATGTTGTCAAATTTAATTGCAACTTGTTCTTGTTCATTTTTTATACATTTATATAATCTTTGTATATTAATATCATCTTTATATTTAAGTAATAATTGAACATCATATTTTTTAAATTTATCCTCTAGTTCAATATCTATTAAATCATCTAAATTATTATAGAATAAATTATATTTTTTACGAAATGATATTTTATTTAATGTAAAATATTCTTTTAATTCATTAATATATAAATTATATTGTATACTCATTATTAATATATAATTATTATGTTAATCTCTAAATATATTTTATTTAGGTTTAAAATTATATAATAATTCCTTTATAACTATAAATATAATAAATGTCATCTGATACAATAAAACAAATAGCATCTAGAATTTTATCAACAATAAAAAATCAATATCCAAATAATTATATAGATCCTCAAAATAAAGAACAATTAGTTAAAAATATTCTGAAAAAAATTGATAAATATTCAACACAAATTAATCCAAATACTATACCAAAAATTACTCAAATTATTATTAATGATATAATTAGCGAAAATAATTCAAAATCAAATCAAAATCAAAATCAAAATCGAAATCAATCTCAAAATCAAAATCAAAATCGAAATCAATCTCAAAATCAAAATCAAAATCAAAATCAAAATCGAAATCAATCTCAATATCAGTCTCAATATCAATCTCAAAATAATTTATCAACAGTTCAATTTGAAAGAAATAATATGATAAATAATAATAGACCAATTGGAATATCACAAAGATCACAACCAACATCTACTAAAAATTCAAATCCTAATCCTAATATAAATAGACAAATTAATCCAAATCCAAATCCAAATCCTAATATAAATAGACAAATTAATAATTATGAAGATTTTAATCAAGAAAATAGTATTCCTATTGATAATAAATATGAACAAATGCTTCAGGCTAGACAACAAGAAATGACACAAACTAGACAACGACCAATTACACCTGATTTTTCTTTAGATGGTTCTGGTAAGAAAAAACAACAATCAAATCAACAACAATCAAATCAATATCAACAAAATCAATATCAACAAAATCAATATCAACAAAATCAACAACCAAATCAACAACAAAATCAACAACAAAATCAAAAACAAAATCAAAAACAAAATCCAAATTTTACTCATAATCCTCAAACACAATTTGGAATTATTGGATTAAATGAATTACCACAAAATAATTTAGGATTCAGTTCATTTGATACAGCTGATGATGATTTTTCAAATATTAATATTATGAATACTGGTATTAAAAATATTGATTCTAAATTTGATGATAGTGTAAATGTAGAATCAAGATTAAAACAATTACAATTAGATAGAAATGATATACAAATTAATACTATGACAGATAAACAAAATAATAATGCACAAGAGAATGATTATGAACCAAAACAATTTACTCCTCCAATTAAAACAAATATTAGAGAACAACAATTTACTCCTCCAATTAAAACAAATAATAATGATCTATATTCTATGATAAATTCACATTTTAATATGGATAATCAAAATCAATCAAA
>TBL_comb47_HYPODRAFT_10003816_pt1 | contig 17657 bp, 14 predicted proteins | sample TroBogypolimnion_40_FD_10682 | JGI IMG/M metagenome (IMG submission 10682)
GCTCCATAGTTACATTATATATAATGTAACTATGTTTTGCGCAAAAATCAAGCGACAATCTTGCGATTGTCGCTTAATTTTCAATATTTATATCAACGCGTAGTTACAATTTTAGGGAATTCAGGATATTAACACAATACAAAATTGACAAAACTGCTAACCGTATAAAGAAGACACGCATGGTAAAAAGATAAAATGATGTGAAAAGTATGCCAGTTTCGACGAAACTGGCAAAAAGCGGTTTTGGCAAAACCGCCATACTCAAGATTTAACCTTTAAAAAGGTTTTCTTTGTGACTTAGTGCGAGAAAAAAGGATTTGGTTTATGGACGGCTTTAAATTTACAGACGACCGGCGGCGCGGCATATTAGTACAATACTACATATTACGATATTCCAAGCTGAATCACTTCCCTTTTTTCTTGGCCGGGGCTTTTATGTTCTTGACGAAAAGCGCTATTTTTTCCAGGGCTTTCAGAATATTTTGCGTTGAAGACGCATAACTGCAACGGACATAACCTTCGCCACAGGCGCCGAACGCCGTACCCGGCACTACCGCAACCTTCTGTTCCATCAGCAGTCTGGAAGCAAAATCCTTGGAGGTCAGTCCGGTCTGGGTGATCCGGGGGAAAACATAGAACGCGCCGCGCGGTTTCAGGCACGGCAGCCCGAGATCGTTCAAGCCTTTGACAATAATATTTCTGCGTTCGCAGTATTTGTCGCGCATTTCTTCCATGACGTTTCTGCCGTTTCTCAACGCTTCAAGCGCGGCTTCCTGGGCGGTAATCGAAGCGCAGAGCATGGAATACTGATGTATTTTCATCATGGCGTCAATCAAATCCGCCGGCCCGCAGGCATAACCGATGCGGGTGCCGGTCATCGCAAACGCCTTTGAAAAGCCGTGCAGAAACAGGGTTCTTTCCTTCATGCCGGGCAAAGACGCGATTGAATGCAGTCTTTTTTCGTAGGTAAGTTCCGAATATATTTCGTCGGTAATAACGATCAAATCATTATCTATCGCGATTTTCGCGATTTTTTCCATCTGGACCTTGTTCAAAGTCGCGCCGGTCGGGTTGCACGGGAAATTCAGCAGCAGCACTTTGCTTTTCGGCGTGATTTTTTTGCGGATCGCCTCCGGATCAACCGCGAACTCGTCCTTTTCACTGGTTTCGACCACTACCGGCACACCGAATGCCATCTTTATTTCCGAGGCATAGGAAACATAGCACGGTTCATGATAGATAACTTCATCTCCGGGATTAACCAAGGCGCGGATCGCCAGGTCCAGCGCTTCGCTGACCCCGACGGTGATAATGCATTCGTTTTCCGGCTTGTATTCCACGCCGTAGTCACTGGCAACATATTTGCATACTTCTTTCCTCAAGGAAAGCAGCCCGAGGTTGGAAGTATAGCTGGTATGTCCTTTTTCCAGCGAATAGATTGCCGCCTCGCGGATATTCCACGGGGTTACGAAATCAGGTTCGCCGATGCCCAGTGAAATTACATTGTCCATTGAGCTGACCAGTTCAAAAAAGTCTCTGATGCCGCTTTTCGGCAGTTCCGCAATATGCTTCGCCACGCGAAGTTTAGGGAGTGATTTTAAGTCTTTCATATTCTTCTTCATTATCCATGATCCTTCCGGATTCTTTATATTTTTTCAAAACAAACGTTGTTGATGTGGAAATAATTCCCTCCAGCGTAGACAGCTTACTGGAAACAAATGATGCTATCTCGTTGAGGGAACGTCCTTTAACTTCCACCCTCAAGTCATATCCCCCGGAGACCAGGTAAAGGTCCGTGACCTCCGGGAACCGGGCGATACGCTTGGCGACCCGGTCAAATCCGCCTTCGCGGACGGGCGTTACCTTCACTTCAATCAGGGCGCGGACTACGGAAGCGCCGAACATCACGTCATCATCCACAATTGCTTTATAGCCCTTGATGACTTTGGAGTCTTCAAGTTCCTTGATTATTTTAATAACTTTATTTTCCGGTATGCCCAGACGGGCGCCGATTTCAGCAATGCCCATCCTGGCATTTTCCGTAAGGAGATTAATGATCTTTTTTTTCATTTTTGGCCTCTGTTTCGAGCGTTATTAAACATCAAAATATAATAAATAAAGATAAAACAACGGAGCATTCAGGATCAAACTGTCGAGAAAATCGAAAAATCCGCCCATTCCCGGAATCATGTTTCCGGAATCCTTAACGCCGCAAGTCCGCTTCAATACCGATTCAGTCAAGTCCCCGGCAAAACCGCCGAAAAACAGCACAATGCCAACCAGCAGCGGAAAATGAATGGTGTGTTTATCCAGCGCCGACGCCGATTCGGCAATAGCCGGATCCAGCTCAGGAAAAATCGCTTTAGCCAGAATCAAGCTGAGCAGAACTGAACAGATCAGGCCGCCGATTACGCCTTCATACGATTTATTCGGACTGATTCCGGGAACTACTTTATGGTTTTTTCCGTTCATTAACTTTCCCGACAGGGTTCCCGTCAGATAAGCGCCCGTATCGCCGATTTTGGTTACCGCCACCATAAACAGCAACAGCAGCGAATCAATCCGGTAAATCAGCACGATGAAGCACAGCGGCACCGCCACCATCATGAACACGCCCAATGAATTAACAGCTTTATCAACATATTTATCCCGGTCTTCATACACAAATAACATGAAAACCCACATTCCGACGACTAAAAAAATGACGGCGATCAGAAACATCATTATCTGAATTTCATAAAAAACCATAATCAGCACCATCAGCGCCGTAACCGCGGATGTCAATATTTTAAAGCCTTTTTTATTAATCTTTTCGATCATGGAAAAGGTTTCATAAACCACAAAAAATGCCGAAATCGTGGCAAAACCGGCAAAAGCGATCTGCGCCGCTACCCCTTCCCATAACACTGAAAAGAGAAACAGCGAAACCAGAACGATAAAACTGATTGATCTCAAAACAAAAGTCATCTGTTACCTTCCGCCAAATCTGCGGTTTCGCATTTTATATGCATCAACCGCCTTTATAAACTCTTCTTTATTAAAATCCGGCCACAATGTTTCCGTTATATAAAATTCGGAATAAGAGAGTTGCCATAGCAAAAAATTACTGATTCTGTATTCTCCGCTAGTCCTTATCATCAAGTCCGGGTCCGGAATTTCCGGGTCATAAAGATAGCGCGCGAAACATGCTTCATCAACATCTTTACTGTTTATTTTTCCGTCTTTTGCGTCTTTTACGATCTTTTTAACCGCATCCACGATTTCCGCCCTGCCGCCGTAACTCAAGGCCAGGACTAAAGTTCCGGACTTATTATTCGCGGTTTTCCGGATGGCGTCATTCAGGTTTCTTTTGATGTTCTCAGGCAGTTGTTCGGTTCTTCCGATCGTTTTCAGCCTGATTCCGTTCTCCATCAATTCATTAAGGCGGGTCGTCAGGAAGTCATTTAAAATATTCATCAGCCCGTTAACTTCAAAACTTGGCCTTTTCCAATTTTCCGTGCTGAACGCATAAAGCGTAAGATACTCCAGCCCAATCTCTTTTGCCGCTTTTACTATCTCCAAAACGACTTCCGAACCCTTTTTGTGTCCCTCAAGCCGATCCAATTTATGTTGTTCCGCCCAGCGGCCGTTACCATCCATTATAACAGCGATATGGCGAAGCTTTCTAGCTTCTTTTCCCATAAAAATAATCCTCTATCATTAAACATAAGGTATGATAAATCGGCAAATGATATTCCTGTATCTTATATGCTTCTGTTTCCGGAATCTTTAAAGCCACATCAGCCAGCGCGCAGCATCTGCCGCCGCTTTTTCCGGTCAGCAGCACGGTTTTAATCCCCATGATTGACGCGGTAAGTATGCAATTATAGATATTGGCCGAATTTCCGCTGGTGGATATCGCGATCAGCACATCTCCTTTGCGGCCAAGACCGAAAAGCTGCTGGGCGAAAATCAAATTTGCATCCACGTCATTGGCAAATGCGGTTATAAACGCCGGATGGGAGGTTAATGAAATAGCCCTTAACCCATATTGCAATTTATTTGCAACCTTAAGTCCGTCTTCTCCGAATTTATCCGAGAATTGGTTTTTCAACTCGTCCTTTAATTCTCTTTTTAATATAAATCCTTTAAGCAATTCCCCGGCAATATGTTCGGAATCGGAAGCGCTGCCGCCGTTGCCGCAGGTAAAAACAGTTCCGCCTTTCTTCAAAGATTCCAATATAACTTCATAAGTTGTTCGCACATACTCCTTTAAATCAGCAATCCCAGGATAGCGCCGAATAAGATCATTTAATAAAATATCCATTTTTCCCCGTAATTTTATTGATTCAATCCTTTATCAGGATATTGTATTTTTTAAATATAGCTTACTTTTAAGAAATTTAAAAATCTCTTTTAAGCTATTTTTTATCTTATCTATTGACAACTGTGTTAATAAAAACATATTATTAATGTTAATAATTAAGAAATGATGATAAGGTTTAGTTTAATAAAATTTTCTGAACAATCTTATTAATATGATTTTTTTTGATTTTTCGCTCAAATTTAGCTTTATTAACAGAATTAACAGGGTATAATAATAAAAATAAATAGATATAGAGTATAGGTAATAAGTAATATAAATATATAGCCTGTGAATAAACCAGCTTAAGAAAGGCAGGATAGAGTATGAAATTAAGTATCGGCAAAGACAAATTTTTAAAGGCAATTCAGAAAGTAATCAACATTATCGGCAACAGGTCAACGCTGCCGGTTCTGGGTAATGTCCTCCTGGAAGCAGAGGGAAATGCTTTAACATTAACGACTACTGATCTTGAAATCAGAATTACAACAAAGCTTGAAGCAGCAGTGGAACAAAGTGGCAAGACTACAGTTCCGGCCAAAAAGTTGCATGCTCTGGTCAGCAGATTCATTGGAGATACCGTATGTATAAGCTCCAACGATAAGAATCAGGTGGAAATACAGTGCGGAACCAGTAATTTCAAACTGCTCGGACTTCCGGCGGATGATTTTCCGGTGCCGGTGGATTTTGCTTCTAAAAAGCAGATTAAGTTTAAAGAAACTGATTTCAGCAAGATGCTGGACCAGATATCTTATGCGGTAAGTCTTGATGATACCAGAAAAGTATTGCACGGCATTCTTTGTTCAGTGAAAGAAAATACGATTACCGCGGTGGCCACTGACGGCAAACGGCTGGCACTGGTTGAGAAAGTTCCGGAAAGTTTCAGCGGCGATGAAGGCGATACGATTATTCCGCTTAAAACCGCCGTGGAAATTAAAAGACTGCTGGACGGTTCTGGAATAGTGACTATCGAAATTGGCGAAAAGCAGGCTTCTTTCAAAACTGATACGGTATTGCTGACAACAAAATTGATTGAAGGCAATTATCCTAATTACCGTCAGGTAATTCCTGCGTCATTCAGCAAGGTTTTTGAAGTTCCGTCGGCAATTTTCCTGGCAAAACTTGAACTTGTTTCATTGGCCCTGTCTGATTCCAGTTCATATATGATCGTAAAATTTGATAATAACCGCCTGACTTTTGAAGCTTCCAGCAATAATATAGGCGAAGGTAATGACTATATTGATATTGATTACAAGGAAAACAGAATTGATATATCATTTAATCCTTCATTCCTGGCTGATCCGTTCAGACATTGTGACGCCGATAAGATTAAAATGAAAATCAATGACGGTTTCAGTCCGGTGGCGATTGAAGGCGGCGAAGGTTTCCTTTACGTAATTATGCCGATGAGAAACAGATAATAGCAAATCTGGTTCTTAAATTTGTTTTTGTAAATAAGCTATATAAACAACTTTTATATAGCTTATTTCTTTTATGGCTGGAAAAATGTTATGATTAAAAGACTTCTTCTAAGAAATTTCAGAAATTACATAGAGGCGGATCTGTCCATAAATTCCCCGTTGAATGTTTTTACCGGCAGAAACGGTCAAGGGAAAAGTAATCTGCTGGAGGCTGTCTTTTTTATCAGTATGCTGCGTTCGTTCCGCACTTCGCAAATTAAAGACTTAAAAACTATCGGCAAAGATAATTCCTATGTGGGAGCTGAAATAAACCGTCAGAGCTGGACTGAATTTCTGGAAATAAACATTTCCGACGCCGGTAAACGAAAATTAAGCATAGACCATGTTCCGGTTTCCCGCGCCAGCGAATTCATTAAACGCATCAAGGCGGTGGCTTTCTCGCCGGACGACATCAACATCATCACCGGGGTCTCCAGTCTCAGGCGACGCCTGCTGGACATGTTCATTTCGATGATGGAACCGGAGTACCTTTCGGCGCTGCACGATTATTCGCTGGCGCTGAAATCCAGAAATGCCGTCATCAAGTCGGACCGGAATGTAAATGTTATTAAAGCGTTCGAACCGGTAATGGCTTCCGCAGGCAGTTTCATCGCCGCTCACCGTCAGCAATATTCCGGAATTCTCGGCGGTGAAATCGAAAATATTATCAAACATTTCTTTCCCGAAAAAGTTGCTTTTGATATTAAATACCGCAATAGCGCCGGCACTGACGATTATAACCGGTACATGGAGATTTTCGAGAAAGAACGAGAGCGCGATATTCGCCGCGGTTATACCAGTTTCGGGCCGCAACTGGACGATTTTGACTTCAATTATAACCATAAATTATTAAGGAATTACGGGTCCACCGGCCAGTGCCGCCTGATTTCGCTTTGTATGAAAATGGCCGAAGTAAACCTGCTTTCCGCCGACAAAGACAAAAGCGGCATTGTTGTCCTGGTGGACGATGTGACCGGTGAGTTGGACGCGGTTACGCGGGAAATGTTTTTCAAGGTAATCAATCAGGCCGGACAGATATTCTTTACTTTTACCGAGAAGCCAGTGGATGATTTTTTCAAAACCGCCGCCTTCTATGAAATCCAGGATGGAAAAGTCATTTGCAAAAACGGAATAATGGAATAAGCTTATTCAGGTATCTAAAAGAAGTGAGAGAAAAATGTCAGACAATAACCAACCGTTTGAAGGCAACTTAAATATTCTGGTCGTGGATGACGAGGCGAATATCCGGAAAACCATAAATATTTGCCTGGAATCCTACGGCAATCAGGTTACGGCGGTCAGCAATATTCATGACGCGGAAGCGGAAGCCCGCAGACAGGTTTTTGACCTGGCATTTGTGGACTTGCGTCTGGGCACCGACAATGGAATGGACTTGATTCCGGTTCTGCTGAGCGCTTCGCCGTGGCTGAAAATAGTCGTAATTACCGCGTATGCCACCATTGATACTGCCGTGGAGGCCATGCGCCGCGGCGCGACGGATTATATTCAGAAACCGTTTAACCCCGAACAGTTGCTGCTGGTTGTCGCCCGCGTGGCCGATATGCGCCGCATGGAACAGCGCATCGCGATTTTGCAGGAAGATATTGACCGTTCAAACCCGGCGGGATTTTTCAATTCCAACCATCCGGAAATGCAGCGCACGATTGAAATCGCCCGGCAGGTTGCGGCTTCCGAAGCCGTCATAATGCTGCTGGGGGCCAGCGGCACCGGCAAAACCGTGCTGGCCAGGGCGATTCACGGCTGGAGCAAACGCGCCGGCAAGCCGCTGGGCGTCATTTCCTGCCCGTCGCTCAGCTCGCAACTGCTGGAAAGCGAACTTTTCGGACATGTCAAAGGCGCGTTCACCGGCGCCGTCCGGGACAATCCGGGACGCATTGCCGCTTGCGAAAAAGGAACTATTTTTCTCGACGAAATCGGCGCGATTCCGCTTTCAATCCAACCTAAATTGCTGCGCTTCATCCAGGACCGGGAATATGAGCGGGTCGGCGACCATCAAACCCGCCGGGCGGACGTCCGCATTATCAGCGCCACCAATGAAAATTTGGAACAGGCGGTCAAGGAAGGGCGTTTCAGGGAAGACCTGTACTACCGCCTGAACGTAATTCAAATTAAAATTCCGCCGCTTTGCGAACGTCCTGATGATATTGAGGATATCGCCAATAACATGCTGGCCTTTTTCGGGGCGCAAAACCACAAGACATTTGCCGGTTTTTCCGCTGACGCCATTGCGGCGCTGAAAAATTACGGCTGGCCCGGCAACATCCGCGAATTGCGCAACGTCATCGAACGCGCCGCGATTCTATGTCAGAACGAATATATCGGAACGGAACATTTGCCGGAAGCCATGGTCCCCAGAAACGAAATGACCGAACTCGGAGCCATGGTCCCGCTGGAAAAAATCGAAGAAGTCCATATCCGGCGGGTAATCGCCGCCGCCAAATCCCTGCATGAAGCCGCGGAGGTTCTGGGCATTGACCAGGCCACCCTTTGGCGCAAACGCAAGCAATACGGCATCTGACGCATTGCAAAATGCAACATGCCGGGGCGGTAGTTTTGCATAAATCAAGATAATCCGCGCTTTCTCCTCTCTTTTTGCCTGAAAAAGATTTTAAATTTCTGGCATGACATCTGCTAGTATCTAAAGCGATAGTTTTATTGTAATATCTTTTTAATTTCAGGATTTAATATGATTTCGGGAATAAGGACAAAACTTTTACTGGGATTTGGCGGCCTGTTCGCAATTGTTGCCATTCTCGGCCTGCTTACGATAGGACAGATTATTGATCTCGGCCAGTCGATCAATGTGATTCTCCGGGAAAATTATATCAGTGTCATTGCCTGCCAGAATATGCGCCAGGCGCTTGAGGGAATTGATAGCGGAACGGCATATTCGCTGCTTGGCAATCCGGGAGAAGGACAAAACCAGATAGATTTAAACTTAAAAAGTTTTCATGACGCCCTGGCAACAGAACTGAGCAATATTACAGTTCCCGGAGAAAAAGAAAAGGCGGAAAAATTAAAAGCTCTTTTTGAAGAATATGAAAAGAAAATCCCGATGGTCAACGATAAAAATCAGCCTTTTGAATCCAGGCGGGAAGCATATTTTAAAACTCAGTTGACCGGAACTAAAGGAATTAACGGCCTGCTCCAGGAAATCATCCAACTGAATCAGGATAACATGCAGCAGGCAAACCGTGCGGCGAAGCACCGCGCGGAAGCAGCGTTTAATCAGATGCTGGCCGCGATTCTGGCATGCGCCGCCGCCGCTCTGGCATTGAGTTTTTTCGTCCGCCATTGGATCCTGGCCCCGATTCATACTTTGATTGAATCGGCCAATGACATCCGCAAGGGCAACCTTGACCTCGTGCTGGAAGTAAAATCCAAAGACGAAATCGGGCTGTTGTCGGAAGCGTTTAACGCCATGGCGGAAGGTCTCCGGAGTGTGCGCGCGAACGACCGGCGCGAATTAATGCGCAACCGGCAGACCAATATTGAAGTTTTTAAAGCATTGCCGGATGCGGTGGTGGTGCTTGACTTTGACGGCAGAGTGGAAGTGGCCACGGAAACCGCGGAACGTTATTTCGGACTGAAACCCGGAGTTATGGTAAAGGATGTCGGGCTGGACTGGCTGTCAAAACTCGTTGACCGCGCCTTGCTGGAATGGCGGCCGGCCGAAAATACCGGCAAGGGTAAATTTGTTCAGTATTTTATCGAAAACCGGGAACACTTCTTCCAGCCGTCGGTAGTTCCGATTCCGGCGACGAGAGATCAGGGGGAGCTTACCGGATGTTCTCTCGTCATTAAAGACGTAACCCGGAATTATGAGCAGAATGAACTGAAAAGAGGCGTGGTTGCCACGCTTTCCCACCAGTTGAAAACCCCGCTCACTTCGTTGCGCATGTCCATTCATCTGCTGCTGGATGAAAAAATCGGCGTGATTAATGAAAAGCAGACTGAACTGCTGATTACGGCCAGGGATGACAGCGAAAGGCTGGCGGACATACTCGACAATCTGCTGGACATCAGCCGCATCGAATCCGGCAAGGATTTCCTGGAATTCCAGAAAATGAGCCCGGCGGAGCTTGCCCGCGCCGGCGCCGAACCGTTTCTGGTCGAGGCCAAAGACAAAGGTATTCATGTTCAATTTGCCGTTTCTGATGATTTGCCGGAAGTAAATGCCGACCCTGCCAGAATAGATCATGTTTTCAGCAATCTGCTGTCCAATTCGCTGCGTTTTACCAATCCCGGCGGCTTGATTGCGATTTCCGCGGAACCGGTTGCCGGCGCGGTTAAGTTTACGATTAAAGATACCGGCAAAGGTATTCCCAAACAGTATCATGATCAAATTTTCGAGCAGTTTTTCCGTATTCCCGGCCAGGAAAAAAGTTCCGGCGCGGGACTGGGGCTGGCAATCGTCAAGGAGATTATTGAAGCGCATGACGGAAAAGTCGGCGTGGAAAGCGACGCCGGACAGGGCGCGGCGTTCTGGTTTACGCTGCCGCTGGCGGAAAACAGTAAGCCGATGCAATAATAATTTAATCATATAGGAATTTGTATTTTTATCATGTTTTATGATTGCGCAGCAATCTTTGGACTGCGGCGCCCCTGCGCCGCTTTAGATTGGGTATAGCGTCACAAATATTTTGCCGATACTGGAATACGGAAGTTCTATAGCAAAACCAAAGCGGCGCAGGGGCGCCGCAGTCCAAAGTCAGGCCGGAGCACCTGACAGGAAAGTCCCGGCGCAGCCGGTTAAGTGCAAGAATAATTTTATTAAGGAGTTCAGCTATGATTTATGTCGTTACAATCGCCACCGTTTTTTGCTTCGGCTACCTGGTATACGTCCTGGTTTGGCCGGAAAAATTTTAAGCAGGAGAAACTGTTATGTCCATACTTTTTACAACGCTGTTTTTTATTGTCGCAATCGCGGTTTCCTGGCCGCTGGGATATTTCCTGTTTCGCGTCATGGAACCGGGGCCGAAACTTTCGCCGCCGCATGCCGGACTGGAAAAATTCATCACCCGCATTGGCGGCAGATTTATTACGCAGGGCTCAGACTGGAAAGAATACAGTATTGCCATGCTGATTTTCAATGCCCTGATATTTGCCGTGGTATTCCTGGTTTTGCTCGGACAATCAGTCCTGCCGCTTAACCCGGACGGCAAAGGGCCGCTGGAATTAAGCATGATATTTCATACGGTTGCTTCGTTTGTGACCAACACGAACGCGCAGCACTATTCCGGCGAAGTCTCCTTGAGTTATTTCTCGCAGCTTGCCCTGATGTGGTTGCAGTTTGTTACTCCGGCGGTCGGCCTCGCGGCGCTGGCGGCAATCTGCCGGGCGCTGGCCGGATCAACTGACGTCGGCAACTTCTACCGGGACACGCTCCGGGCAACGCTTTTCATTCTGCTGCCGATGTCCATCGTTGTCGGATTGATACTCGTATTTTCCGGAGTTCCCATGACGCTGGGCGGAACCATCAAGGCGATAACCTTGGAAGGTCCGGAGCAATTGATTTCCCGCGGCCCGGTCGCGGCATTTGTCGCGATCAAGCAGCTTGGCACCAACGGCGGCGGCTTTTTCGGCCCGAATTCGGCGCATCCGTTCGAAAATCCGAGTTTTTTCACGAACGCGATTGAATGCTTATGCATCATTATCATTCCGATGGCCTGTGTCTGGATGTTCGGGAGAATTACCGGCAGAATGAAACACGCGCTGGTGATTTTTATCGTAATGGGCAGCCTGATGATTGCCTGCGCCGGACTGGCGGAATATTTTGAAAATGCTCCGGCCAGAGCTTTGACCGGGTTGCCGGTTGCTCAGAATGTCGGCAATCAGGAGGGGAAAGAATTAAGGTTCGGAACAGAAGCAAGCGCGTTATGGAGCGTCGTTGCCACCTCCACCAGCAACGGTTCGGGAAACTGCATGTACGACAGCCTGAATCCGCTGACCTTGCTGCTGCCGCTGTTCGGCATGTGGTCAAACGTGGCGTTCGGCGGTGTCGGCGTCGGCTTTATCAATATGTTCATGTATATCATTATCGGGGTGTTCATCTGCGGCATGATGGTCGGCCGGTCGCCGGAATATCTGGCGCGGAAAGTGGAAACCCCGGAAATGAAGGTGGCGCTGCTGGCCTTGCTGGTGCATCCGCTGCTGATTCTGGGTTGCACCGCCTGGTTCGCCATGACCCCGCTGGGCGCCGACACGGTCGGGAATCCCGGCAGCCATGGATTTACGGAAATATTGTATGAATTCACTTCCGCCGCCGCCAATAACGGCTCCGGGATGGCCGGGCTTAAAAACAGCACGATACCGTGGAATGTGGTAGCCGGAATCGTCATGCTGCTGGCGCGTTTTATCCCGATAATCCTGCCGTTGGCGATAGCCGGGATGCTTGCCGCGAAAAAACCGGTTCCGGAAACCAGCGGCACCCTGCACACCGACCGGACGCTTTTCGGATTTGTGCTGCTGGGCAGCGTAATCTTTATCGGCGCGCTGTTGTTTCTGCCGGTCGCGGTGCTTGGCCCGATCGCTGAACACTTGAGCGTATTAACTAAATAAGGACTTTTTAAAATGAATAATATTGAAATCAACCAGCAGATCAAGCTCCAGCGCAGACATTCCCGGAAAGCCGGGATTTTTGAGAAAAAACTGGTAAAGGAAGCCGTGCGGCAGTCGCTGGTCATGCTTGATCCGCGAATCATGGTCGGCAATCCGGTCATGTTTGTCACCGAAATCGGGGCTGCCCTCACCACCATGATTATTGTCAGCGACCTCTGGAGCAAATCTCCGGATGCCGCCTATACTTTTGTTGTTGCCATCGTCTTATGGCTTACCGTACTGTTCGGCAATTTTGCCGGAGCCCTGGCCGAAGCGCGCGGCAAAGCCCAGACCGAATCGCTGAAGATGACCCGGCGCAGCACTCCGGCCAGAAAACTCCTTAGCAACCAGCAAATTGAGGAGATTCCCTCGACCGCGCTTAAAGCCGGCGACATAATAATAATTCAGGCCGGCGAAATCATCCCCGGCGATGGCGAAATCCTTGAAGGCGCCGCCAGCGTGGACGAATCGGCGGTGACCGGCGAATCCGCCCCGGTATTGCGTGAAGCCGGCGGCGACTGTTCCGGAGTTACCGGCGGCACGCGGCTGCTTTCCGACCAGTTGATTGTGCGCATCACCTGCGGGGCCGGAGATTCTTTCCTGGACCGGATGATTGCGCTGGTCGAGGGCGCTTCCCGGCAGAAAACGCCCAATGAACTGGCGTTGACGGTTACGCTGGCCGGACTGACGCTGGCATTCCTGATGGTCACGGCCACGCTCCTGCCGATCGGCAAATTTTTCGGCACGGTTATTCCGGTGCCGACGCTGGTGGCGCTGCTGGTCTGCCTGATTCCGACCACGATCGGGGCGCTGCTCTCCGCCATCGGGATCGCCGGCATGGACCGGGCGCTGTCGGCGAATATCCTGGCTAAAAGCGGCAAGGCCGTGGAACTGGCCGGCGACATCGATACGCTGCTGATAGATAAAACCGGCACCATTACCGTGGGCAACCGCCAGGCGACGGAATATTATCCGCTGGCCGGAGTGGACACGGAAACGCTGGCCGTGGCCGTAACCATCGCCTCATTCGGCGATCAAACCCCGGAAGGCCGTTCCGTGCTGACGCTCGGCGAAGAACGGCTGGGCAACAAATATCCCGTTGAAAATCCCAGCGCCAAACTGATTCCGTTTTCCGCGCAGACCAGATTGAGCGGCGTGGATATCGGGACGGACAGTTACCGGAAAGGCTCTTTCGACGCGATCAGCAAATACGTCCGGCAGCAGGGCGGAACCATTCCGGAAGAACTTCAGGGGGTGGTTGAAAAGGTTGCCGTCAAAGGCAGTACCCCGCTGGTCGTGACCGAAAACAACCGGATTCTGGGCGTATTGGAACTTTCCGATATCCTGAAAGTCGGCATCCAGGAACGCTTCGCCCGCCTCCGCGCCATGGGTTTGAGAATCGTCATGGTCACCGGCGACAATAAATTGACCGCCGCCACCATCGCCCGCGAGGCCGGAGTGGATGACTTTATCGCCGAAGCCAGGCCGGAAGCCAAACTGGAATATATCCGCCGTGAACAGAAACAGGGGCGACTCGTCGCCATGATGGGGGACGGCACCAATGACGCTCCCGCGCTGGCGCAGGCCGATATCGGCGTCGCCATGAATTCGGGAACGCAGGCGGCGAAAGAAGCCGGCAATATGGTTGACCTGGACAGCGACCCCACCAAACTGATTGAAGTCATTGAAATCGGTAAGCAGTTGCTCATAACACGCGGTGCGCTTACCACCTTTTCAATCGCCAATGACATGGCCAAGTATTTCGCGATTGTCCCCGCCATGTTTATCCTGGCGATGCCTCAGTTGGGCGTAATGAACGTGATGAACCTGGCGACGCCGCACAGCGCGATCCTTTCAGCATTGATCTTCAATGCCGTAATCATTCCGCTGCTGATTCCGGTCGCGATCAAAGGGGTCAAATACCGGCCGGCGGGCGCGGATTCGCTGCTCCGCCGCAATCTGCTGATCTACGGGCTGGGCGGGGTTATTCTGCCGTTTATCGGGATTAAACTTATTGACATGCTGCTGGAATTGCTCAAGCTGGCATGATAAAACTTTCAGGAGGAAGAGAAATAAAATGAAACACTTGATAATATCGTTGAAACTGATCGTGCTGACCGTTGCCGTATGCTGTATCGCCTATCCGACGCTCATCTATGCGGCGGCGCAACTCTGCGCGCCATACACCGCCAACGGCTGGCTGCTGACCGATAAAACCGGCAAGGTCACGGGCAGCGAGATCATCGCGCAGGCGTTTGCGCAGGATAAATATTTCCAGTCGCGGCCTTCCGCGGCGGATTACAACGCCTCGTCCGCCGGCGGCAGCAACCTGTCGCCGAATAATCCGGCAATCGCGGAACGGGCTAAAACACTGATTGCCAAGTTCAAAGCCGATGAAAAGAATAAACTTCCGGCCGACCTGGCGACCGCTTCCGGCAGCGGGCTCGACCCGCACATAACCATGGAAGCGGCATTATTTCAGGCCAGACGTGTTGCGGACGCCAGAAAAATGTCCATCGAAAAAATTAAAGAAATCCTGAATAAAACTGCCGTCCGGGCCAACCCGCTTGGCGACGAAACCATGCTGATAAATGTATTGATGGTCAATCGTGAGCTTGATTCATTGAATGAAAAGTAATATCGTAGATAACTTTAAATAGAGGCGGCTTTGACTATGGCAATCAACGAAAATCGGGCTGACAGTTTTCTGCGGATGATCCGGTTGTCGGAACGCGGCAAGCTGAAAATTTACCTCGGCTATTGCGCGGGGGTGGGCAAAACGTATCAGATGCTGCTGGAAGCGCACCGCCTGAAAAAAGAAGGCGTTGACGTCGTTGTCGGCCTGGTCGAAACCCACCAGCGGCAGGATACCGCCGCCTTGCTGGAGGGATTGGAAATAATTCCCCGGACGAAAATTCTTTATCACGGCATCGAAGTCGAGGAAATGGATGTTGAAGCTGTTTTCAACCGCAAACCCGCTGTGGCGCTGGTGGACGAACTGGCTCATACCAATATTCCGGGCAGCAAAAACGCCAAACGCTACCAGGATGTTGAAGATCTGCTCCAGGCCGGGATTCATGTCATCTCCACGCTCAACGTCCAGCATCTGGAAAGCCTCTATGATACCGTGGAAAAAGACCTGAATGTCAAAGTCAAGGAGCGCATTCCGGACAAAGTTCTGCTGGAGGCGGATCAGCTTATCAACGTGGACTTGACGGCGGAAGACCTCAGAAAACGCCTTGAGGAAGGCAAAGTCTACCCTCCAAACCGCATCAACGCGGCAATGGAACAATTCTTTAAACAGTCCAATCTGGAAGAACTCCGGGAACTGACCCTGCGCGAACTGGCTTCGCAAATAGATTCCAGACGACGGGATAACCTGGCGGCGGATAATTTAACTCCGTCATCGCCGGACCAGATCATGGTTTGCTTAAGCTCGCACGGCCCGAACCGGGACATGCTGCTGCGCTACGCCTCCAGGCTGGCCGGGCGGCTCAACCGTTCCTGGTATGCGTTTTACGTTCAGACTCCGGCGGAAAGCCCCGCCGCGATTGACGCCGGAACCCAGCGCGTTCTTTCAACCACGCTTACCCTGGCCAAACAGCTTGGCGCAATGGTTTTTACCTATAAAGGCGAAGATGTTGTCAAAACCATTCTGCAATTTGCGAAAGAGTACCGGGTCGGACACATTGTCGTCGGCGTTCCCGGCCATAAAATTTCCATGCTGGGCAGGCTGATTGGTCAAACCAGTGTTGTCGAGCGGCTGATCCGCGAAAGCAACGGCATTACGTTGACGGTGCTGGATACCAGGCAGTCGCATCAGAAAATCGGGGAAGTGACAAAATCCGAAGAAGAAATTTCCATGGCAAAAATCCTCCCCCGGTCCGGCTTACAGTTTGCGGAACTGATACCGGAATCCAGAATTTGTTTTTGGGATGCTCCGGTGAATAAAACAGACGCCGTCAATGCCCTGATTGATCTCGTCATGCCCGCCCTTTCCGGCTTCCAGCGGGATACGATCCGTGACGCCGTCGCCAAACGCGAGGAACAGGGTTCGACTTTTCTCAACGAGGGCGTAGCGTTTCCGCATACCCGCGTGGCCGGCCTGACCGATCCGGTAGTGGCCATGGGGATCGCCCGGAAAGGCATCGCCGACCTCGAAAGCGGGGTCGCTCCATACTTCGTTTTCCTGATACTCAGCCCGGCCGATATGAATGCGCGGCATGTCCAGATACTCAGCGGACTCAGCCGCCTGTCCATGGACAGTTTCGTCATGCCCCGGCTGAAATCCGCCAGAAATCCCGCACAGATAAATGAACTGTTCAAGGAATGGGACGGCCTTGCCGCCGCAAAAGAGAAAAAACCCGCGCAAAAATGACCTTCCCTTGCATTATGAAAAAAGCGGTTTACCTTAGATTTAAGGCGTAGGAAATGAACAACAGAACCTTTTGCAAAATAAGTTTTGCGAAAGACACAAAAAGGGGGTTGGCATGAACAAAATCATAACGTTGTTGGCTGGAATGTTGCTTGTCGCGGGTTTATCCGGCTGTTTGAGTCCTGCCGGAGACAATCTGACGGACAAGAAGGCGACCGTTAAGGCAATGAGCGATGACAGTTTGCAGGAGTTTTATGTCAAATATCCCGAACTCAAACAAAAAGTCAGCCAGGCGGCGGGATACGCGATATTTAAAGACTTCGGAGTGGATATTTTCATTCCTTCAACCGAAAGCGGCTGGGGTATGGTATGTAACAACGCCACCGGCGAAAAAACCTACATAAAGATGTTTTCTTTCGGGGTTGGACTTGGCATGGGAATAAGGGACTTCCGCGCGTTGTTTGTCTTTAAAGACCAGGACAATATCAGTAAATTCATTAATTCCGGCTGGGGCTTGGGCGTCCAGGCAAACGCGGCGCTCCGGTTTGGCGATGTCGGCGACGGGATTGCCGGGGCGGCGGAAGTTTCCCCCGGAGTAACATTGTATAAAGTTACCCGCAACGGGATTGTGCTTCACGCCACAGTTCAAGGGACTAAGATATGGGGCAATGAAGACATGAATGCAAAATAGCATTCGGCGGAAAAACTATAAAATCATGACGGCACACAATTTCTAGTATTTCGTTCTTAAAATAATGTATTATTAAATAACACCAGCCTCATCCATTTTATATTTCCAGCGAAAAACAACTGGCTCTTCGTTAATTTCCTGTATTCCTTGATATATACGCGTTTCAAG
>TBL_comb47_HYPODRAFT_10003820_pt1 | contig 17640 bp, 17 predicted proteins | sample TroBogypolimnion_40_FD_10682 | JGI IMG/M metagenome (IMG submission 10682)
AGCATACGGTATGGAGCTGTTCTCGGTAGAGTGTTGCAAATTGTACTCTCCGGTTTCTGTTCCCTGCCCATTTTCCGGAAAATTCCTTGTTGAGTTCGCAGCGTCATGGTTAACTGAAAGAAATAAATAATAAAATTTTCTTTGAGATGGGGATAGTGGCGCTCCTGCGGCCTGGAACGGGGGCCTTCCGAGGTTTTGCGATGGGCATTCCGGAGATGCACGTTTTCTTCCGGGGATTTACAGGCTGGGTGAAATTTCCCTGGAGGTCGGGTTAATCTTTGAGGCTGATTTTTCTTGACATTTTGCAAAAAAAAAGGAAGATCTTGAAGCTGAAGAATTTCAGAAGACCGTTGGCAGGATTTCCAAAGAAGTCGAATTGATAAATCGATATTCAATAATAATTTATAGCTCCCATGTATTTTCTGTTGAATGCTCAACAGATATGGGCGCTGACCTTGATATTTTGGCGCCGGATTCCCCATGCCTCCCCGGCTCTTGCCGTCAACGACTCCGTTCCGCTTTCAGGCTCTTCGGCCTCAAGGAAGGGCCCCTGACGCATCTGACCGGCGCCGTTTGATAGTTTTTTCGTATGCAGGATATGGAGGCGGGATTACTGCCCCGCCTCTTGACGGTCACGAATGCGGTGTGGCCGCAGCCCTGTGAGCCCGTCGCATGTGGGGCAGCGTTGAATTTAATATGTCTATCCTGATGAGGGCAGAATGAGGATGCATTCGGCATGCCTTATTTCTGGCTCCGCTTCAGGGGAGGCATGCAAGTATATTGTAAACCATAGATTTGAGGTGTCCGAATGATTTACCATGTGTTTCCATTTCTTACCTGGTTCAAGGATTACGATTTCGGCAAATTCAGGATAGATTTCCTTGCCGGTATCACTGTTGCTCTGGTTCTGATACCCCAGTGCATGGCCTATGCCCAGCTGGCCGGACTGCCAGCCTATTACGGATTGTATGCGGCGTTTATGCCGCCGCTCGTGGGGGCGCTCTTCGGATCAAGCCGGCAGCTTTCAACAGGGCCGGTTGCCGTCGTGTCCCTGATGACCTCAGCCACGCTTGCGCCCTTGGCGACAGCCGGTTCTGCCGAGTTTATTGCCTATGCCCTTCTCCTGACCTGCATCGTCGGGATCTTTCAGCTGTCACTGGGCATATTGAGGCTGGGCCTGGTCGTGAACTTCCTGTCTCATCCTGTTGTCAACGGGTTTACCAATGCTGCGGCCATCATCATTGCTACCTCGCAGTTGTCAAAGTTCTTCGGGGATGATGTGGTTGAAGCGGAACATCACTATGAGACCATGGTTCGCGTCTTTAAAGCAGCGGTTGATTATACGCATTTTCCCACCCTGTGCTATGGAGTAGGGGCCATTATTCTCATGGTTGTTCTTAAAAGAATTGACCGGCGAATACCCAACGTGTTGGTGGCGGTGGTCATCACCACCCTCATTTCCTATTTCACCGGGTACAATAAGGACGTCCAAGTTGATATTGCAACTATCAAGGTTCCGGAACTTCAGCAAAAGCTTGATGCCTTCAATGCTGTTGTCAACAATATGGCCACACTTGGCGGGGAGAGAAAAACCCTGACGCTGAAACTTGATGAGGAGGTCAGCGCCCAGAAGGCTCAGGGGCAGAGCGGAAAATCCCCTGAGTCCGTAAATCTCCAGGCTCAAATCCAGATTCTGAGTATGAAAATGGATGAAGAAAAGGAAGCTCTCGAAGGGATGCAGATGTCTCTCAGGACCCTGAAATTCGAGGGGGTCAAAAATGACGACAAGACCTACACCTTTTATGACAAGGGGGCTGCTCCATCGGGTTCCGTGCTCAGCGGCAGGACCTGGCGATTGAAGATCGGCAATACGCCGATCAACCTGACTAAATTGCGGGTCATGGGTGGTGGCGCCGTTGTCGGCAAGATTCCTGAGGGGCTGCCGAAATTCACACTCCCGGTTGTTTCCGCAAGAGCCGTAGTCAAGCTGTTGCCGACGGCTGTGATCATTACACTGCTGGGGTTCATGGAGGCCATCGCCATCGCCAAGGCTATTGCCGCCCAGACAGGGCAGACTCTGGATCCAAACCAGGAATTGATCGGCCAGGGACTTGCCAACCTGGTTGGTTCCTTCTCTTCGAGCTATCCCGTTTCCGGTTCCTTCTCCCGTTCGGCGGTCAACTTTCAGGCCGGGGCCACTTCAGGAGTTTCTTCGGTTGTCACTTCCATTGTGGTGGTCATCACGCTTATTTTCTTTACTCCCCTGCTGTATCATCTTCCGCAGGCGGTGCTGGCGGCAATTATCATGATGGCGGTTATCGGCCTGATAAACGTCAAAGGTTTCATTCATGCCTGGAAGGCTCAATGGTATGACGGGGCCATATCCATTCTGACCTTTGCCGTTACCCTNTATTTNGCACCCCATCTGGACAACGGGATATTCCTGGGCGTCCTTCTGTCCATGACCGTCTTTCTGTACAAGTCCATGCGTCCGGTTGTGGCCAGTCTGTCCATGAACGAAGAGAATGTCCTCAGCAGCGCCGAGACAGACCGTCTCAAAGGCTGCAGGCATATTTGCGTGCTGCGCTTTGATGGTGCGGTCTTTTTCGCCAACGCCAGCTATCTGGATGAGCAGGTCCTGAAGTTCAGAAGCGAAAGGCATGAGTTGCGCTATGTCCTTCTCGATGCCCGCGGAATCAACGATGTGGATGCCTCGGGCGAAGAGGCCCTTGATCTGCTCTGCAAGCGGATGCGGAGTGCGGGGCTGGGTTTTGCCATGTGCGGGGTGAAAGGACAGGTGATGAAGGTGATGACCCGCACGGGACTCATCAACAAAATCGGTAAGGGAAACATTTATGCCGATAGCCGAGCGGCAGTCAGCGCCTTGACGAAAAAGGTCCACGAAGAGAGCGGTCTCTCTCAGGCCTGTGACAATTGTCCGTTGACAAAGTATCTGCCGTCTGATAAGTGATAGCGATTCTTTTTTCTCCTTGTAACTGGTCGTTTAAACACAAAGATATCGGAATTTAAGGACGATCGGGGACGGGCGGCGAGGCACGGCGATTCTTTCGGGATGCCGTGCCTTATTTTGAGTGCTCGCAGAGGAGTAGGCTATGCGTCGCTCGGGTGATACTTTGCTGGTGTGAACCGATGGAAACTTTTTTTGTCGCGCTTGGACTCCTGCTGGTCGGTGGGATCTTCCCGCTCTTGACGAGCCGGTTCTTTAGATTTATGAAGACCGGGTATATATGCGCAACCATAGCCGGGTGCGGGTTCGGCCTGTGCGCGGCTGCAATACCCCTGAGGAATCCGGAAATACTTTCCGTTTCCTGGCCCTGGCTGCATCTCTTTACGCTTTCCTTTTCCCTGGATTCACTCTCTGCTATTTTCCTGATTCCGATTTTCTTCATCTGCCCGCTGGCGGCGCTCTACAGTTATCACTATATGGCGAAGGTGCAGCAGTCGGGACGGACAGCGGTCAGCCTGTTTTTTTTCACTGTTCTCATCATCTCCATGGCGCTGGTGGCTACTGCCGGGAATATCATCACCTTTGCGCTGTCCTGGGAGATCATGTCGCTTTCCTCGTTTTTCCTGGTGATGTATGAATATCAACGGGAAGCAACCCGGCAGGCCGGCTATCTGTATTTTATCTTTGCCCAGGCCGGTGCCATGCTCATCTTCGCGGCCTTTGCGGTGGCCTACAGCCATACAGGCAGTTTTTCTTTTGCCGACTTTGCCGGGATTCCAGCCCAGGCAAAAATGATTGTCTTCTTTCTGGCGCTGATTGGTTTCGGCTCGAAGGCAGGAATCTTTCCAGTTCATATCTGGCTTCCCCATGCCCACCCGGCGGCCCCCTCGCATATCTCTGCCGTGATGTCCGGGGTTATGATCAAAATGGGTATCTATGGAATAATACGGATGTACAGCCTGCTCCAGGTGACAGATCTGGTCTTCGGCCAGTCCGTTCTTTTCTTCGGGATGATCTCCGGGCTCTTGGGAATTGTCTACGCGCTCAGCAAGCGTGACTTGAAAAAGCTGCTGGCATATTCCAGTGTTGAGAATATCGGTATAATCCTTATCGGCGCTGGAACAGGTATGATCGGCGTCTATTCGGGCAATCCCGTGATGGCCGGTTTCGGTTTTGCCGGAAGCCTTCTGCATGTCCTGAATCACTCTCTTTTTAAGACCCTGATGTTTCTCGGGGCAGGAGCCGTTCTGCAGCAGACGAAATCCCGCCATATCGATATGATGGGCGGCCTGATCAAGAGAATGCCGATTACCGGGAAATCCTGTGTCGCCGGTGCCGTGTCAATATCAGGGCTGCCGCCATTCAACGGATTCATCAGCGAGTTCATGATCTATTTTGCGGCCTTTCAAGGCCTTGGACTGCCTGGTCCGACCTCTATTCTGATGATGCTCGCAATTGTTTCTCTGGCCCTGATCGGCGGACTTGCGGTGACCTGCTTCACCAAGGTCATCGGAATTGCTTTTCTTGGAGAACCGCGAGGGGAAAAAGCAGCCTCAGCCTCTGAATGCGGTTGCACCATGACCGTGCCGATGGTCATTATGGCTGCTTCCTGCCTTTTTATCGGCATTGTTCCTGCACCTTTCATCAATACCGTTTTCCTCGGTCTGCGCGATATACATGGAATTGCAGCCGTTTCTCCTGATACCATTGCCGGTCTTGCCGGGAATCTGGCCCTTTTCTCCCGTCTCTTCCTGGGGATTGTCGTTCTCAGCATGATCCTGCGCAGGGTCTGCTATATCAATAAAGAAGTGGCTGCAGGACCGACCTGGGGCTGCGGTTTTACCCGGCCCACCGTCCGGATGCAATATACCGGCGCCTCGTATTCCATGAGCGTGGCCGAATTTTTCAGGCCTTTCGTCAGGATGAACAGCGTCTATTCCGGTATCAAAAAAATCTTTCCCGGTACAACAACCTATGAAACTCAGGTGGAGGATATTGCCGAAATCAGCCTGAGCCAGGGGATTGTCGGGCCGCTTCTGAAGGTGCTCGGAAAGTTGCGCTGGATACAGCACGGCAATATTCAGCTGTATTTTGGATATATTATTCTGACCATCATTGTCATGCTCTTTTTTATCTGAGTATTAACGGTGCTTTTTCTTTCATCCAGAGGTTGTGCATGGAATCGATTATAGCCTATGGCATAGCAATACTTGCGGCTCCGCTTTTCCCCGGCTTTATTTTGAAGGTTAAGGCCTTCATAGCCGGGAAAAAAGGTCCTCCTTTGCTGATAAAATATTATACCCTTGCCAAACTGCTCAGGAAGGGATCCGTGTACAGCACCAGCACGAGTTGTCTCTTTAAAATGGGGCCCACCGTATCGCTTGCGGCAGCCGTTATGGCCCTGCTGTTTGTTCCTCTGGCCGGGGTGGCGCCTGTATTCTCGTTTCACGGGGATGTCATTGCCGTCTTCTATGTAATGGGACTGGGGAGATTCTTCACCATCCTGGCGGCCCTGGACACAGCCTCTCCCTTCGAGGGGATGGGGGCAGCTCGCGAGGCATTTTTTTCCATGCTTGCCGAGGCATCCCTCTTCATGGTGATGATGCTTTTCTATAGATTAAACGGTGCGTTAAGCTTTTCAGGCTATTTTTCCGGAGAGAACCCGATAACCATGACGGGGCCAAACGGCTCGCTCCTGCTGCTGGTCATTGTCTCCCTGTTCATGATTCTGCTCACGGAGAATTCCAGGGTTCCTGTCGATGATCCCATGACCCATCTTGAGTTGACCATGATCCATGAGGTCATGATCCTTGACCATAGCGGCCCGGATCTGGCTCTTATAGAGATTGGAGCTTTCTGCAAGCTTTTATTTTACTCGATTTTTATTACCCATCTGCTCATTCCTGCCAAATCGCTGGATGGATTTCTTTACGGCATGGTCTTCGTGGCCGTGGTCGGAGCGATCTATGTGGCAATTGGCATTATTGAATCCATCATGGCCCGGTTAAAGATGAATCTGGTTCCGAAATATATCTTAACTTCCTTTGCCTTAGCCTCCTTTGCCGCAATTCTTACCACTATGGGGTTGGTCTGATGATACATATGATGGATACAGTTCTGGTGATAATCCTGCTCTCGGTTCTGATTTCGCTGGGATCCAATCGGCTGAAGGCCCTGGTGGAGACCATGGCCCTGCAGGGGATAATGGTCTCTCTGGTCCCGATCCTGCTGGATTATGGGAGGGACGGCCACTATGGCGGCATTCTTTTCTTTCAGATAATGATTGTGATCAAAGGCGTGCTCATCCCCGGCCTCCTCTTTACGGCAGTGAAGAGGATGGCGATCAAACGGGAAATTGAACCCATCATCGGCTATCACGCCTCTCTTCTGGCCGGATTGATCATGATTCTGATCTCCACACTGGTGACCCACAGAATGCATCTGACCCTGCCTGCCGGACGCGAAATTCTGCTGAGCACCGCCATCACCACCCTGGCCGCCGGGCTTTTCCTGATGATGAGCCGGAGAAAGGCCATCACCCAGGTCATAGGCTATCTGATGCTTGAGAATGGGATCTACCTTACCGGCACAGCCCTGACGAAGCAGTCACATACCCTCTATGTCATTGAATTTGGCGTTCTTCTCGATCTGCTTGTCGGCGTCATGATCATGGGAATCATCCTGAACAACATCAAAGATGCCTTCGACGATGTCGATACAACCTATCTTGGAAGCTTAAAGGACTGAAAATATGATTGAATATGTATTTATTCTCCCTATGATCTGCGGGCTTCTCACCCTGCTTCTTCCGGTGGCCCTGGGACGGGGGGTGCTGGTCCTTGCGGCCCTTGTGCATCTGTGTCTGACCATCATGGGGTGGATGGGTAAACTGGCCCCTGTCTATGTCAATTTTTTCAGAGTCACCCCGGAGGGGATGCTGGTCCTTTTGGTGACATCTTTCATCTTCACGCTTATTTCCATCTATGCTGTCTCCTACGCCTATGAAACCAAGCTGCAGAAGGAACGGATATTCATCTGCTGCATGCTGCTCTTCCTGGGTACCATGAGCATGGTGGCTTTGTCCGATCATCCGATTATGCTCTGGATTGCCATTGAGGCCACCACCCTGGTCAGCGCACCTCTGATCTTTATCAAGAGATCCAAGGAGGCCCTGGAGGCCACATGGAAATACGTGATGATCTGTTCTGTCGGCATCGCTTTGGCCCTTCTCGGCTGCTTTTTCATCACCCTGTCCATGGATATCGGAAATGTCGATGTGGCCTTGTCGTTTTCCTCGCTGAATCTGGTGGCAAAACAGCTTGATCCTCTCTGGCTGAAGACCGGATTTGTTTTTGTCGTCATTGGATTTGGAACAAAAATGGGCCTGGCTCCGATGCATACCTGGTTGCCCGACGCCCACAGCCAGGCGCCGAGTTCGGCCTCGGCGCTCTTGTCCGGCGCGCTTTTGAACTGTGCCTTTCTCGGAATCTTTAAGGTCCATGCGCTGATGAATGTGGCGGGTCTCGGGGCCTTTTCCAGTAATGTGCTGGTGGCCTTCGGGCTTCTCTCCGTGCTGGTTGCCGGCATCTTTATTCTCAATCAGCCGGATTACAAGAGGATGCTGGCCTATTCCAGTATTGAGAATATGGGGGTCATTGCCTTTGGTATCGGAGTGGGGGGGATAGCGAGTTTCGGCGCAGTTCTCCATCTCATCCATCATTCCCTGCTGAAATCGTCGCTGTTTTTATCCTCGGGCAATATCCTGATGGGATTCGGTACGAAACTTGTTCCCAAAACGGGGAATCTGGCGAAGCTCTTTCCGATGACCTTCGTCTCTTTTTTTGCGGGCTTTGCCGGCATCTCCGGGTTTCCGCCGTTTGGGATCTTCATCAGTGAACTCCTGATTATCATTGGCGCCTTTCAGGCGGGCCGGTACAAGAGCGTCGGGATTCTGATCTTCGGCCTGATTCTGGTTTTTGCCGGTGCCGCCCGGATTGTCATGGATATTTCCTTTAGAGAGACTGCTCAAAAGGTGCTGGTAAAAGAGAGATTTTTCCGGATCATGCCGTCCTTTGTCCTTCTGCTGACCTCCATCGGGTTCTGCGTATGGATACCCAACAGCGTGTATCAGAAGATTTTGCATACCATAGAGATAGTCGGAGGCGGATTTCATGGATAAGTTTCTGAAAATCACCAATGGTGAACGTATCAGCCGTGCGGCGATTCCAGCCTTGGGCCTGGATGAATTTCTGCAGACGGTGTCGGACTTCGTCAATGCCGATGGGTACGTGGTTCAGTTTTTCGCATATCAGGAAGGCGGGACCAACAGGATGTTGGCCGTTTTGCGCAATGACAGTCTCTTTGTGGCGGAGACCGAGGTCGGGGATGTCTTTCCGTCGCTCACGCAGACCGGGAGCGCAAAGTTTCACATGTTCGAGCGGGAGATCGCCGAGCAGTACGGCATCAGACCCGTGGGGCATCCCTGGTTGAAGCATGTCCGTTATCATGCCAATTATGCTGGGCGCCCCGATATCTTCGGCAATGATTACTCAGTGGATATCCCAGGGAATTATGAGTACTTCAAGGTGGAAGGCGAATCTGTCCACGAAGTTGCAGTCGGGCCGGTGCATGCCGGTATCATCGAGCCGGGCCATTTCCGGTTTCAGTGTGCCGGTGAAGAGGTTCTGCATCTTGAGATTCAGTTGGGGTATCAGCATCGCGGCATTGAAAAAATGCTCACGCAGGTACCGCAGAAGCGTCTTCCCATGTCATCTGTGAGGGCATTGCCGGTGACACCAGCGTGGGACACAACCTCTGCTGCTGCCAGGCCATTGAGGCCCTTGCCGACCTGCAGGTGGAGAAGGGAGCGAGCATCGTCAGGGTAATCGCTCTTGAGCTGGAGCGGATTGCCAACCATGTTGGCGATCTTGGGGCGTTGAGCGGGGATGTGGCCTTTAATCCGCCGGCTTCTTACTTTGGCCGGATGCGGGGAGAGTTTCTCAATCTCCTGCAGGTACTTTGCGGAAACCGTTTCGGCAAGGGGCTCGTACGTCCCGGCGGGATTGCCCATGTCATGGGACCTGAACAATGCCAGTTGATTGCGCAGAAACTTATTGAAATCGCCCCCGAGTTAAGGAACGTCTGCGACCTTCTTTTCTCAGCCCATACCGTGCAGGCCAGGTTTGAAAATACGGGGCCTGTCTCGCTTGCAGTGGCAAAGGAGCTGGGACTGGTCGGTTATGCAGGACGGGCCTGCGGCCTTCCCTATGATGCGCGAACGCTCTTTCCCACCGAGAGGTATGCCGATCTGCCGGGTCTTGTCAATGGAACCGTCAACGGCGATGTCAACAGCAGGGCAGCTGTCCGGCGAGAGGAGATTATGCACTCCCTGTCCTTGATCGAGATGATGCTGGGACAGAATAAAAGGGAATACAAGGCCGTGCAGATGCAGCAATATCAACTCGCTCCGTCATCGCTGGCAGTGACCGTCAACGAGGGATGGCGCGGCGAGGTCTCTCACTGTGTCCTCACCGATGATGCCGGCCGTATTCAACGGTACAAAATTAAAGACCCGTCGTTTCATAACTGGACTGGTCTTGCGATGTCTCTCAGAAATCAGGAGATATCGGATTTTCCTCTCTGCAATAAGAGTTACAATCTGTCGTATTGCGGTTTTGATCTGTGATGAAAAGGGGCTGCCGCTGGCCTCTCGCGCAGGGGCATAGACACTCAGGAAGGTTTTATTATGTTGAAGGTCATTAAAAATAGATTCGAGCAGGGGTGCAGGACCACATCCTATCCCAAGGAACCTATCAGTCTGTACTCTCGTTTCAGGGGGCGTCCGGTGATCAACCCGGATTGCGATCGATCCGTTGCCCGGCAATGCGCGCAAATCTGCCCGCAGGAGGCCATTGATCCGGAGAGGATGACGATTGATCTGGGGCGCTGCACGTTCTGCGGCCACTGTGAGACGGTGGGGGCAGGGGCCTTCGTCCGGTTCAGCCAGGATTTTGAGCTCGGGGCCGCCAATCGGCAGGATCTGATTACCGACGGCCGGCTCCCCGATCTTGCCGTCCATGCCAAGGCCCACTTCAAAAAGCTCTTCGGCCGATCTCTGCAGCTGCGCCAGGTCTCCGCGGCCGGATGCAACGCCTGTGAGGCCGATACCAATGTGCTGAATACGCCCTTCTTCGATCTCTCCCGGTTCGGCATCGATTTCGTTGCCTCTCCCCGCCATGCCGACGGTATCCATGTGACCGGGCCTATTTCCGTGAATATGAAAACGGCCCTGCTGACAACCTACCAGGCTGTGCCGTCGCCCAAGGTGGTCATCGCCAGCGGATGCTGCTCCATCTCAGGGGGACCTTTCTACGGAAGTGATGAGGTTGTCGGGGACCTGAACAGCATCCTGCCGGTGGATCTTTACATCCCCGGCTGCCCGCCCCATCCTCTGACAACCTTGCATGCGTTGCTGAAATTCTTTAAGTAACAGGCGGGCGGGGAGGTTCCCGGGTTTCCAGGCAGGTCTACTTATGGATGAGAGCGGCCTTGTCGGCGGCGTCTGCAAAGCAGTCCACGGGGATCAGCCAGTACCCGTCGGGATGGGCTGATATCGCCTTTCTGGTCTGCTCAGGGATCCAGTGGCTGTCATCGATCAGATTATAGAAGATGCTGTCGATGCCGATAAAGCCGTCGAGGAAGTGGGTGACGATATGCAGGACCTTGCTGGGATAGCCCTGCGGCAGATTCAGCAGATCTGAAGTCTTGCTGGTTCCGGTATTCTCCAGGTCCTTGACCAGACCTTCCAGGATCTGCCGGTTTTTTTGGACGGCTTCGGTCATACAGGCATCGAATGCAGGATGGCTGCCTGGCTTTGCCCCCCTCTCGTCGATGCTGAACAGGTCATAGCGGACGAGTTGCGTGCGTTTAAAAAAATCAATGACCTGCTTCCTGCAGCCTTCATAGGACTCTCCTGCAACAAGCATTTCATGATGGGCAAGTATCTTCATAACAATCCATCGAACGGGCCTTGCCGGCCCGTTCGGAAAAAAGAAACTATTCTATTTTTTCTTTCAAGGCCTTGCCGATCTTGTGTCCCAGATCAACACAGTGGGCAAGATCAGTCGGCTCCGGAACGTATTTCACCCGGAATCCTTCGTCTATGATATCCAGTTTCATCTCGGCCATGGCTTCGTTCAGCAGACGCACAGATTCGCCGGACCAGCCGAAGGAGCCGAACGCCGCGCCGATCTTGTTGGTCGGACGCAGACCGCGCATATACATCAGAAAGCCGGCCATCCGGGGCAGCAATCCGTTGTTCAAGGTCGGAGAACCGAGGATGACGGCGCTGGCGTTCAGCACTTCCTGCATCGCATCGCTTCGGTGGACATACCGGAGATTCATGAGCTTGTGGGATATCCCTTCGTCCTGCAGTCCGTTGGAGATGGCCTTGGCCATCATCTCCGTTGAGTGCCACATTGTATCATAGATGATCAGGGCGTTTCCGTCACCTCTATTGTTGCACCATTTTGTGTAGGCCTTTAAGGCCTTCATCGGATCGGCACGCCAGATGACGCCGTGATCCGGGCAGATCATATCGATCTCCAGTCCGATTTCCGCTACCTTTTCCAGCAGTTTCTTGACATTGGGCGAATAAAGGGTAAGGATATATTCGCATAGTATTTCGTCAGTTCCTCAAGAAGCACGGCCTGGTCGACCTGATCGTCAAAGCGTTCGCTGGTAGCCAGGTGCTGGCCGAAGGCGTCGCTGGAGAAGAGCAGTTTATCCTCCTTAACGTAGGTGAACATGGAGTCGGGCCAGTGCAGCATCCGGGTTTCCAGAAAGGAAAGGGTCCGTTTTCCCAGGCAGATTTCGTCGCCTGATTTGACGACCTCATAGGGCCAGTCCGTATGGTGAAAATGCTGCAGCAGGGCCTGCTGTCCCATTTTCGAGCAGATGACCTTTTCCGGTTTGATCAGATCCACCATTTCGGCAAGACTGCCCGAATGATCCATTTCCACATGGTTGACAACGATATAATCGATTTTTTCAGGATCGATGATCTCCTTGATTCTGTTGATCAGATCCCCTTTCATTGATCGTTTGACCGTATCGACCAGCGTGATCTTTTCATCCATGATCAGAAAGGCGTTATAGGTTGTTCCTCTGTTGGTCGAATAGCCATGAAAATCCCGGACATCCCAGTCTATTGCTCCGACCCAGTAAATCTTGTCTTTTACAGTAATAGGGTTCAATGATGTTTCCTCCAATGATTTATACGTGTTTAATTCCGAAAATATGTTTTATTTGAGAAGTCAAATGATTTACAAGAAAATCTGTTTGGCTTTGGATTGTACAAAGATTGTCTTTTTCGGCAATGTTTTCTTTGCCTTTCGGAAGCGGGGTGGATTTTTCCTTTCGTGCTAATTATTCTTAAAAGAGAATGAATACTATTGTTTTGCATCACGCTTGTCAAGTATAAGGGATGTTAAAAAACGGCTGAACTCTTAAAACCCCTTAGTCAGGGAGAGAGGTCAAATACAGGGAAAATGCAGCGCCATGAGCTGCGTAACTGATGATGATACTATGGAAAATGCTGTAAAACAGACGATCGGGCCTCGGCTGATCCCCGTTGTAGACCTTGGGAGATGCAGCCGCTGTGAGGGCTGCGTTGAGATCGCCCCGGAGGTTTTTCGTTTGAATTCTGAGACTGGAGCCCTTGAGGTTATTGACCTGCAGGACTACCCGGTAGACAAGGTCAATGAGGCCATCGCCTATTGTCCTGAGGATTGCATCTCCTGGGAGAGCTGAGGGAATTTTTACTGTGCTCATCGAGGGCACGGGAAAAAGACTGCGCCTGCCATTTGTGTCAGGCATTTTTGGTAGAGTGAAGTCACTTTTATTTTTATGTCTGATCAGCGATTCCAGCTTGTTGCGCCCTTTCAGGCCTCCGGAGACCAGCCCGAGGCCATAAATCAGCTCGTCAAGGGTGTTGAAAGGGGAGAACAATGTCAGGTCCTTCTGGGTGTTACAGGGTCAGGCAAGACTTTTACGATGGCGGGAGTTATCGAAAGGGTGCAGCGCCCGGCCCTTGTCATCGCTCCCAATAAGACACTGGCTGCCCAGCTGTTTGCGGAGTTCAAAGAGCTTTTTCCCCATAATGCCGTGGAGTACTTTGTCTCCTATTACGATTACTACCAGCCCGAGGCTTACATTCCCCAGTCCGATACCTATATCGAAAAGGATTCGGCGATCAATGACGCCATCGACAAGATGCGCCACTCGGCCACTCGTTCCCTGCTGATCCGCCGCGATGTCCTGATCGTCGCCTCGGTATCCTGTATCTATGGCCTCGGCTCTCCCGATGAGTATAAAAATATGCATCTCTTCCTGCGGACAGGTCTTGTGTTTCCGCCGGAGGAGGTTCAGAGGCGCCTGGTCTATATGCTCTATGAGCGCAACGATGTCTCTTTTCACCGGGGCACTTTCAGGGTCCGGGGGGATGTGATCGATATTTTCCCGGTCCATGAGGAAGAGCGGGCGCTGCGTGTCGAATTTTTTGGCGATTCCATTGAATCCGTCACCCTTATCGATCCCCTGAGGGGGAAGGCCATGGAACGCCTTGCCGAATATACCGTCTTTCCCGGCAGTCACTTCGTCACGTCCAAAGACCGTCTTACGATCGCCATGGAGACAATTAAGACAGAGCTTGCCCAGAGGCTTGAGGACTTTCACCGGCAAAACAGGCTGGTCGAGGCCCAACGGCTGGAGCAGCGGACCATGTTTGATCTGGAGATGATTCAGGAACTGGGGTATTGTAACGGCATCGAGAACTACAGCAGGCACTTGACCGGCAAGCCGGCAGATGCCCCGCCGCCCAACCTCCTGGATTATTTTCCCGAGGACTACCTGCTGTTCATCGATGAGTCGCATATCGGTGTGCCGCAGCTGAACGGGATGTACAACGGAGACCGGTCGCGAAAGCAGACCCTGGTTGATTTCGGGTTTCGCCTGCCGTCGGCCCTTGATAACCGGCCTCTGCGGTTTGATGAGTTTTCCGGCCGGATCAACCAGGTCATCTATGTTTCGGCTACACCCGGCCCCTATGAGATGGATCAGGCGCAGGGCAGGGTGGTGGATCAGATCATAAGGCCGACCGGACTTCTGGACCCGCGCATTGAGGTGAGGCCCGCTGTCAGCCAGGTCGATGATCTGCTCACGGAGATACGGGACCGGGCTGCGAAGAACGAGGCTGTGCTGGTGACAACCCTCACCAAGCGCATGGCCGAAGACCTGACGGAATACTATGAAAAACTGGACGTGAAGGTGCGCTATCTGCATTCCGATATTAAGACCCTGGAGAGGGTGGAGTTGATCCGCGATCTCAGAAACCGAGAATTCGACGTCCTCGTCGGCATCAACCTGCTCCGAGAGGGGCTGGATGGATATCCCGGAGGTCTCTCTGGTGGCCATTCTCGATGCCGACAAGGAGGGGTTTCTGCGCTCGGACCGCTCGTTGATCCAGACCTGCGGGCGGGCGGCAAGAAATGAAAACGGGCTGGTCATCATGTATGCCGACGAGATCACCGGATCCATGCGGCGCACTATTGAGGAGACCGAGCGGCGGCGGACACTGCAAATGGCCCATAATACCGCCCACGGCATCACCCCGCGGACGATACGATCAGAGGTGAAAGATTCGCTGCACATGCATTTGAAAGACGCAGGGTATGAGGCCGATGATCGAGCAATGGACCTGAAGGCGGCGGAAACTGAGTCGTTTTACGGTTCGATCAAGGAACTGGACAAAGAGATCAGACGTCTGGAACAGGAGATGCTCAGGGCTGCAAAGGAACTGGCCTTTGAAGAGGCCGCGCATCTTCGGGACCGGATCAAGGCATTGCGTATGCTGGAGATTGAGATCGGATGAAAGAAGGAAGCCTCCTCCACAGAATTTCCCTGGCCGTCGTTCCCCGGCTTGCCTCCTGGCTGATCAGGGCCTGGTTTGCGACCTGCCGTATTACCGAGCACGATGCCCATTACCGGCAGCAGTGCCGGGAGAATGAGACCTCGGTCGTTGCTACGTTCTGGCATTATTCCTTTCTGTATAATTTTTATCATATGCGCAAGGAGTCGGGCGTGGCCATGGTCAGCGCCAGCAAGGATGGGGAATATATCGCCAGGCTGGCGGGATTTTTCAACTTTGCAGCGGTGCGGGGCTCCAGAAACAGGAAGGGGCTGCAGGCGATGAAGGAGATGATCCGGCTTATTGCCGCAGGCAGGCATGCGGCCGTGGTGGCCGATGGGTCGCAGGGGCCGCCCCTGGTTGTCCAGCCCGGATCGATACTGCTGGCCTCAAGGACAGGCGCACCGGTTTTGCCCATGCTCTGGTCTGCCTCCCGCTATTTCGCCTTCAATTCCTGGGACCGGATGGCCATTCCCAAACCTTTTTCCCGGATTGATTTCTTTTATGGAGAGCCGCTTTTTATCCCGCAGGGGACTGGATGCGGAGGGGATTGAGCGGTACCGGGTGCAGCTGGAGGAAAATCTGCTTGTGATTTATAAGAAAGCCTGGGCATTATACGGAAAAACAGCACACTAGACTGCCTGCTGCGAGGGCAGGAACGGATAGAGATAGAGAACGATGCAGACAAAAGGACTTGTTGTCGCCGGCCTGGCCGGCGGATCCGGGAAGAGTGTTGTGACGGTGGGATTCATAGCCTCTCTGGTGGCGCAGGGAAAGACCGTTGTCCCGTTCAAGAAGGGACCGGACTATATCGACGCAGGCTGGATGAAGCTGGCTGCAGGCCGGTGCTGCTATAATCTCGATCCTTACCTGATGAGCGAAGAGGCCATCCTGCAGTCGTTTTTCAGACGCGCAGGGGAATGTGATCTGGCGGTGGTTGAAGGAAACCGGGGCCTCTATGACGGCGTCAATCCCCAGGGTGCTTATTCGACTGCGGAGCTTGCCCTTTTGTTGAAATTACCCGTACTGCTGGTGATCAACTGCACGAAAATCACCCGCACTGCAGCCGCCATGGTCCTTGGCTGCCTGCGGCTTGACGAGCGGGTGGACATCTGCGGGGTGATCCTGAACCAGATCGCCACCGAACGCCAACGGTCCCTGATAACCAAGGCAGTAGAACATGATACCGGAGTCCCGGTGCTGGGTGCGTTTCCCCGCCTGGACAGGGATATCTTCCCCATGCGCCATTTGGGAATGATCCCGCATCAGGAGTATGCCGGCAGCCGGCAGGCCCTGGATCTGCTTGCCCGCACAGTCTCGGAGAACTGCGATCTGGATCGCATCCAGGCGATCGCAGCCCCTCTGGCCTTGTCAGCTTTCCGCGGTACGTACGAAGCAGATACCCAGCCGCAGGGAAGGAGAGTGCGCATCGGTATCCTGCAGGACGCCGCCTTCCAGTTTTACTATTCAGAAAATCTGGAGGCCCTGGAACGGGCAGGGGCCGATATCATCTCGATCAACGCCCTGCGCGACCCGGTCCTGCCGGAGCTGGACGGGCTGTATATCGGCGGCGGTTTTCCTGAAACCAGCGCCAGACAGCTGGCCGAGAATGAAAGCTTTCGCGATTCAGTGCGGCAGGCGGCGGAAGCAGGACTGCCCATCTATGCAGAATGCGGAGGCCTGATCTATCTGGGCACGTCCATCGTCATGGATGGCAGCGAATATCCTCTGGCCGGAGTCTTTCCCATCCGTTTCGGCATGTCCGATAAACCGCAGGCCCACGGATATTCCATCTTCGTGGTGAATGAACCCAACCCTTTCTACGAAAAAGGGGTCGAGATAAAAGGGCATGAATTCAGGTATTCGATTGTTCTGGAATGGCAGGGACAGCCTGAAGAGCTTGTTTTGAAGATGAAACGGGGGAAGGGATTCATGGGCGGCCGCGACGGACTCACCAAACAGAATGTCCTGGCCCTCTACACCCATGTCCATGCAGAGGGCACTCCCCAGTGGGCGGAGGGACTGCTGCGGAGATGCCGGGCCCGGATGCAGCAGGCCTGAGAATCCTCAGCTGTCCAGCCGCCCCTGGTTCATTGCGGGGACGCACCAAGAACTTTGACGGTGATCATCTCTTTCTGCTCTTTGGCGGGTGCAGGCTCGATCCAGTGGATAAAGGATTCGGTGACTCGCATGAAGTCTCCGTTGTCCTCCTTGCACTTGTCGCAGATGGATTCCGCCAGATCCCGGTACATGATGAGCTTTGATGCCGGTTCCCCGTCGGCCGCCACTGCCGCCATCTTTCTGCAGCCGCAGTCCAGACGGACCACCACCACGCCGATCCCGTCCGGGCTGCCTTCAAGGATGCCCTCGATCATCGCCAGTTCACGTTTTTCCGCCTGCAGTTCCTTTTTCTTCTTTCCTGTCTTTTTTGCCATTGTGTTGTCAATTATCCGTTGAATGTGTTTTCCGAAAACCGCGTCATCTCCTTCCCGTCTTCTCTTGCTGGTGAGTATACGGTATCCCGGGTATTTTGGGAAGATTTAGCCGTGTCTCTCTGATGCCCGATAGCTGGGTGAATATCTAGATTAACCTCAAAAACAGTTAATAAGCTGATATTATTGATGTAAATATCTGCATATATGGTATAATGTGCAAGAAATACTACAAAAACCCTTAATAGGCTTGCACATGATCAGATATAAAAGTA
>TBL_comb47_HYPODRAFT_10003821_pt1 | contig 17637 bp, 15 predicted proteins | sample TroBogypolimnion_40_FD_10682 | JGI IMG/M metagenome (IMG submission 10682)
ATTGAGCCCAGACAGACGCGCAAACGCATTTGTCGCTCCCTCATCATGCTCAAGGACAAAGCGCTGACCAATCCCTGGAGAAAGCATGGCAATATTCCCCTTTGAGCCAAGCCGCTCATGCTCACGATCTCGCGGCGTGAAGCGCTTCACCCTCTAATGGTTTTCTTTTGAAAGCGACGCATTCATGTTTACAAAAATATTGATCGCCAACCGCGGTGAAATCGCCTGCCGCGTCATCGCCTCGGCCCGTGAGATGGGCATCCAAACGGTGGCGGTTTACTCCGAGGCCGATGTGTTCGCGCGCCATGTGGCCTTGGCCGATGAGGCTTACTTGATCGGAGCACCCGCGGCCAGGCAGTCTTATCTTTTGGGCGACAAGATCATCGAGGTCGCTGTCTCGTGTGGCGCTCAGGCGATTCATCCAGGTTATGGTTTTTTGAGCGAAAACGAAGGTTTTGCCAAAGCCGTGGAAGAGGCGGGACTCGTCTTCATTGGCCCCAAGCACGCCTCCATCAGCGCCATGGGCGACAAAATCGCATCGAAGAAATTGGCCCTGGCGGCGAAGGTGAACACCATTCCTGGGCACAACGAAGCAGTTGCCGATGCCAAGGAGGCGGTGGGGATCGCTCAAAAAATTGGCTACCCAGTGATGATCAAAGCATCGGCCGGGGGCGGGGGCAAGGGTCTTCGTGTTTCATGCAATGATGAGGAGACCTTGATTGGTTTTGTGGCTTGTCAAAACGAAGCGAGAAACAGTTTTGGAGATGACCGCATTTTCATTGAGAAATTCATCGAGTCACCGCGCCACATCGAGATTCAAATCTTGGGCGACGCCTTTGGTCATGTGGTGTATTTGAACGAGCGCGAATGCTCGATTCAGCGTCGACATCAAAAGGTGATTGAAGAGGCGCCGTCGCCCTTCATCAGCAGTCAAACGCGCCGCGCCATGGGCGAGCAAGCGGTGGCGCTGGCCAAGGCGGTGAACTACCAAAGTGCTGGCACGGTCGAGTTTGTGGTCGGTGCGGATCAGGGGTTTTATTTCCTCGAGATGAACACCCGGCTTCAAGTCGAACACCCCGTGACCGAAGCCATCACCGGTGTGGACTTGGTGAAGTGGATGATCAAGATTGCCGCTGGCGAGCCCTTGGCCCTTGAGCAGTCAGACGTCAAGATGGACGGCTGGGCCATCGAGTGTCGCATCAATGCCGAGGATCCTTATCGGCAGTTTTTGCCGTCCACGGGGCGCTTGGTGAAGTTCTTGCCACCCGCCACCACCATGCGTGCGGCCCACCCCGAGGAAAGCCTTGGGGTGAGGGTGGATACAGGGGTGAGCGAAGGCGGCGAGATTTCGGTCCACTACGACTCCATGATTGCGAAGTTGGTTGTGCACGGCAAAGACCGCGCCGATGCCACACAAAAAATGCGCGAGGCCTTGAATGCGTTTGTGGTGAAGGGGGTGCAGACCAACATCCCGTTTCAAAGTGCCATTTTGGCGCACCCGTCTTGGGTGAGCACCGCCTTCAACACGGGTTTCATTGCCGAGCATTTTCCCAAGGGTTTGGTCCCCTTTGAGCAAGCCCACCACCAACCGGACTTTTTGGTTGCCCTGGGCGCTTGGGTGCATTTGAAGTCCCACGCCCGTGCCCTTGGCATTGAAGGGCAGATGCAAGGCTTCAGCCTTGAGCACCCCAGCGAACTGACCTTGATTGAATTGGTGAGCCCTCCCCAAAATCATCGTCACCATGGCTTGACGGTGTTGGACGTGACGGCCTCGGCCCACCAGGCCCGGATCCATTTGAATGGACAAGACTTTGAGATCGTGTGTTCATCCGATTTGCGCGACCCGGTGCTGCAAGGCGTTTGCAACGGACGGCCCTTTGTCGCACAACTCGAGCGCAAACTGCCCAAGCACCCCATGGCCATGGAGATTTCGCAATACGGTGCGCAACTTCGCTTCATGGTGGTGAGCCCCAGAGTGGCCACACTGCACGCCCTCATGCCGCAAAAGCTCCCGCTCGATCTGTCTCGATTTGTCTTGTCGCCAATGCCGGGACTGCTCACGCAAGTCTTGGTTCAGGTCGGTCAAAAGGTGTTGGCCGGCGAGAGACTGGCGGTGATTGAGGCCATGAAGATGGAAAATGTCTTGCTCGCGGCCGAAGACGCGGTGGTGAAGTCACTCGAGGCCAAGGTGGGTGACACCCTGGCCGTGGATCAAATCATTGTGGAGTTCCAATGAGCACACGCCCCTTTCAAGTTTTGGGATTGCAACAAATCGCCATTGGACACGCCAACAAGGAGAGCTTGAAGACGCTGTGGGTGGATCTTCTGGGGCTACCGATCACGGGTCACTTTGAGAGTGAGCGGGAGAATGTGCTTGAAGACATTTTGCAGCTCGGCACGGGCCCGAGCTGCGTGGAGGTCGATTTGATGCAACCCTTGAACCCCTTGGCCAAACCCGCAGTGGATCAAACGCCCTTGAACCACATTGGCCTTTGGGTGGATGATTTACCAAAGGCCATGTCTTGGTTGATGGCGCAAGGTGTCAGGATGGCGCCGGGGGGCATACGCCGCGGTGCCTCAGGGTTTGACATCTGTTTTATCCATCCCAAATCGAGCGATGAGTATCCTCTGAGCGGGCTGGGCGTATTGATTGAATTGGTGCAAGCTCCACAGGCGGTGATCGAAGCATTGGGGAGCGATTTGTCCATTGATCGCGCATTGCTGTGATGTTTAAAGTATTGCGCTCATGACATCAACCGATCATCCCCGAGCCACTGCCAAGAGCGAAGCCGCGCAAGTGTGGCCCGTGCTGGTGGTTGGGGCTGGGCCCACGGGCCTCTTGCTCACGCTCATGCTGGCCAAGCGCGGGGTCAAGGTCTGCTTGGTCGATCAACTCGAGCACGTGGTGCAAGAGGCGAGGGCGGTGAGCATCGATGATGAGAGTTTGCGCTCCTTGGCCGATGCGCAAGTGCTCGAAGGCTTTTTGCCGCAAATCACCTTGTCCTATGGCGTGCATTACTACTCTTGGCGCCAGCGTTTGTTTGCCAAGGTGGAGCCGAGCAACGAAGAATATGGTCACCCCAAGAGAAACGCATTTCGCCAGCAGCAACTCGTCTCCCACCTCTTTGAGTCTTTGAGACAGTACCCCCATGTCATGGTTTGCATGGGCACTCGGGTTTTGGGGTTTGAAGAGGTGCTGGGCTTGGGCGAAGTCAATCCACCTTCCCCAGGTGTTGTGTTGAGCTGTGTTCGGGGTGACGAGAGCTTGGCGCTGAGCGCGCGCTTCGTGGTGGCTTGTGATGGGGGCAGGAGCACCCTTCGCGAAAAAGCGGGGTTTGCTTTTGATGGCAGTACCTACTCGCAGCGTTGGTTGATCACCGACATGATTGGGCGTGAAGATGCATTCCGGCACACCCGCACCTACTGTGACCCGGTGCGACCTGCCATTCGTTTGCCTGGCCCCCAAGGCACCTTGCGCTACGAGTTCATGCTGCACCACCATGAAACGAGTGAGGAGGTCTTGGATGAAAAAGTCTACGGCCAGTGGATTCGTGAGCGCCATGCCCCCGATGCCAACCTCACGCTGCTGCGCAAAGTGGTCTACACCTTTCATGCGCGTGTGGCCTCGCACTGGAGAAAAGGCCCCGTGCTGCTCGCCGGTGACGCAGCGCACTTGACGCCGCCCTTTGCCGGTCAGGGCATGAACTCTGGCCTCAGAGACGCGACGAACTTGGCGTGGAAATTGGCCCTGGTGGTGCAGGGCCACGCCTCAGAGCGCTTGCTCAACACCTATGAAGCCGAACGCAAACCCCATGCGTGGTCTTTGATTGAAATGGCGCTTCGCATTGGGGTGGTGATGCAGCCCATGTCGCTTTGGAGTGCCGTGTGGGTGCAGTCTATGCTCAAAGTCGCCTGCTGGGTGCCGCCCATTCGTGACTATATTTTGCACTTGAAGTTCAAGCCCAAACCCCGTTTCAAGTCGGGTTTTTTTGACGCTCAAAGCCCAAAGGGCGCGGTGGTGGCCTGTGGTCAATTGATGCCACAACCGCGCATGCAGCGCGCCGATTCGAGTTTTGGGCTCTTGGATAGTTTTTATGCAGACGGTTTTGTTTTGTTGCAGTGGGCATACAGTTCAAGCGCAATCGATGTGAACGCCATTGTTTGGAACCATGCGCCACCTCTGCTGGTGCTGAACGTCTTGCGCGCGAGTGAGGATTTTTTACCAACGCAGGCGACCGATCTCGGCGCGGGTGCGTCCCCTGCCTTGCATTGCATTCGCGATGTGGATGGCAAACTCGAAGCGATATTGAACAGCGCGAATTCGCGGGGTGTGCTGCTGCGCCCCGATCACTATGTGTTCACCTATATTGGACGCACGCAGACGTGGCCACTCGAGCGCATTGACGCCCTCTTTTTTACCTACTCAAAGTCATCAATCGACTGATGGGTCTGGCTTTAATTTTTTGTTTGTTTGACACGCTCTGCTCGTTCTAGGGCCTGGGCCAAGAGTGAGGATGCAAGTGGCGAGCGAGCGAGAGCCTGCGAGTTTTCTGGGTTGCCCTCATTTTTGCATTCATTGGTGTTTGATTGGCGTTCCTGCGCCACCAAGTGCAGCCGCTTGGCCTGGGTGTGGGTGCGCGGTGGGGTGGTGTTGCTGTCTTTGAGCAAACGCTCGAGCCTTAACCGATAGCGTGAAAGTGAGGTTTGCGCTTGTTCAGGTGACCAAGCCTGCCAGCCGGTGCAATCGGGCGTCACGACCTCAAGCTCGATGCAGTCCACTGGGCAGACCGGCAGACACAACTCGCAGCCGGTACAAAACGCCTCGATCACGGTGTGCATGCTTTTGTGAGTGCCGACAATGGCGTCGGTGGGGCAGGCATCGAGGCACAAGGTGCAGCCAATGCACCAACGCTCATCGACCCAGGCCACATGGCGAACCCCTTCGAGTCCGTTTTGCGCGTCCAAGGGGTGCTCGGCTTGACCCGAGATCTCGGCCAAACGGCGCACACCCTCTTGGCCACCGGGGGGGCAGCGGTTGATGGGGGTGTGTTCTTGCACGATGGCCTGGGCATAGGCCTCGCAGTCTTCAAAGCCACAGCGTTTGCACTGGGTTTGGGGCAACAAAGCCCAAATGGCCTGGACGGGGTCAAGGCTTTTTGGGGAGTTTGGTGCCGCGGTTGTGCCGGGTGTCGTTTGCAAGTTCAATCTAGAAGGTAATCGTGACGAAGTAGGAGTAGGAGAAGGAGAAGNAGAAGGAGAAGGAGAAGGAGAAGGAGAAGGATTGGAGTCGACGAGGGTGATCAACCTGGATTGTGCAGGTGAACCTGCTGCGAACATGCGCCAAGGTTTAGGCTCTTTTGCCCGTGGATTTTTTGGCCCCCGCTTGCATGGAGACTTTGCGGGGGGTGCTTTTGGAGGTGGCGCTTTTGGCTGCAGCGCGTTTCAATGCTACGCTTTTGGCTGCAACCCCTTTGACTGCAACCCCTTTGGCCACCGCGCCATTGTGTTTCGCGATAAAGCTCTTGACCTGAGGATAGACCAACTCCCTCCAACGCCTGCCGCTGAAGATGCCGTAGTGACCGGCGCCCTTGGCCTCAAAGTGGGTCTGCTCGGTGTTGACAATGCCGGTGCACAAGTCGTGGGCAGCGCGGGTTTGGCCAGAGCCAGAGATGTCGTCGAGCTCACCTTCGATGGTGAGCAGCGCGGTGGTTTTGATGTCTTGCGGTCTCACGCGCTCGATCTCACCGTATTCATTTTTGACGTCCCAAGTGCCATGCACCAAGCTCTTGTCTTGGAACACCACCTTGATGGTCTCCAAATAGTAGTCTGCATCCATGTCGAGAACAGCGTTGTATTCGTCATAGAACTGGCGGTGATTTTCGGCAGCGGAATCGTCCCCCTTGATCAAGTCTTTGAAGTAATCGTAGTGACTCTTTAGGTGCCGATCGGGGTTCATGGCGACAAAGCCCGAGTGCTGCAAAAAGCCGGGGTACACACGCCGACCAGCCCCAGGGAAATTGGTGGGTACGCGGTAGATCACATTGTTTTCAAACCAACTAAAGCTCTTGTTCATGGCCAAGTTGTTGACCGCTGTGGGGGACTTGGAGGCGTCGATGGGGCCGCCCATCATGGTCATGGACATGGGGGTGGCCTCACCTCTGGAGGCCATCAAGGAGACCGCTGCCAAGACCGGCACGGTGGGCTGGCACACACTGATCACATGGCAGTTGCCGTATTGGCCTTGTAAATGGCGCAAAAACTCTTGGATGTAGTTGACGTAATCGTCCAAATGGAACTCGCCCTCTGACAAGGGCACTGTCCTGGCGTTTTTCCAGTCGGTGATATAGACCTTGTGGTCGGCCAAGAGGCTTTTGACGGTATCTCTGAGCAGTGTGGCGTAGTGGCCCGACAAGGGGGCGACCAAGAGCACGACAGGCTGGCTTTTGAGTTTTTGCAAAGTCGGGATGTCGCTCGTGTAGCGCTTAAAGCGCACGAGCTCACAAAACGGTTTGTCAATTTCAACGCGCTCGTGAATGGCCGTCTCCACGCCCTCGATGTCCAATGTGTGCAGGTGAAAACCCGGCTTCACATAGTCTTTGCCCAAGCGATAAATCAAATCATAGGTCGCCGACACCCGGTGGGCCAAGTTGCTTTGCGACAGCGGTGAGATGGGGTTGCTAAAAAGCTTGGCGGCCGCTTGTGCAAACTCGGCAAATGGCTCCATCAAAGAGCGTTGAGTTTCGTAGATTTGGTAAAGCATGCGTGGTGGCTCTTAAGTAGGATGTGTGGGTTCAATGTAACAGTTCTGCTTCTTCGGAATTAGAGTCTTGCCCCCAGACTGGTTCAAGATGCGCCAAAATAAGACACTTCTATTTTAAACCCGAGTCCCCAAAAAGTGTTGCCCCATCATAGCCCTGAGCGCTCTTTAAACGCGGTTCGCCAACCCGTGCTTTTCATGGGTCACGGCAGTCCCATGAATGTGATCGATGACAATGCGTTTCGCCCCGTCTGGGAGAAAATGGGCGCCCTGTGGGGGCAAGGGGCGCGCTGGCCCAAGCCACGGGTGATTTTGTGCATTTCGGCGCACTGGTGCACCGAGGGCACCCACTTGAACGCCTTGGCACATCCGCCCACCATCCATGATTTCGGCGCGGCTTACCGGGTTCTTTTCGATCAACGCTACCCGGCGCCTGGCGACAGCGCGCTCGCCCAGGCGTGGTCTCACCGTTTTCACCAAGCCTCCAAGCCCGAACCCTTGGTGCTGGGTGGGCAAGACTGGGGCTTTGACCATGGCACCTGGGGGGTTTTAAAGCCGCTCTTCCCCGGCGCTGACATACCAGTGGTACAGATGAGCTTGGATGTGCAGGCTACCCTTAGTCAGCACGCCGCCCTTGGCTTACAACTGCGAGGTCTGCGGGACGAGGGCGTGCTGATCGTGGCCAGTGGCAACACGGTGCACAATTTGCGTTCGTCTGAGCGCAGTGCCCCTGACGACCAAGCCACCGATTGGGCTAGGGAATTTGATGGCTTTGTGGCGCAGTCGGTGCTCAGCCAAGACCACGCGGCCTTGTGTCTGGGGCAGGCGAGCGAGCATTTGCGGGGTGTTTTCCGGCTCAGCCACCCCAGCATTGAGCACTATGTGCCACTTCTTTATGCGGCCCATGCCAGTCACGCAAGCGACCAAGTGAGCTTTTACTGCGAACAGTATCAGTGGGCAACGGTGGCCATGCGCAGCATCGTGTGGTCTTGAGCGTGCCTTGCCTTGCCGTGACGTGACGTGACGTGACGTGACGTGACGTGACTGCTCAAAGTGGTGAAGCGCTAGCCCCAGTCTTCAAATCACCTTGGCAATGCTTTCGCAAACATAGGCCATGTTTTTGCTGTTCAACGCCGCCACACACATGCGTCCCGTGTCGGTGCCATAAACGCTGAATTCTTGACGCAAGCGCACCATTTGGTCTTTGCTCAGACCTGAGTAGCTGAACATGCCGATTTGGTCGGTGATGAAGCCCATGTCGGCGGCAATGCCAGCGTCTTTGAGGCCTTGCACCAAAAGTTGACGCATGAGTTTGATGCGCTCGCGCATTTGCGTGAGCTCTTTGATCCACAGGGCTTTGAGTGCTGGGCTCGAAAGCACCGCTGCCACCACTGCACCCCCGTGGGTGGGCGGGTTGGAGTAGTTGGTGCGGATCATGATTTTGAGTTGTGACAGAACGCGCTGGGCCTCGGCGGCGTCGGCACACAGCACCGAGAGCGCGCCCACGCGCTCGCCGTAGAGACTAAAGCTCTTGGAGAAAGAAGTGGAGACGAAAAACAAAAGGCCCGCTTGGACAAACCGCCCCACAATGGCGCCGTCTTCCTCGAGTCCATGGGCAAAGCCTTGGTAAGCCATGTCCAAAAAGGGCGTCAAGCCGTGGGCTTTGACGGTGTCGATGACCACCCCCCACTGCTCAGGCGTCAAGTCGTAGCCGGTCGGGTTGTGGCAGCAGGCGTGCAAAACGACGATGGTGCCGCTCGGGGCGGCCTGCAAGCTTTGGATCATGCCCTCAAAGTCCACGCCACGGCGCGCGGCGTTATAGTAGGCGTAGCTCTTGACCTCAAAGCCGGCTTGGGTGAAGAGGGCTTTGTGATTTTCCCAACTCGGGTCAGAGATCATGACGTGGGCTTGGGGGAGAAGTTTTTTGAGGAAGTCAGCGCCCACTTTCAAACCCCCCGTGCCGCCGAGGGCTTGAATGGTGGCCACGCGTTTGCTTTGCACCGGCTCGGACTGGGCGCCAAAGACCAGGTCTTTAACGGCGCTGTCATAGGCCGCAATGCCATCGATGGGCAAATAGCCTCTGGCACTGGGGTGGGCGGCAAGCGTTTTTTCAGCCTCTTGCACACACTCTAGGAGGGGCAATTTGCCCTGGTCATTAAAGTAGACACCCACGCCCAGATTGACTTTGTTCGGGTTGGTGTCATTTGCAAATTGCTCATTCATGCCCAAAATAGGGTCTCTGGGGGCCATCTCAACAGAGGTAAACATTGACATCGGGGGTCCTTGAAGAGGTCAAAATAAGAAGTTCAAGAGTTTAGGCCCAATTTGCGTTAGGCTATAGGGTTCACCCCCTATTTTAAACCGACTCGGGGTGCTGTCCCAGAAGGACAGCCCCCCCATGCAGGGAGTCGGTGCAAAGTGCCTTGCGCACCTTGGACCCCAATCGAGAGTTTTTTATGACACGAGTAGTTGAGACGCCTGAGCATCAAGTCGAAGGCGAATTTGTAAGTTATCCCAATTCGCCGTTTGAGATCTATCAGCCCTACGCGCCCGCGGGTGATCAACCCCAGGCGATTGACAAATTGGTGGAAGGCTTGAGAGACGGCGAAGCCTTTCAAACGCTCCTGGGTGTGACGGGGTCGGGCAAAACCTTCACCATGGCCAATGTGATTGCGCGCATGGGCCGCCCGGCCATCATCTTTGCGCCCAATAAAACCTTGGCCGCCCAGCTCTACAGCGAATTCAGAGAGTTTTTCCCCAAAAACGCGGTCGAGTATTTTGTCAGTTACTACGACTATTACCAGCCCGAGGCCTATGTGCCGCAGCGCGACCTCTTCATCGAAAAAGACAGCGCCATCAATGAGCACATTGAGCAAATGCGCCTGTCTTGCACCAAAAGCATCATGGAGCGCAGAGACGTGATTGTGGTGGCCACTGTCTCTGCCATTTACGGCATTGGCGAGCCCGAGAGCTACCACCGCATGGTGATGACCTTGAGGGTCGGGGACAAGTTGTCGCAACGCGACGTGATTGCGCAATTGGTGCGCATGCAGTACTCGAGAAACGACCAAGACTTTTCACGCGGGTGTTTTCGGGTTCGTGGGGACACTGTCGATGTGTTTCCAGCCGAGCACAGTGAGATGGCGATCCGCTTGGAGCTTTTTGACGACGAGATTGAGACGCTGCAGCTCTTTGATCCACTCACTGGGCGCGTGCGCCAAAAAATTCCGCGCTTTACCGTTTACCCCTCCAGCCACTACGTGACCCCCAGAGATCGAGTTCTCGCCGCGGTGGAGACCATCAAGGTCGAGCTCATCGAGCGCAGCAAACAGTTTGTCTCTGAGGGCAAACTGGTTGAAGCGCAACGCATTGAGCAGCGCACCCGGTTTGATTTGGAAATGCTCTCTGAAGTGGGTCACTGCAAAGGTATTGAAAACTACACCCGGCACTTGTCCGGGGCCGAGCCCGGCCAGCCGCCGAGCACCCTTACCGATTATTTGCCCAAAGACGCCTTGATGTTCTTGGACGAGAGCCATGTTTTGATGGGGCAGTTTGGCGGGATGTACAACGGCGACCGCGCACGCAAAACGACGCTCGTGGAGTATGGCTTTCGCTTGCCCAGCGCCCTTGATAACCGGCCCTTGAAGCTCGAGGAGTTTGAGGCCCGCATGCGCCAGGTCATCTTTGTCTCGGCCACTCCCGCTGATTATGAAAAAACCCATGCGGGCCAAGTGGTCGAGCAGCTCGTTCGCCCCACCGGCTTGGTCGACCCCTTGGTCGAGGGGCGTCCAGCGAGCCACCAAGTTGATGATGTGCTGGGGGAGATTCGCATTCGTGTGGTCAAAAAAGAGCGAGTTTTGATCACGACGCTCACCAAACGCATGGCCGAGCAGTTGACCGACTACTTGAGCGACAACGGGGTCAAGGTGCGTTATCTGCACAGTGACATTGACACGGTCGAGCGGGTGGAGATTTTGCGCGACTTGCGGCTGGGTGAATTCGATGTTTTGGTCGGCATCAACTTGCTCAGAGAGGGCATTGACTTGCCCGAGGTCTCTTTGGTCGCCATTTTGGACGCGGACAAAGAAGGTTTTTTGCGTTCCGAGCGGAGTTTGATTCAAACCATTGGGCGCGCGGCGAGAAACCAAAATGGTTGCGCAATTTTGTACGCCGATGTGATCACCAAGTCCATGGAAAAAGCCATTGGCGAGACCGAGCGCCGGCGCGCGCGTCAAATTGAATACAACACCTTGCATGGCATCACACCGAGGTCGGTGGTCAAGCGCGTGCGCGATTTGATTGATGGGGTCTACAGCGAGAAAGCCGGCAAAGAGCTTGAACGCTTGGAGATGCAGCGCATCCAAATTGAAGACATGAGCGAGAAAGACATTTCCCGCGAAATCAAACGCTTGGAAAAAATGATGATGGAGCACGCCAAGAACTTGGACTTTGAACGTGCCGCTCAAATTCGGGACCAACTCTCGGTCTTGCGAGAACAGGCTTTTGGTGGTCCAGGCCACGACAATGTTGCAGTTTTACTACCCAAAGTCTCCTGATAATTTTTAAAAACTCTTTTAAATCAAGGCTTGATCAGGTCTTGATGGGAATATAGGGTTAACCCTAGACGCCTCGTTGTTGTCAGGGTCTTTGCCCGAGTACTTGAGCGAAATGGAAGGGATTGGGGTATACTTGACTTTTCTAGTCGACAAAGGCTTTTGCGCCGCAAAAGACCCCATGTTCGACCTTGATCCCCCAAGGAGCTTACACCATGCGACTCACGACCAAAGGCCGTTTTGCGGTGACTGCGATGATTGATTTGGCCCTGCGTCAGAACACGGGTCCGGTGACCCTGGCCGCGATCAGCCAGCGCCAGCAAATTTCGCTCTCTTATTTAGAGCAACTGTTTGGCAAATTGCGCCGCCACGATTTGGTGGAATCCACCCGTGGACCTGGCGGTGGCTACACCTTGGGGCGCAAAGCCCAAGACATCACGGTGGCCGACATCATTGTGTCTGTGGATGAACCCATCGACGCCACGCATTGCGGGGGCAAAGAGAATTGCCTGGGAGAAGGCGGGCGCTGTATGACGCACGAGTTGTGGTCTAGCCTGAACCAAAAGATGGTCGAGTTTTTGGACTCCGTCACCTTGCAAAAATTGGTCCATGACCAATTGGAAAAAGGCGTTCAAGTCGAAGACAAGCCCAATATGAAGCGCGCCATCTCCCCCGCACCTGCTTTGAAGCCCATTCGTGTGAATGCACCCAATTCGGTGTTTGCCTTGGGCAACGCTTTTGCGAAAAACCTGTCCTGAATTTTCAAGGTGGCGCACCGGCCTTGGCTTACTCTAGGGCCCGCTAGAGGTGTCTAGAGGGCTTGAGTCGCCGCCAAAGACGGGTCGTTCAGAGTCATTCAAAGCCTTGAATTTTTCTTTCCATTTTTTCTCTCAACAGTAAAGCATCATGACCCCTCATTTCCCCATTTACATGGACTACAGTGCCACCAATCCGGTGGACCCCCGCGTTGTGGATGCCATGATTCCCTGGCTGCGTGAGCACTTTGGTAACCCAGCGTCGCGCTCTCACGCATGGGGCTGGGAGGCTGAGGAGGCGGTGGAGAAGGCACGTGCCGATGTGGCCGCCCTCATCGGTGCAGACCCCAGGGAAATCGTCTGGACGAGTGGGGCCACCGAATCGAACAATTTGGCGCTCAAAGGGGCGGCCCAGTTTTACGAATCCAAGGGCCGTCACCTGATCACGGTCAAAACCGAGCACAAGGCGATTTTGGACACCATGCGCGAGCTCGAGCGCCGGGGCTTTGAGGTCACTTATCTTGACGTCATGGCCGATGGTCTGCTTGATTTGAATGTGTTCAAAGCCGCGATTCGTGCGGACACGATTTTGGCCAGCGTCATGCTGGTCAACAATGAAATTGGCGTGATCCAAGACATCCAGGCCTTGGGTGAGATTTGCCGTGAAAAGGGCGTGCTCTTTCACGTTGATGCTGCCCAAGCCACTGGTAAAGTGGCCATCGATTTGGCCAGCTTGCCGGTGGATTTGATGAGCTTGGCTTCCCACAAAACCTATGGCCCCAAAGGCATTGGTGCTCTTTATGTGCGTCGCAAGCCCCGCGTAAGACTGCACGCCGAAATTCACGGTGGCGGTCACGAGCGCGGCATGCGCTCGGGCACCCTGGCCACCCACCAGATCGTTGGGATGGGGGAGGCGTTTCGCATTGCCAAGCTCGAGATGGCGCAAGACACGGCGCACGCGCTGCATTTGCACCAAAGACTCTTGGCCGGTTTGAGCGACTTGGAGCAAGTCTTTATCAATGGGCACTTGGAAAAACGCGTGCCCCACAATTTGAACATCAGCTTTAATTATGTTGAAGGCGAGTCCCTGATCATGGGCATCAAGGGCTTGGCGGTGTCCTCAGGCTCGGCTTGTACTTCGGCGAGTCTTGAGCCCAGTTATGTGCTTCGTGCCTTGGGTCGCAGCGATGAGCTCGCCCACAGCAGTCTGCGCATCACCTGCGGGCGCTTCTCCACCGAGGCCGAAATTGACTATGCCATCGAGACGATACGCTTGAATGTGAACAAGTTGCGCGAGTTAAGCCCCTTGTGGGAGATGTACAAAGACGGCATCGACTTGAGCACCATTCAATGGGCTGCGCACTGAACCAACATTGACATCTTCAGGCCGCCATGGATGGGGGCCTGTGATTTAGAAACAAACGAGGAGAATTGAAAATGGCTTACAGCGATAAAGTGATCGATCATTATGAAAACCCCCGCAATGTGGGCTCCTTTGAAAAGGGAGACGACTCTGTGGGCACGGGCATGGTGGGGGCTCCCGCTTGTGGCGACGTGATGAAGCTCCAAATCAAGGTCAACCCCAGCACCGGTGTGATTGAAGATGCGCGCTTCAAAACCTATGGTTGTGGCTCGGCCATTGCCAGCTCCTCCTTGGTCACCGAATGGGTCAAGGGCAAGACTTTGGACGAGGCGGCTTCTTTGAAAAACAGCCAAATTGCCCAAGAGCTCGCCCTCCCACCGGTGAAGATCCATTGCTCGATCTTGGCCGAAGATGCCATCAAAGCGGCGGTGCAAGATTACAAAGCCAAGCACTTGGCCAACGCATGAGTCAAGGGTCAACCTTGGCTTGAGAAATTTTCTTGTTGAAATGGTTTAAAGCGTATGTCCGTCACCCTTACCCCAGCAGCTGCCAAGCATGTGAACCGATACTTGATCAAACGAGGCAAGGGCCTGGGGGTGCGTTTGGGCGTCAAAACCACCGGCTGCTCAGGGCTGGCCTACCAGCTGGAATACGTCGACGAGATCAAGCCCGAGGACATTGTGTTTGAAGACCTCGGTGTCAAGGTGCTGGTGGACCCCAAAAGCTTGGCCTATATCCAAGGCACCGAACTCGATTTTGTCAAAGAAGGTTTGAACGAGGGTTTTCGTTTCAACAACCCCAATGAGCGAGATCGCTGCGGTTGTGGAGAATCTTTCCGAGTCTAGGATGGCTGGGCGGGAGAAGCCCTTGCTGGGCTTGTCAGCCGAGCCTGCCCCAAACTTTCAAGACCAGACTCCAGGCGACGACTTCAACTGACCCTTCACGCTGGCATGAACACCCCCCCACTTTTTTCTTTGAATTCATCGACTTTGCTTCAAAGCGACGACTTCGTGCTGTTTCAGTTGCCCAGGCGTTTTGAGATCGATTCGCTGGAACTCCTTGAACGCTGGCGGGCTCTGCAAAAAATGGCTCACCCGGACCGTTTTTCGATGCAAGGCGATGCCGCCAAACGCTTGTCCCTTCAATGGTCCACACGCATCAATGAGGCCTATCAGCGGCTCAAAGACCCCTTGCGCCGAGCCGCGTATTTGTGCCACCTCAATGGTGTCGAGATCAATGCCCAAACGAACACGGCCATGCCCGCTTCATTCCTGATGGAGCAAATGAATTGGCGCGAAGCTTTGGACGAGGCCGGCAGTGCCGCGGATTTTGACGCGATTGAGCATTGGGTTGAAACACAAATCACCACCACCGAGCAAGCGGTGGCAAAGCTGCTCGACCTCGAGCCCGATCCCAATGCGGCAGGTGCACAAGTGCGGGCTTGGATGTTCCTTGAGCGCTTTGAGCAATCGGTGCGCGAACGCCGAGACCTTAAACTTTCACTTTGACTTAAACCCCATGGCCTTATTACAAATTTCTGAACCGGGTCGAGCACCAGATCCACATCAACGCCGCATTGCGATTGGGATTGATCTTGGCACCACCCATTCTTTGGTTGCGACCATGATGCACGGTGTGGCCGAGTGTTTACCCGACCATGAGGGTCGGGTGATGCTGCCCTCAGTCGTGCAATATTTACCCAAGGGCAAGCGCGCCATTGGTCACAACGCCTCGCATGCCGCCAGTGCCGATCCACAAAACACCGTGACCTCGGTCAAGCGCTTGATGGGCAGAACCCTTGCCGACTTGCCACACGCCCAACGCTGGAGTGTGGCTTTGGTGGATTTGCCCGGCATGGTGGGCATTCAAACGCTCGAAGGCGTCAAAACACCGGTGGAGGTGAGTGCAGAGCTTTTGGCGACCCTTCGTCAACGCGCCGAAGAAAGCTTGGATGACGACATCACTGGGGCCGTGATCACGGTGCCGGCGTATTTTGACGATGCCCAGCGCCAAGCCACCAAGGATGCGGCCAAGCTCGCCGGGCTCGAGGTCTTGCGACTCATCAACGAGCCCACTGCCGCGGCCATTGCCTATGGGCTCGACCAAGCCAGTGAAGGCCTCTTTGCGGTTTATGACCTTGGAGGCGGCACTTTCGATATTTCCATTTTGCGCTTGAGTCAAGGCGTGTTTGAAGTCTTGGCGACCGGTGGTGACTCCGCCTTGGGTGGCGACGACTACGACCATGGATTGTCTGAATGGGTGCTCGAGCGGGTGGGCTTGCGTCTAGACACGGCCAGCGACAAGTCGCTCATGCTCAAGACTTCGCGCGCAGTCAAAGAGCGTTTGAGTGTGGACCGGAGTGCGCGTTTTATTGTCCAGCTCTCGAGCGGCACCATCGATTTGGAGGTCCGCCGCGAGGCCTTCGAAGCGATCACTCAGCATTTGACGCAAAAAACCCTTCAAGCTTGTGAACGCGCATTAAAGGATGCCAAGTTAAAGTCCAAGGACTTGAACGGGGTCGTGATGGTGGGTGGGTCGACTCGCATGCCGCAGATTCAAAAGAGTGCTGAGGCCTGGTTTGGCCAAGCACCGCTCAACAATTTGAATCCCGATGAGGTGGTGGCCTTGGGTGCTGCAATTCAAGCCAATCAATTGGTGGGCAATCACACCGAAGGTGACTTGTTGCTCCTGGATGTCACGCCCTTGTCCTTGGGGATTGAGACCATGGGTGGATTGGTTGAGCGCATTGTGCCCAGAAACCAGACCGTGCCCACCGCCATGGCGCAAGACTTCACCACTTACCAAGACGGCCAAACAGCTCTCATGCTGCACGTGCTCCAGGGTGAGCGCGATTTGGTGAGTGACTGCCGAAGTTTGGCACGCTTTGAGTTGAGGGGTATCCCGCCCATGGCGGCAGGAGCTGCAAAAATTCGCGTGACCTTTACCATCGATGCCGATGGACTGCTCAGTGTGCAAGCGCAGGAGTTGAGCACGAAAGTGCAAGCACAAATTCAAGTCAAACCCAGTTACGGTTTGAGTGACGATCAAATTGCCAAGATGCTGCAAGAAGGCTTTGAGACGGCCGAGGTGGACATGAAAACCCGTGCCTTGAAAGAGGCGCAAGTAAACGCGGACCGAATACTCATGGCCACGCAAAATGCATTGAGCCAAGATGGTGCGATCTTAAGCGTCCAAGAAAAAACCGAGATTGAGCGCTTGATGCTCGATCTCAAAAGAGCGAGTTGCGAAGATTCAGCGGCCCTCATCGAAGAGCGCATCGATCTTTTGGCCAAGGGGACTGAAGCGTTCGCCGCCGAGCGCATGAACCAAGGCATTCTTCAGGCTTTGAGAGGCCAACACATTGAGAGTTTGAAATGACCGTCATCAAAATACTGCCCCACGCTGAGTACTGTCCTGAGGGGCGTGAAATCCAAGGTTTGCCCGGCAACACCTTGTGTGAGACCTTGCTTGACCATGGTGTGGCGATTGAACACGCTTGCGACCAAAGTTGCGCTTGCACCACCTGTCACGTGATCGTGCGCCAAGGCTTGGCGAGTTTGAATGAAGCCACCGAAGAAGAAGACGATTTGTTGGACCAAGCCTGGGGCTTGCAAGCCCAGTCACGCTTGAGCTGTCAAGTGATTTTGGGCCAAGAACCCCTCGTGATCGAGATCCCAAAGTACACCATCAACCATGCCAAAGAGTTGCACTGAGTCCGTGCATGAATTCTCCCACCGCTAAGCCTGGGCTGTAGCGGGGGTTTCTTGGGTCAACGACCCGAGCGCCTGGGTGTTGCCACCCAAACGACTGACCTCAGTCTCACCCAGCGAAGATGGCACGGATGCCACCGGTTCGGGGATGACCTCGCCCACCTTGTTTTTTAGAACTCCACACTTTCTACCCATTTTTTGAAGGCAGGCACCACTGAGCACCAACCGGACACCGAACAACGAACACCGCGTTTGGCGATGACGGCGGATGCATTGTGGTCTGCAGGGTCTCTTTGATTGCAGCTTTGGCAGACAAACTCGGATTGGCAAAGCCGGTAGTCTGAGTGAGTGTCGCCGCACGCGGCACATGCCTGCAAAGAGTAATAGGTTGGCACTTCGGCAACGAGCTTGCCCGATCTGCTTGCCATTGAGCTCGATTTGGTGTTCGTGACCCAGAATCGGCGCAAAAAACTTAAAACACTGACGCCGGAGTTGCTGG
>TBL_comb47_HYPODRAFT_10003823_pt1 | contig 17633 bp, 9 predicted proteins | sample TroBogypolimnion_40_FD_10682 | JGI IMG/M metagenome (IMG submission 10682)
GAACTACTGGTGCCATCCCATCAACAACGGCCGCATGGAAGGCACGAATAACAAGATCAAGACCCTCAATCGCCAGGCTTACGGGTACCGCGATGAGGAGTTCTTCATTCTCAAGCTCCTAGCCCGACTTGGCGGATTCGACCTCCGGCCCAACTATTTTCGTTTCGTAAGTTGCTGATTTTCAACACCGGGGCTGCTCCCAAAGGGCCAAAACCGGCTGTAGTGAAGACCTACCCTGTTCACAACGCTGCGCCGATGTGCATAATGGGTAAGCGTTATGTTCCTACGCTTTACGACGCGAAAGAAGAACGGCAAGGAGCACCGCTACTACAGCCTGGTGGAAAACCGGCGGGTGGCCAGCGGGCGGGTGATTCAACGCCACGCGCTCTATCTGGGGGAGATTAACGACAGCCAGCAGGAAGCCTGGCGCAAGACCATCGAGGTATTTGAGGAGGGTCAGGCTCGGCCGCGGACGGTGGCGCTGTTCCCCGAGGATCGCCTCGGGCCGGTGGACGACGCGGACATTGTGCGGATTCGGTTGAGCCAACTTTCACTGCATCGGCCGCGCCAGTGGGGTGCCTGCTGGCTGGCGGGGCACTTCTGGGAAGAACTGGGCTTGGATCGTTTCTGGGGGGAGCGCCTGCCGCCCAGCCGCAAAGGCACCCGTTGGGACTGGATCCTGCAAGTGCTGGTGACTTATCGGCTGGTGGAACCCGGGAGCGAATGGCGGTTGTATCGGCACTGGTATGAGCACAGCGGGATGGCCGACCTGCTCGGCGCGGACGCCGAGTTGGCCGAGATCCACAAGCTCTACCAATGTCATGAACGTTTGTTGGATTACCAGAGCGAGTTGTTTGGGCACCTGACCCAGCGCTGGAAAGATCTGTTCAATGCGCGGTTTGACGTGCTCCTGTATGATCTAACCAGCACGTATTTTGAGAGCAACCCGCCCTTTGCCGAGGGGGACAAGCGCCGCCACGGTTACAGCCGGGACAAGCGGCCGGATTGCGTGCAGGTGGTCATCGCGCTGATCGTGACGCCGGAAGGCTTTCCCCTGGCGTATGAAGTGCTGGCCGGAAACACCAGCGACAAGACGACGTTAGCGGGCTTCCTCAAGAAGATTGAGGAGCAATACGGCAAGGCCCAACGGATCTGGGTGATGGACCGGGGCATTCCCACCGAGAAGGTCTTGGAGCAGATGCGCCAGGCGGAACCGCCGGTGCAATATCTGGTGGGTACGCCGCGCGGGCGCCTGAGTCAATTCGAACAGAAACTGGCCGCCTTGCCCTGGCAGGTGGCCCGCGAGGGGGTCTCAGTCAAACTGCTGACCGAGGGCCAGGAGCTCTATGTGCTGGCCGAAAGCAAAGATCGGGTGAGCAAGGAGCGGGCCATGCGCCGTCGGCAGTTAAAAGGACTCTGGCAGCGGCTCAAGAAATTGCGGGCGATGAGCCTCAAGCGCGACGTGTTACTTAAGAAGTTGGGCGCCGTCCTCCATGCTTATCCGGCGGGAGCCCGCCTGGTCCAAACCACCGTGCCCGCCAAAAGTGCGCAACTGAGCTTTGCCCTGCGTAAAGACAAACTGCGGCAGGCTCGCCAGCGGGAGGGCCGTTATCTACTCCGCAGCAATATTACCAGCGGACGTCCTCCGGAAGAGTTGTGGAAGTTTTACATTCAACTGACGGAAGTGGAAGCCGCCTTCAAAAACCTCAAGGACGACCTGGCGTTGCGGCCGATCCACCACCAACTCGAGCAGCGCATCCAAGCCCACATTTTCATCTGCTTTCTGGCCTACTGCCTCCAGGTAACTTTACGTCGGCGTTTGCGCGATCTGGCACCCGGCCTGACCCCGCGCTCGGTATTAGAGAAGTTTGCCACCGTTCAGATGCTCGACGTGCATCTGCCGACCACCGATGGCCGCACCGTAATCTTGAGCCGCTACACCCATCCGGAAACCGATGTGCAGCTGCTCTTGCAGCGGCTCAAGCTGGAGTTGCCGACCCAACCGCCTCCCAAAATCACCGGGCCGAAACCTACCGGCGAATCCGGGTCTGTAGTGAAGACCTAGAAAATGCGACCGTTGATTTTCAACTACTTACGCTTTTTGCCCCCTCCAATCCGCCAAGTCGGGGTAGCAGCATCGAGGCGACCAGAATCTGAGGCAGCATTCTCATGGCGTGAGTGTTACCCGGCCTGAAACCACTCGGCAACGATCAACTTCTGATGTCGTGTCAGTCTGATGCCTGACCTGTCTGGCGTGGGGCGCCTGCGGGGAGGTAATTGGCGCCTGCCTGGGCGCGCGAATGAACAGGCAACTTCTCGTGGGTCCGTCGCATGTATGTTCGCACCGTGTCGCAGCCGGTGCCCAATGGGGCGGCGATCTCCTTAGCCAAATAGCCCTGAGCCAATCGGTGCAATATCTCCTGCTCCCGCGGGGTGAGAGTGTCATCGTTCATGCTCGTGGCCGGGGGCGCGGCGTCATAAAAGCCGTCGCCGGGTTCGAGGCAGGGAACGTCTGGGCGGATTCCCTCAGGAGACCCCAGCGGAAGGTCCCAGGAAAGGGAGTCGCCATCCGGTTCTTTTCCCCCACCATCGCGTAACCGACCCGCGCACCGGGGCCGGGGTCCGACGCGCAGGGTCAGATGCACGTCTTCAGTCGTAGGATACTGGTGCTTCGGGCCGGAGCAGACGATGTCGGCAGGGTAATCCACGCCTACTTTCCATTGTGCGAGGGCGGAGGCCGAGTGGTCGGCGCAGGAGTTCTGCTGGGACACGATCATCTGGAATGTTCTGGTGGTTCGCATATTCTCAGGTCGAATTCGCATAGGACGAGCCTCGCTGAGCAGGGTGGTCACTTTGCAGGTTTGCTGAAACTCACGTCGCTCACGTGTGGCCCGATCGTCAGGTTCGCTTCGGCCGCGGTCATGGCCGGCTTCCCATTGAGCCGCAGGTTTTCGAGCCAGACTCGCTCAACTGTGTACCGGGCATCGAGGCCGTTGAAGGCAGATCGGGGGGCCCGTTCGCCGGTGACGGACACGTCCGCATACGTGACGTCGCGGACGTTCCCGCGATCGGCGTCTTTCGAATAGGCATTCTCCCGAATCACGATCACCAGCAGGTCCGGCACATATTGAGCCTGGCGGTCTGGCACGTACCGTTCGTTGGGGCTGCCTTGCATGCGGGGAGCGGGATTGACCTCGTCGGTTTCGACTCGGATGTTCTCATAGCGGATGTCGTGGACTAACGCCCGGTCGCCACACTGGATGTCCAGGGCAATGTGGGTGCTTCGGATGATGTCGCAGTCCTGGAAGCGGACGTCGGCGATCTCCGGCGCCGAGGTTTCGGCCCCGATTTCCAGTGCGCGGCCCCAGTCGCACCAGAGGACCAGGTTCTGGACGCGCACGTTCCGCACCGGCCTTTCATGGAACCCGCCCGGACCCCAGTTGAGTCCTTTGAGCACGATGGCATCATCGAAGGAGCGAACGAAGGAGTTGCGGATGATAACGCCTTGGCTGTTGCAGATATCGATGCCGTCGGCGTTGTAACGCCACAGGCCGATCAGCTTGACCTGGTCGATCTCGAGGTTGCGGCACCCGAAGGCGCTCAGGCACCAGACATCGGGGTCGCGGAGGATAACGCCCTCGACCTTCACGTTGGAACAATCCGTCAACCGGATGCATCCGCCGCCCTGATCCCGCGCGTACTCGCTGGTATCGATGATGCCTCGCCCCAGAATCCGCACACCGGTGGCAGCGCGCGCCTCGACCGCAGTATAGACCACCGCTCCACCGGCGACGTAGAGGGTCTCGCCGCTCTTGAGTTGAATCTTGCCCGGGTGGTGAACGCCCGGCCCAAAGTACCGCACCCCGGCCGCATCGCGGTTGGGCACCGCGGACTCTTCCGGGTCGGCGAAGAGGTGCAGTGCGTGGTGTGGGCCGTCCAGTTCGACGGTTACTTGCCCGGCCTTCGAGAGGGCAAAGGTGATGGTCCGGCCATTCACTGCAGGCCGGATTCCGCGGGCGCCAGGCCGAACGACAACGTTGGTGAACGGGCGATTCGAGAGAATTTCCACCGAGACCTCGCTGGACATCCCCCAATGAGCGAATCCCGCCAACTCGGTTTGGTCGATGGGTCGCTGGTAACCGGGCCAGACTTGGTTGAACGGCACCGCCGAGACCCGGCAGGCGTAAACCGGCACCGGCCGGTCGTTGACGCGGAGTTCGTAATCCGCGCACAGTTTCTCCCCCGGCGGCGCCGCCCAGATCGTTGCGGGTGCGGCAGCCTGGCCCGCGGTCGCCGCCACCACCAGGGCCGCGAATGCCACCACCACCAGACATCGTATTGCCACATGGCGCGGCAGGTGCCGATTGAGTGTCCGGAATGTCCACATCACTTGATCTTCCCTTTCATGACGCGAGGCTGATTATTGTGCCGGGGTTGTTCGAGTTCAAGAGGGATCATTCACTACCACAATCCTCCATTTCCCCATGGCCACGAGAATCGGCTTGTCCCTAACCGCCAGGGTCACCTCGACTTTGTTCGCGCCGAGGGGCCTGAACTGGATGGGCCCGGTGGCGCCGCTCAGCACATGGATTGCTTCAACGCGGTTACCCATGACCCCATCGAAGGTCAGCCGGAAGGTCTCGGGCGGGAAGGGTTTTAGGGCATCGCGGGTCATGACATTCACGGCGACGAGGTGTGTGTGCGGGTGGAGCAATTGAACATTGCCGAATGGTTTTAGGCCGAGTAACACTCGCGGCATGCGAATGATGCCTCAGATCCTGGCCGCCTTGACGCTGGTGGCGCCGGCAAGAGCGGCGAATTACGAAGTCGAAGTGAGGCAGGATGGCCCCTGCGCCTGGTGGCGGTTTCAGGACCCGTCCTGCGCAGAAGAGACCGTGGCAAAGGACGAAACGGGCCGGCACCCGGGGTTGTATCGCGGTGGCGTGACTTCCGAGGCCGGACCAACCGCGATCGGTGGGCGCGCGGCTCGATTCGATGGCCGGCGGGCGTATCTCAACGTGCCGGATCAAAACGACCTGGCGTTGAACGAACTCTCGGTGGAGCTGTGGGTTAAGTCCAGGCAACCGTGGCGGGCGAAACAGTGGCCCGGCAGCGCCACGCTGATCACCAAGGCCACCAGCGGACCCGGATCCAGTGATTGGACGCTCAACGCGGGGGCCTTGCGAAATGGCGAAGATGAGGGCCGGATTCTCCTCAGCACCGGCCCATCTGGGGCGGGCGAGGATATGAACCTGGCTTCCGGCCCGGATTTGAACAACGGCCAATGGCACCAGGTGGTCTGGACACGCACGAGTGACGGTTTCAACCGCTTGTACATTGATGGGCGGTTGACGGACCAGGCGGAGGATGACGGCGGCCCGATCATCAACCACCGGTCGATCCAGATCGGCGGCGATCCGGATCAAGGGGGCTCCTATTTGGAGGGAGCGCTGGCCGAGGTCGCTTTATACCCCAAGGCGCTCGACGCCAGCCGCGTCCTGGCTCATGCCCTCGCGGGGGGCCTTGCCGTCCCAGCTCTCTTGCCGTCGAAGCGGTTGGATTCCCTGGCGTTGAAGAACTCCGCCGGGGTGAACTGGGAATTGTGGCGTGGGGAAAACGGCTGGAGCCTGGGGCAGCTTTCGCTGAACGGAAAGCCGGTGGAGTCGCCAGCCACGTCCGGCGTCCTCGCGTTGCGAGAGGTCAAGACGGGCGTGGTGCGCTGGTTGGCCGCCGACCAGGCCGAACGTCTCAGCACGCAGGCCGCCCGTCTCTCCGGCCAAACCAGGATCGGCGAGGCGACGCTGCGGTTCGGCGTCGAGTTCGCGCTCCCGGAAAGACTCTCCGCGGTCGAGTGGAAGGTCTCCTGGTCGGTTGACCGCGATGTCGAGGGTTCGGAGGTCTGTTTGGCCTACCATGACAGTTTCACCAATGCGTGGCGCGTCCAGAGCTATCCCTGGGCCGGGAACAGCCGGAGCGTGAAGGTCGCGCCCTTGCGTTACTGCGGTGTGCCGGGGGCGCTGGTGTACCGGCCGGATCTCTCCGTCGTCGCCCTGTTCGCGATCGACAGCAATTCGGATTACCTGAACCCGACGACCTGGACCGGGAAAACGGAGTTCCACTTTGCCAACGGCTCCATCGCGCCGCAGTTTCGTGTGGGCGGCGGCAAACTGAGGGCGGGCATGCGCTACGAGATGCCGTTGCAGTTGGTGTTGAGCGACGCGGGTGAATTTGCCGGCGCCATCACGGCGATCATGCGGGCTTGGATCGATTTGAACCACTACCAAGTGGACGACACCCTCAAGGTGCGAACACCGCAGGAGGCTTTTAGCGTCACCCTCGAGGGCCGTCGGAGCATGGAAAGTTGGAAACCCGGCGTCGGTTACGAACATGCCCGTGGCACGCCCTTCGTTTACGTGGGCAATAACCCCTACATCGCCTACTACGAGTACCGCCTCTACGAGATCACGGGCGAGAAAATGTGGCGCGACCGCGCCTTCGATCAGATTGCCTTCGCGCTCAAAGGCCAGCAGCCCAGCGGTGTGTTTCACACGAGCTATTACTTTCGCAAAGACGGCGGGGCCACCGCCCCGGGCTATTGGAGTTGGGACTGGGGGCACAACGGCTACAAAGTGGATATCAACGCGTGGATGATCCGCTACCTCCTTCAGACCTGGCAACGGGTGAAGGAAAAGGAGGGCGTGGACCGGCAGGACTGGCGCAAGGCCGCGATGGTATCGCTCGACTGGGTGCTGGCGCAGCAAAATCCGGACGGCGGTTTTCCTCAGGTGGTGGACATTGACTCCGGCCGGAAGTCCGAGTCCGTGGTTGGCGGCAGGACCTTGGTGGGATTGCCGATCATCGCACAAATTACTGGCGACGAGCGCTGCCTTCGCGCCAGCGCCGAGCAGGAGCGGTTTCTGCGACACCAGATCGAAGGGCGGTTCTGGTACACTGGGCAGCATCCGGACCTACCGCCCGGCGACTTCGAACAGGACAGCCTCTACAATGTGGTGGAATATTGGCTGGACAAGCACGACCGGACGGGGGAGAAGGACAGCCTCGACCGCGCCGTGGCCAATGCCTATTACGCCCTCCTCTACTGGTGCCCAAAACAGCTCAGTTGGGTGAAGAACCCCACTCAGGGCGCCCACAGTGAGCAGCAGCATTTCAACCAGTATTCCGTTTACAGCTATCACAACCGCAAAATCCAATGCCTGGACCGCCTGTTCAAGAAAACGGGGGTTGTGCTGTTCGCACAACTCCGTGACCGGGTTTTGCAACTGAACCTCTTCACGCAAGTCACGGACGGTCCCTACCGGGGGTCCGTTACGGAAGCGATCGCCGATCCGTGGCTGGAGCGGAATTCGGGATTTGAGTGGCGCGGTAGCCCTTACACCAGCGAGTTGGTTTCGGACTTGATGCTGCAACTGATCGAACTGGGGTGGGTGAAGGGGCCTTAAGTTATCCGGACGCGGTAGTGGTCGGAAAAACCTTCGAGATCCTTTTCGATTGGAAGAACCGGGGCGTAGGTAGGGCCTTGAGAGACTTCGCCACGCCTCTGTCACGCAGCCCTGCCATCGGCGACATATAACTCAGCGTGTAGCTCGCGCTGCCGCAACCGCGAAAATCACTGCCCAGCGACCAGTAATTCGCTTCCAGCACGCCGCCGCAAGCCGCCAGGAGGGCAATGGCGAAAAGCGAGATGGTGTGCGCTGTCCTCATTTCTCTTGCACCAGCGCAAAGGACCGGCCTTGGTCGCGACTCACGAACAGCCCGTTCGCGGCGGTGGCATACACCCGCTCGCCATCTTTCCCCGCACTGGCCAGGCTGTTGATGCCCTCCGGCACTGCCCCCGAGGTGATTTCCTGCTGGTTCCATTCGACGGACCAGTAGTATCCGATCCGGCCGGAATAAACCGCCCCTTGCCCCTTGGCCGGCGCGGTCAGGATGCGGTTGCGGCCTTCCTTGGATATCGTCCAACTGGTAATCGCTGTGTAGGGAACATCGGGTGTAAGGACGTGCCGGTACTGATAGAGATACATGCCCAGGTTAAAGCAGTAGTAAACTCCGCTGCTGGTGGCGAAGTAGATGTAGTGCTCTCCCTCGGGGATGGCCTCAAAGGCGACGTTGGCCACCTTCCAGTCTCGCTTCTCCGCGATCACGTGGAAGTTCTTCCCGCCATCCTCCGAGGCGATGAATTTGCCCGGCGCCGTTGCTGTGCCGGACGTGCCGACCAGCAACAAGTTCTTCGTTTTGGTGCTGAAGGCGACCACCATAATCCGTTCCCCCTTCAGCCCGGCGTAGCGCCACGTCCGTCCGCTGTCGTCGCTGAGATACAGCCCGGACGACGCCCCCGCGGCGGCAACCTGCCCGGGAACCTGCGGGCAAAAGCTGATCGTCTCGCCGCACAAGACCTCGGCCCCCGTGCCATCGAAGTCCATGGCCTCGGAGACCTTCGACCAGGTGCTGCCGTTATTATCGCTGCGCCAAAGCCCCCCGGCCCGGCCGTCGCCCGCTCCGGCGAGCAGCAGGGAAGACGATACGGGCGACAGTGCTACGGTTCGGATCGGCTGCGGGAGCGGGAGCCGCGTCAAGGTCGCACCGCCGTTGGTGGATCGCATCAGGCTGCCAGCCGCAACTCTGACATACAGCGTCTCGGGCGCCTGCGGATCGCAGACCACACCAGCGAATCGGCCGGGGCGCGCCACCGGTTCTGGGACGCGCGGCGTCGAATCCGGCAGCGCCGAGGCAGTAATGGCGATCTGCCCGATCCGGCCGGAGAATAGCGTCTTGTTCTTGCCTGGCGGCCGCGTGATGAAGGCGACGCCGACGTAGTTTGAGGCCCGGTCCTGCCGCAACAGCCGCTCCGCCACCTTCGTCCAGGTACTTCCGTCGAGGGAGGTGAACCCTCGCCACAGCCGACCCTCCTTGGTAATCCGGATCCAGGGCTTCTCGCGGTCCAAAGGCCAGCGGCTCATCCCTGAGGTTTCCAAGTCCCGGTCGCAGCCCGTTCCTTGCACTCCCATACCCGCGGTACCCCAAAGCCCAAAGCCCTCTTCCTGGCTGAGCAGTTGCTCGGGATGGCCGCACGCCTGGAGGCCCATGAGCGAATTGGCGGCCACGCCATTGTCCGTCGTGCTGCGGCGCAAGTCTTCGATCCGGGCCGTCACCGTGAAGTCGCCCGTGACCGTCCGATGGGCAAAGAACTGGCCATCGCCGGTCACGGCCACGGTGTCTTCGGTCGTGGACACCGCGAGCGGCAGTTTCTGTTCCCCGGGCACCGTGTAGGCCCAACTCGGACTGCGGTGGTCCACCGAGACAAGTTCCTGCTCGTCGGAATCGACGGAACGGCTGCCGTTATACCACAGTCGGCCCCAGATGGCCTGTTTGCCCGCCGGCAGCACATACGTCGGCACCTCGTCGGCCTGGTTGGCCACCCCCAGCATCAGTTTTCCGGCAAACACTTCCAGTCTTGAGAACGAAGCGCCCTTCATCTGGTGCGCCTGGTGAAGGGACAACCGATTGCCCTCGTTGAGGACCGGGGCCAATCCGGCGACCGGCTCCTCGGCGGGTCGTTCGCAGGCCAGGTCGCCGGGGCCTATCCGGCGGTAATCGAAGCGTGGACCCGCCCATTCAACCTGCAAGACCGGCTGGCCGACGCCATCCGCCCCGCGAAAATAGTCGAGCTGGCAGGGATGTAGCCCCTGCTCCAGGAAGGCTACGGAAAGATGCGTGGTTGCCGTATGGATGCCGTCATTCTCCGCCACCACCTGCGAGCCGATCCGCAGGCGGCTGCCGTCGCAGGTCGGCAGACCGAACGTATAGATGCCCGTTTCCGGCACACGCAAACCACCGGTGAAGCTGAAGGTGTAGGACTTCGTCCGGCCTTGCGTAGCCGAATCCGAGATCGTGTTGACTCTTCCCTGCTTGGCCGGGGTTAGCTGGGCCAGGTCGGGCAGGGACCGCCAATCTCCCTCGTAGTAGCGGTAGTGGAGGCCGGGTTGGAGGGTGGGGCCATCCATAGCCTTCTGCGCCAGGCCGGCCTTGACTGGCATAATGGTCTCCGTCGGCCGGTCAAAGATATCCCACAGGGTCAGCTTGACACTGCCGCCCGGTTTGGGCAGGTCCAACCGCTTCAGATAAACCTGGGGCAGGGCCTCCTTGGTGCTCAGCAATAACTCTCCGTGACCCTCGGCTTCCGAGTAAACGTCAAGCTGATAGGCAAGCTGGGGAACGCCCTCAGGCGAAACCGCCCAATCCACGGCTAATTGCGACCCGAGGCTGGTGGCGTGGCACGCCTCGAGCGTTAGGCTACCCAGTACCGGCGCGTCGGGCTGATTGGTGAGCGTGAAGACATCATTCCCGTTAATGGCAATCGCATCGTGCTTGAAGTCGGTGGGCACGGGACTTTCAAAGTGGAACACCGACCCGTCCTCGATGATGCGCCAGGTGGACGCGCGTCCTTTTTCCTGGCTGATCCGGTCGGATTTGTGCCACTGGTTTTCAAAACGGTAATAGGCACGACGCCGGTCAATCACCCGCCGGCCGGTTCCGCCCGTGGCTTCGACAAACGACGAATTACCCCGCAGGCCCGTTACCTTCACGGGCACGCTCACCACCCCCACCAAATACCATCGGTGGCTCGCGACTGCCTCCATCCACCAGCCGAGGTAGCCCCGGCTCTCCGCCGCGTTGGGGTCCGGCCAGGTGCGCATGACCTGCCGGTACCATTGCTGCGGCTTCAGGAAGGGAAGGGTGCCGCTGTGGATGCCCGCCTCGGTGCCCTCGCCCGACATGCTGGCGCCGTCGAACGGGTTGCCCATGGCCTCGATCCGCGTCCGTTCCCCTTTGTAGGCATCGCTCGGCCAAAAGGACCAGACCTCATGCCGCAACGTGGCTTCCGTTTGTGCTGGCGTCGCCTGCTCGCCCTGCCCATACACGGCGATACCGCCATAGAAATAGCCGCCCTGCGGGTAGGGGGACGAATTCCACAGCGCAAAATAGCTACCCACGCACCAATAGGGCCAGCGCACCTCGACCATGAGAATGTCGGATCCGGCCTCACAATTGGCGCTGTACCACGTCCCCTTCGCCTGGCCCAAAGGCAGGAGTGTGGCTGCGGCCGCAACGAACAGCCAGTTGATGTTCTGTCGGAGTCTGATCATCGGATGGGTTCCTGGTTTAATTCACGCTGAGCCAAGCCCGTCCGGACACGCCTGCCGGCCGGATCGCATCGACACAACCCCATCGCTGGACGCTCGATACAGTTCACGCGCCCTCTGCGTTGACAGGATTTGCGAGGCGTTGAGCATCCCGCGGAAGCTAAACGCCGCACGGCGCGTTAGCCAGTCATCATTTCTTCTGCGACGGGCATCCCCAGGGCATGGGGTCGATCAGGGGGAGGCGCACCGTGAGTCTAATTGCTTGCGGGAGAATCGGATTCGTCGAGTTTTGCCCAGCGCAGATTCCGGAAGTCCGGGTTCGGTCCCTGCCAATCGGCACCCAGGTCCAGTTTCTTTTCCACGCCACCCGTTTTGGACCGGAGTGTTTCCTTTGCCCCCAGACGCAGTTCTTTGATGTTTTCCCAGTTGGATAATGATTTGCCGGAAGCATCATGAAAATCCAGAGGGACCAGGTCGATCCTCTGCCATTTATCTCCGCCCCGCAGCTCAACTTCAACGGCGTGACCATCCAAGCCGATCACCAGCTTGTTCGGTTGCCGGGAACGTATTTCCAGGGCGAGCTTGGCCGCGGCAGGGGCGCTCCACTTCGGGTCGTTGAGCTTGTGGGTTTTTCTCGCCCAGTTGTCCGTCAAGTCGTAGGTAAACCATTCCTTCTGCCAGTCTTGGTCGAAGGTCTCGATCATCAGCGACGGCTTGTCGGTCGCCCGCACTCCGGCCGCTTCGAGTTGTGCCGGGGTCACCACCGCCATCCTGGACGAGAGATTGAACTGCCTGGCGGTGTAGGGGGCATAGTAATAACCGGCGGCGGTAACCGGGGCCTCCAGGCGATAGAGGACATTCGCATAAACCCAGAGCGGCTTGTCCTTGCTGAGCAAGGGCAAGTCTGCCCGCCAGGTTTTCCCGCTGGATTGCACTTTCGCATGGTGCCAAAAGCGAGCGATGGTGTTTTCCATACTGCCTTTGCCGTCTCCTTGTCCCTGCTGGGTAAAAAAGGCGTCCACGGAGCGGATTGTCTGGGAAGGATCCGGCGTGACGGCAAAGGACGGGACGCCAGCACGGGTTTTCAATTCCAACGCGACGGCCGGCGTCTGCGGGTAGTGGAAAGTCCCTTTCAAGTGCTGGTCGAACCACAGCGGTCCAGCGACTTGATAATCAGCCGTATCCTGATGATTGTGATGCGGCGCGCAGGTCACGCGCCAATCCGGGCTCGCCAGTTCGTCGAGGGCTTTTTGCAGGTCGTCAATGTGGCCGTGGAAATCATTGGCTGGACTGAGAAAAATGATGGGGCAGGCGATGCGCCGGAGGGATTGATCATCATTGATGGTGGCACGATAGAGTGCGTTGTCGGAAGCGCGATCACTCAGGCCGCCACAAGAAGGAGCGGCCGCTTTGACCCGCGAATCCGCCGCCGCCGTCATCACCGTGAGCTTCCCGCCCATCGAGTGGCCATAAACGCCGAGCTTTCCGGCGTCCACCTCCGGTTGCTGCTCCAGGAACGTCAGGGCGCGCCGGGCCCCAAGCACGCAAATAAACCACGGGTTGTTGCGCGGGGATTCCACGGAATCCAGGGTCCACGCCGCAGGGGCCACGGTCTGAAAGTTGTTCCGGTCGTTTCGGCACGGCGCGTGATAGGCATCGAGCGCACCCCAGTCGGTCGTGAGTTTGTAGGCCGGGTCGTTGGTCTTGCCCGCCCAGAAGAGAGCAACGCTGTCGTTGTTGACCGTGTAGTCCGGCGCGCTGATTCTTCCGGCCCAGGCGATCGAAATCGTGGCATAGCCACGTTTGGCATTGGTCAGTGGCCCCTTGTGGTCGGCGAATTGTCCTCCGCCATGAATTTGGACCAACCCCGGGAGTCGCGTGCCGCCTTTGGGGAATCCATAGACCGCGGCCATGCGGGAGGTCTGCCCCTTAAAGACCCCAATTCGATAGCGAATCACCCGCAGCACTACGCCGTCTTGTTCCCATTCCTTGAGGACCTCGGTCTCCAGCGGTTCCTGGCGCGGATCATAACCCGCCCACAGTTCCTCGAACTTCGCCGGTGCCTTGCTGTCCTTCAGCGGTGGCAGGGAGTCGGCGCCCCAAACGTTTTCCTCGTTGATTCCCAACAACAGCGTGGTCAGCGATGTCAGGAACAGAAGGAGGGATGTCGGTACGATTCGCATAGGTCGGTTCTTTATGGACTGGCTTTCCAGACTATTCTCAACGGGCTTTCACTCGCCGCCCTCCCAGCGGAGGTTGCGGATTTCGCGCGGACCCTGCCACGGCTTCCCCTCGATCCTGACTTTTTGCCCAGCCTTGACGGTCTCGCCGCTGGGACTGAGGCTCAACTCGGTCACCGTCTGCCAATTGGCGAGCGGCCCGGTGACCCGCGGATCGGTCGCGACCAGATCGCCGAGGCTGACCGACACCGTCTGCCAGTCGGCGGAGCCTTTCAGGCGTTTGACCGCGGCATAATCAAGAGCGGGCTTGCCGGGCTGGAAGGCGCCCCAGGCGTTGCAGTTGAAATTGATCACGAGCGTGTTGTCCACCGCGCATTGCACTTCGAACACCAATCTGGCGTTATCCGGGCCGCGCCACTTCGGGTCCTTCAGCTTACGGGTGTCTGCCCGCCAAAGTGGCGGATGCCCCCAATTCGACTGATACCAGTCCTGCCAGCCGCGGGAACCATCGTCGATCATCCGCTCCGGTTGGTCCGTCGCCTTAACCCCGGCGACCTGCAACTGGGTCGGACTGGCTGACATCACGCGTGAACTGAGGGCGAACACCTCCGAGTTGGCACACCCCGGCGGTTGCGCCACGTTGCGGTATTGCGCCGGGGTATCATACATCACATCGGCGTAGGCGAAGAACGGTTGGTTCAGGCTTAGCACCGGGCAAAACGCCCGCCAGCGGGCTCCATCCTTCACGGCCCTGGCGTCGCGCCAGAAGCGCGAGAGCGTATGTGGGTCGATGGAATAGTAAACATCCACCCGCTTGACGAGGCGCGAGGAATCGGGGGTCACCGTGAGAAGGGGAACGCCGTGGGCAGTACTGAGGTCGAGATCGATTTCCGGGGTCTTTGGCATCGTGAATGCCCCCTTGAGGTGTTGCTCAAACCAGAGAAGCTGGGTGAGGGCATGTGCATCCGTGTGGCGGTGGTTGAAATGCGGGGAGATGCTGAAGCGGACCTGATCACCCGGGATCTCGCGCCAGTTCCACGCCATGTTGTCCATCGGGGCGTTGAAATCATTGGCGGGGGAAAGCCAGAGCACCGGGCAGACGATTTCCGGGATGTGGGCGTTGTCGGAAATAGTCGCCAGTTCCAGCTCCGGCGTGTTCCGTTTGACGCAACCCGGCAAGTCGGTCTGGCTTTCCAGAATCTCCCCCGCGCCACCGCAGGAAGGCACGGCGGCCTTGACGCGCTGGTCAAGGCCAGCCAGATCCGTGGTCAGTTTGCCCCCCATCGAATGACCATAGACACCGAGGCGGGCGGGATCGACTTCGGGTTCTTGTTCCAGAAAGGTCAAACCGCGCCGCGCGGCCAGCAGCACGAGGAACCAATTGCTGTTCCGCGGCGAGCGCACTGGGTCCAGCGTGTAATCATCCGGTATGAGCGGCCCATCCCCCCAGGCGAAATGATTCACCTTGTTGCGCTGCGGTGGATGCGTTGCGTCGAGGTTCCCCCAGTCGGTTTGCGCTCCGTCCCAGTTCGTGCGGCCCATGCTCATCGGGTTGCCGCCCCAATTGAGAGAAAGGCTGGCATAACCGCGCTTGGCGTCCGCTATCACGCAAGAGAGACTGGCCGATTGCCCCCCGCCATGCAACTGGAGCAACCCGGGAAACCTCGGCGCCCCTCTGGGGAACCCGTAAAAGGCGGCGACCTTGGCTGGCGCACCCTTAAAGAGGCCCACCTGGTAACGCACGACGCGTAACACCACGCCATCCTGTTCCCATTCCTTGAGGACCTCGGTCTCCAGCGGTTCCCGGCGCGGGTCGTACCCTGCCCACAGTTCCCGGAGATTTTGCGGCACTTTCCCCTCCTGGATAGCCGGAAGCGACTCGCCGCCATCCATCCGGGCACTAACCAACATCAAACACCCGAGACATATCTTAAAGGGCTTCATAACTAGTTTTTCACCAGTGAGCCGTCCGGTTCGCGCCTCGATCTGCTTGGATGATGTTTCCCGGGGAATCATTTCTTGCTCAGTACCAGGGGCGCGCCGACAGTGATGAATTGCACGTCCAACCACGGCGAGAACTCTGCCGGATCGCACATCACGCTGACGCTGGCCTCGCCGGAAGGCATGAGGTAATTGACTTGTTCTACGGAAAGCTCCGCGCGCCGGCGCCAATTCTCATCATACACCATTGCCTTGTCCCCGCCGGCGTATTGCACGAATTCCCCGTTCGCGATGGTACCGAGGACGCGAAGTTGGCCGGCCCCGAGGTGGACGACGGGGTTCTTGAGGGGCACAGGGAGTTCGCCCAGGGCGGTGAGTTGCTCGACGGTGACCGCGGCCTTCCCGCCGGGTGGGAGCTGAGCGAAGCCGATCTGAATTCGGCGGACCTTTGAATAGTCCGTGCTTTTGGTTTCCATGCGCCAGCCCCAGCCGCTGCTGGCCCACGAAACCTCGCCGTTGGGAATTTCCATATAGCGACGCCCAGTGAAATCGATCGGCACGACATAATCGCGGCGGCCCAGTTTGACCAACAGCAAGGCGCCGCTGTTATCGCCCGTTATCCATAAGCCCAATCCCCGCCGCCGGGTCATGTCCACAGCGATATTCCAGGCGGGGAGCGCTTCCGTCTCGCGATACACCTGGTTGCCGGGATTCGCTGCCGCCAGCACGAGCGCCTTGTTTTCTATCCTGGCGCTCGTCTGGCCCCGGGCCTCAATAACTTCAGTGCCGCCAGGTTGAAGGAGGATGTTTCCCGCCGGCGCCCTGCCGTTCAGGCCCCCTGCTGGGCCGTTGCCTGCCGTAAACAGATCCGAGGCCGCCGCTTTCGTCGGGGAGGTGTCCGCGGTGTCCGCAGTCGCCGCGGCCTCGGGCTGGAATGCGGGCAGCACGTGGAGGATGAACTGAAGCGGTTGCGCGCTTTCGGGGTTTTCCAGTGCGAGCGTCTCACCCGGCTTGATGAATTGCCGAGGAGAAATGGCGCCATGTTCCTGCCCATGCTGCCACAGGATATCCCCTGTCTTGCGAGTGAGGACGCGCGTCGGTATGAGCTCGCCCTTGCCGCCGGCGAGTTCACGCGCCACCCAGACCACCGGCGAACAGAGATGGCGGTTAAACCTCGCGCCATCGCCTCTGGGCTGGGCAAAGGTGCCATTAATCCGCTTGCGCTGTTCGTCGGTCAACCGGCTGCTGAGGTCCCGCCACGCTTGGAGCGCTTCGATGAATTGGCCGGTCAGACCGTGCGCCTCAAGCACCTGCGGGCTGACGCCAAACATCGGTTCGGGTTTGCAGAGGCCCAGCGCGCCGCCGTAGTTACCCTGGCTGAGGGTGAAATGCGCATCGAGCAGCGTGGTGGCCGGGCGCGACGGCGTGGCCAGCGTGACCGGCACGCTGTAGTTGCCGTGGGTGTAGGCGCAACTCCCCCGCATCAACCGCTGCGAAGAGTTCAACCGATACTCGAACCACGCGGATGCCTGCCGTCCCGAACTGTCATGGGACGTGGTCGGATGATCCAAGGTTTCATACACGCGGGTCGCCAACTTGAGGTAGCCCCAACGACCGTCGTGAGCGTGAATCTCCGCGCCATCAAATTCTGCATGGTCCACGCGACAGCGATTCAACAAGCCGGCGTAGTTCTGCGCGATTTCGTCGAGCAGCGACGAGTCGTTGTCCGGCACCAGGTTTTGCCCATACGCGAGGAGCAAGCCGGCGACCTCGACCCCTCCCGTATGGGCCGCTGCCTTCGTCGAGCCTTGGCCGCGCTGGCAACGGCTCAAGGTCCAGGTGCCGTCGGGCCCGGGCTCGATCGTGCCACACCGCACCAGTTCCTCGTCGATGCGCAGCAGATTCCACTCCTCGAAATGCGGGTACGCGGGGCGATGTTGGCCGGGCGGAACCACACCCGGCGCCGGTTGCAGAACAATGGTGGCGTCGGACGCTCCCACTTCGCGCGCCAGACACCCGCCGCCCCAGGAGGCGAAGCGTCGGTCGGGTTTCTGGCCGACGTAGAGCGGATCGTGCAGGCCGATGCCGCCGCTGACGTAGTGCAAGGCGAGATACATGCCCTGGCTTCGCACAAAATCGGAGAAGTCGCGCAGATCCGCTTCCCCGCGCGGGAACACGGTGCGGTTGACCCCCCAGTTCAGATCGGTGCTTGGCCAGAACGGATCCGTCCGCCACGTGTCCGTGAATAAGTAGATTTGCTTGAGGCCGGCGCGGCGGGCGAACTCGACTCCCTCGTGCAATTCGGCGATGCTCCGCCCCGCCAGGATGAGTTGGTCGCGAACCGCGAACC
>TBL_comb47_HYPODRAFT_10003824_pt1 | contig 17633 bp, 14 predicted proteins | sample TroBogypolimnion_40_FD_10682 | JGI IMG/M metagenome (IMG submission 10682)
AGCAGCAGTGTATTCAGCCTTTGCCTGGTCGTAGGTTTTAGCAGCCAGCATTTTATCTGCTTTCGCAATGGAAGCCGTGTACTGATCATCCAATGCTTTCTGCTTTGCGACATCTCCCAAAGCCGCATCGATTAAGGCAATTTTATCTTTGGGATACTGCTCTGCCGGCTTTAACTGGAGTGCTTTCTGGTAATCGGCTTTTGCAGGTTCATAGGATTTATCGGCAAGCAATTTGTCGGCACTGTTAATTAGCTTCTGGTACTGCTCTTCCTGCGATTTCTGTTTTTCCATGCCGGCAAGAATAGCGTCAATCTCATTGATCCGGTCTTTGGGATAATGCTCAGCAGGTTTGAGTGTCAGGGCATGCTGGTATTCCATTTTTGCCGGTTCATAGGACTTATCTGTGACAAGTCCATCTGCCTTGCTGATGGATGCCAGGTATTCCTCATCGGCCTGCTTTACGGAGAGTTCCTGCTCCGTCATCATCTTCTCCGCCTTGGCAATCATCTCCTTTGGATATGATTCCTTTGGCTTGATGTTCAGTGCCTGCTGGTAGCTTAACCTGGCATTGGCAAACTTTTGTGCAATATAAAGGCTGTCGGCAATAGCAATCAGCTGTTCATACTGTTCTTTCGTTTTTGCCAGCCTTGCAAGAATGTCATCGATCTCCTTGATCCTGTTGATTGGGTAGATCTCCTGCGGCTTGATCTTCGAGGCATTCTGGTATTCAGCTCTTGAATCAGTGTACGAAGCACTGCCGAACAGCTTGTCTGCATTGGCAATCGCCTTTCTATAAGCCTCCTCGGTGGCTTTCATTGAAGCCAGCAAAGCGGTAAGTTCCTTGATCCTGTCTTTGGGATATTGTTCGTCGGGCTTGTATGAATTGGCATTCTGGAACTCAAGCAATGCATTCTGATAGTTCTTGGCAGTATAGAACTTATCCCCGTTTGTGATGGATCTTGCATACATCTCCTCTTTGGTCTTCTCATCAACCATGATCTTGATGATCTCATTGATCCGGTCCTTCGGATATTTTTCTGCGGGAAGCATTTTTGCAGCATTCTCAAATTCCGCGATGGCTTTCTCATATTCCTTTGCCTGGAAGAGTTTTTCAGCACTTGCAACCGTGACATCATAAAGGATATTCGCCGCTTTCTGGGACCTGAGTTTATCGAGTGTCTCCTGAAGTTTTGCTTTTGCATAGGCATCGTCAGGCTTTGAATCCAATGCCACCTGGTACGCGGATTTCGCGTTCAAGTAATCTTTCTGGGCGAAATAAGCATCTCCCGAAGCCATGGCTTTTGTGTATTCCAGGCTGGATTTTCCCTGTGATGATAGGATAAGTTTGATTTTAGTGATTTTATCAGCTACATAGGAATCATTGGGCTTTATCTTCAAAGCCCTGTCATATTCATCCAGGGCTTTCTGGTAATTCTTTGCGGCATTCAGGTTGTCACCTTTCCTGGTATACACCTGGTATAAGGAATCATTGGTTCTGCCGGTCCTTTGCACAAGGGTATCACCGCGTTCGCTGTTTTCGCTTGGCAGATAAAAATGCTCGAACGCGGATGCAGCAATTAACCAGCTTCCGAAGATAACCAGCGCAATGACAACCGTGGTACGAAATGTGATTTTAGTCTGAAAATTCTTGCTGATACGCAAATTCATGCAGTGAATAAGGTTTTTCTAATTGATTTGTATAAGAATCAAACGTCAATAATGCAAAAGAATTTTATTCCTTCCCGTGTTGGATCATTCCGTCTTTCATAGTCAGCTTGCGATCTGCCATATTCGCCAGTTCCGCATTGTGGGTAACAATTACATAGGTTTGCGAATAGGTATCCCTGAGTTTGAAAAAAAGGTTATGCAGTTCTACGGCGGAAGCGGAGTCAAGGTTACCTGAAGGTTCATCAGCCAGGATCACATCGGGATCATTGATCAATGCCCTTGCCACAGCAACTCTTTGCTGTTCTCCTCCCGAAAGCTCTGATGGTTTATGATGAGCGCGGTCTGTGAGATTCATGAAAGCCATGATCTCTTCCGCTTTTGACATTGCTTCTCTTCGTTTCATTCCCTTGATAAAAGCAGGAATGCAAACATTCTCCAGGGCTGTGAATTCCGGAAGCAGGTGATGAAACTGAAAAACAAAACCAATGTGTTTATTGCGAAAGTCAGCCAGCTTTTTTTCGGATAATTTTTGTACTGCAACCCCGTTCATTTCGGTACTTCCTGAATCAGCTTTGTCTAATGTACCGATGATGTGCAGCAACGTAGACTTCCCGGCACCCGAGGCACCGACAATCGAAATGATTTCACCCTTTGCAACTTCCAGGCTGACACCTTTCAGCACTTCCAGACTGCCATAAGACTTACGGATGTCCTTTGCAATGATCATGAGTTCACGCTTTAGACAACAAAGTTAACAATTCCTGGATATTTTCAACTCTGCCAGGATGCTGTGTCCATCCTCCTTCTATCCAGAATGAAATAAAAAAGTTTCATCCTCGATGCAACCACATTGGAAGCAGGATGAATATTGACAAATGCACCCTGACTTGTTGTCAAATATCATGCATCGATATCATACCACTTTATGACATGGAATAAAACAAATGTTGTATTTTTGGAATTCCTATAAAAATCAACGAATATGAATCTTCACGAATTCCAGAGCAAGTCAATTTTAAAGAAATTCGGAGTGGTTGTTCCCGAAGGAATTCCGGCCCAGACGATCGGGGAAGCAGGAAAAGCAGCGGAAGTAATACAAAACATTACCGGCTCTGATAAATGGGTGATCAAGGCGCAGGTTCATGCAGGGGGAAGAGGGAAAGGCGGCGGCGTGAAAGTTGCCCAGACTGTGGAGGAGGTAAAGATGTATGCCGGGCAGATCCTTGGAATGCAGCTGGTCACGCCACAAACCAGTGCAGAAGGTAAAAAGGTCAGGAAAGTACTGGTTGAACAGAATATCTATTATCCCGGCCCTGCAAAACCGGAAGAATTTTATTTCAGCGTACTGCTCAACAGGCAAAGAGGTCATACCATCCTGATGTATTCCCCGCGCGGAGGGATGGAAATTGAGAAAGTTGCTGAAGAAACTCCCGAGCAGATATTCACCGAAGAGATTGATCCTAAAGTCGGGCTTCAGCCGTTCCAGGCCAGGAAAGTCGCATTCAACCTGGGATTGAGCGGAGAAGCATTTAAAAACATGGTGAAGTTCGTGAATGCGGTTTATGCTGCCTATGATGGCTGCGATGCTTCACTGGTTGAGATCAACCCGCTCTTCAAGACTTCTGACAACAAGATCCTTGCGGCTGATGCCAAGGTAGTGATCGACAACAATTCTCTTTATCGCCACCCGGATATTGCCGCCATGCGCGATTTTGATGAGGAAGATCCCATTGAAGTGGAAGCTACGCGAAATGACCTGAATTATGTCAAGCTGACAGGCAATGTAGGCTGTATGGTTAACGGGGCCGGGCTTGCCATGGCAACAATGGATATCATCAAGCTTTCGGGAGGCGATCCGGCGAACTTTCTTGATGTCGGCGGATCTGCAAATGCCAAACGGGTTGAGGAAGGATTCAGGATCATCCTGAAGGATCCTCATGTAAAAGCAATCCTGGTTAATATTTTTGGCGGAATCGTGCGTTGCGACCGTGTTGCGCAGGGCATTGTCGATGCCTACAAAAACATTGGAGAAATCCCGGTCCCTATCATTGTCAGGTTGCAGGGAACCAATGCCGTGGAAGGCAAAAAGATCATCGATGAATCCGGGTTGCGGGTGCTTTCTGCAATTACGCTCCAGGAAGCTGCCGACCAGGTAACGAAGGTTCTGAGCTGATTTGCAAAAGCTCTTCCTGTTCCATAAGGAAAGTACGGATTGTTTCAAGCTGAGCAAGATCTGCCATATCAAAAGAGAAACTATGCTCTTCGATTCCTAATTGCTTACTGGTTTCACTTCCAAAAAATCTGTCCAGGTATTCTTTCAGACAATCTTCATCAACATGAGGATCCTGCGATTGCCTGAATTTCAGGTATTGCAAAATCCTGAGCCCGTCGAATTTCTCGTGGCATGATCTTACAAACCGGCTCACTTCCCTTGCATTCTCACGCAGCAATTGAAACGGATCATCTTCCTTCAGGTGATCCTTCATGAAATTTGTAACACTGGTTGCTTCTGTCTTTTTATAGAATGAAGGAAATAACTGGTAAGTCTCAGAAATCTCATCAAAAAACCGGGAGGAATACAATGGATAGCTTGTCCAGTCACCATCATTTCCTTTGATCATGGCAGGTCCGGTACCAAAATAAACCCTGCTGGAGAACCTGGCTTCAGGGTATACTTTTTCAGGATTCCAGAATAACATTTTGCCATATTTTCTGAGTTTCTGAAGAAAATAGAAATCTTCGCCGCTCATCTTTGGAGTCATCCCCCCGACTGCCCGGTACGCCCACACTGGGCAGGCGATCGCGGACCCAAGCGCTGTGAATGTGTATGGACTTCGGATGCGCCAAAGATTCAGCGAATAATAGCGCATATAAATCTCATACCTGAGTATTGCACGACTGGCGGCCGAATCGCAGACAGTTCGGTGAAAATATGGAACAGACAGGGCAACAGCATCAGGAAATGCTGAAAAGGTCTGCGCGATTGAAGAAAGATATTCCGGTGAAAAGGTAACATCAGCATCAAGGCTCAGGATGATGTCATCCTCCTCTGCAACTTCACTTATTTTATCCATTAGCACTTTTCGCGCCCATCCTACGCCATGTTTCCTGCCTTTCCATCCTTTTCCCCGTGAAGACCTGTCAATGATCTCCATCTCAATTTCCGGAACTCCTTTCAGATAATCCAGCATTCCCTGGTTGCTTTCACACACTTTCAGATGTGCCGGGTCATCCCACCATTCGTCGGGTTGGTTGATACAAACAAAAACTTTGAAACGCCGGTAGGTTTGTTTCAGGATACAATCCATGAGCCTTGGCAACAGCTCATTTTCATCAATGACAGGAAGAGCAAGATAGAGGAACGGCAGATCGGTACTATTCAATTCCCGAAAAATTTTTCATGAATTGAACACGTTCATACGCCGCAGGATTTTCAACATTTCGGATACTCATCTTCCCGATCATTTCGTCGAGCGTGCTGAAACCCTTACGGTCCATATATTTTTCAAGAAAAGTCAGCATCTCCCGGATCACAGGGAAGCCTTTCTGGTAAATTACTGAGCAGACCTGCGCCGCTTTTGCACCAGCCAGGAGCACTTTCACCAAAGCCTCTCCGTCGTGAATCCCCGTTGAAGCGGCAATGTCGCAATAAATCCGGTCCGACAGCAAGGCAATCCAGCGAAGCGGATGATAAATTTCGTTGGGATTGCTGTAAAGATTGGCCGGCGTGGTCTTCATGTGTTCAATATCGATATCTGTTGAATAGAACCGGTTAAACAAAACGATGCCTTTGATCCCGCTGAATGAATACCTCAGCATCGACCGGGCCATCCCGGAAAAATAACTCGACACCTTAATGCTCACCGGAATTGATACTTTCTTCATGACATCATTCACGATATCAAGGTACATCTCCTCCACCTGTCCGCATAAGAGGTTGGTGTCAGAGGGCAGGATAAAAATATTCAGTTCAATACCATCAGCTCCTGCCAGCTCTATCTCTTTCGCAAAAAATGTCCATTCAGATTCTGATACACAATTCAGACTTGCAATTACAGGAATTGAAACAGCCTTCTTGGCACTCCGTATCAGTTCGAGATAATCTTCGACATCCTTTACATGTGTGTGATGGCTGATGTACTCTTCTGCTTCTGGGTAGGTGCTCTCCAGTTTAAGTTCTGAGAGTTTTTCATGGTAATGAAGATTGATCTGCTCTTCAAACAGCGATTTCAGGATAACCGCAGCAGCTCCATGCTTTTCAAACTCGATGATGTTTTCTACACTGTTCGTCATACCTGAACTTCCGGCAATGATAGGGTTCTTCAGCTGAAACCCCATGTACTTAGTGGCTAGATTCATAGTGATAATAGGGTTGAAGGTTATATTTTAAATTAATACGTAATCTTTAATTTTTTATATAAGTCATCATTATTAATTACCTCAACAGCCTTCTGGAGTTCCATATCCACCTGGTTGATGATCTTGAAGAAGGCATTCTGATCCCATAGTTTCTGGGCAACCAAAGCCTTCAGTTCAGCCTTGATCAGAATTTCGGAAATTGCATATTCCTTTTCATTCTTCTTTACCTCCTTCTTTTCCGCCTGTTCAAAGAAGCTGGCCATAAACTGATCATCTATTTTGAAATTTTTCATGAAAGTGTCAATATCAGGGTAGTCATGAGTCAGGTCATTTCTCTTTTTATCTACAAAATTTCCAACGAAGGACCGAATCACATCCTTTCTCAGCAAATCCCTGTAATACGTGGTATAAGGCGTGCTGTCCCACGGTGTGAATACATCCGGCATAATTCCACCGCCACCATAAACTACCCGCTTTTGTGCCGTGTAATATTTCAGGGAATCCGGGAATTTGATGCTGTCGGCATTGACCATTTCACCATGCTTCAGGCGAGTTGCAATGTCTTCATAATATTTATCAGCCCCTTCGGTATAAGGTTTCTGGATACATCTTCCGGATGGAGTATGATAACGGGCAGTAGTAAGCCGGACCTGGGAACTGTCGGGCAACTGAAATGGTCTTTGTACAAGACCTTTGCCGAACGACCTGCGTCCAACGATAATTCCGCGGTCCCAGTCCTGGATAGCCCCTGAAACAATCTCACTGGCGGAAGCTGAATTTTCATTGATCAATACCACCAGCCGTCCATTCTTGAAATTTCCACGGGCAGACGCATCAAAGTCTTCGCGTGGTGAAGATCTTCCTTCGGTGTAAACGATCAGCTTTCCGCGCGCCAGGAATTCATCTGCCAGGTCAATGGCTGTGCCCATGTATCCTCCCCCGTTATTACGTAAATCGAGGATCAGGCTTTTAATACCCTGGGGTTTCATTTTGGCAATTGCATCATCAAATTCCTGCAATGAAGTAGATGAGAACCGGGTGAGATTGATGTAGCCTACACCGGGTGCAATAATAAAAGATGCATCAATGCTTGTGATTGGTATTTTATCGCGGGTGATGGTATAATCAATCAGGTCTTTATTTCCCCTTCGATAGATTGAAATGGTAACTTTTGTTCCTTTTTTTCCGCGTAGATGATCAAACACAAACTGGTTGGTTATCTTTTTCCCGGTAACATTTTCTTTTTCAATTTTGATGATCTTATCTCCGGCAAGGATTCCCAACTGCTCCGATGGGCCGCCAACTACAGGGTGATCAATGGTAATCGTGTCCTGAAGGATCTCAAACTGTACGCCAATTCCTTCGAAATTACCTACCAGGTCTTCATTTGCTTTCACCACATCCTTTTTCGAGATATAGGCCGAGTGAGGATCCAACTCCTTCAGTGTTTCAATGATTGCTTTCTCAACAAGCCTGGATTCATTCACAGAATCTACATAGGCAAACTTGACAATCTGCATCAATGTGGCATACTTGTTGATTCCTGCATTCGGGTCTTCCTTCAGGGATTGTGTAAAACTGTTCCCAGTAAAGATGAAGAGAAGCAATAAGGTCAAGACAAGACCAGCCTGGGATTTACTACTAAAGATTCGCATACTGTTGAGTTGATTAATGTTTTTTTTAGGTTGTCAAAGATAAGATTTTTCAAAGAATCCTGATCAGGCCAAGATTTTTAACTAATTTTAACTGACTATTTGTCAAACGGAATTTCCGTCAAAAAAGTATTAATAAGATGAATGAAGATCAGCGAAAAATTTATCGAAGCTTAATTCTCCCGGGGGTCTTTGTTATCATCTTATGGCTGGTCAAGATCTTTGAAATTACAGCCCATACAGATTTGTCAGTCTACGGGCTCGAACCGCTGACCCGAAGAGGTCTTCTCGGGGTACTGACCTGCCCTCTTCTTCATGCTGATTTCTCGCACCTTTTTGCAAATTCCATTCCCCTCTTTTTCCTTGGCGGATTGCTGATCTACTTTTACAGGGAGATTTCACTGCGGGTTTTCTGCCTGACGTGGCTGCTTACCGGGTTCTGGGTCTGGTGCTTTGCACGCGGCGAAGGAGTTCATATCGGTGCAAGCGGGATCGTTTACGGCCTGGCATCATTTCTCTTTTTCAGCGGCATCATCCGGCGTGAAACGAAACTAATGGCACTGACATTACTGATCGCCTTTTTATATGGGGGACTGGTCTGGGGAATTTTTCCCCAGTTTTTCCCGCAACAGCATATTTCATGGGAATCACATGTCATGGGATTGCTGGCTGGACTCATTCTTGCGATCTATTACCGGAAAATCGGAACCCAGCGTAAAATCTATGAATGGGAAGATGAAGAGGACGATGGGGATGATTATTATATGGAAGGTGCTGAGGATGAAAATCAGGAGAAACCAAAGCCGCAAATACCGGACGGATTGGAGGACGTTCCAGATGATCAGCCTGCCATCCCTCCTTTCAGGTATACGTATAAACAATAAGTCCGCCTATACTTTTCATTATTATTTGTTACCTGTAAAATATTCCCTCTTCACTTTTCACTCTTTTCAACATAGATGTAAGCAACAATCTTTCTGTAGGTAGAATCACTGATCCCCGGGATTGTCCTGAGTTCTTCCAGACAGCGGAATTTTTTGTGATCTTTCCGGTAGATCATCAATGCTTTGGTGATCTCGAACGGAAAATAGGGATGAAAGAGCAATTCTTTAAACGTGACAGTATTCAGGTTGATCTTATGCACAGAATCAGGATTAACGACAAGGCATGACTCGATTTTGTTATATCTGGAAGTGTCCATTCCCCATACTTCCATGACTTGTGATTTAGTAATATACCCCCCCAACCGTTCCCTGTACTTCACGATCCGCCTGGCAAAGGAAGCACCGATGCCATGTAGGCGCTGCAATTCAAATGTGTCGGCAGAATTCAGTTCAATGATAATCTTTTCTTCCCTGAATTTCTTTGTTGTATCATAGCCGGCAAAGAAATTTTCTCTTTTTAAATTCATGTACTTATCCCGTTTTGCCTGTATCTCCTGGGAATCAAGCTTTGCTAAGGAAGCCTCAAAAGCATTTATTTCCTTCTCAAACCCGTTGAAATCAACAGGTTTGTCAGGCATTACGACCGGAAGGGAAAGTGTTGCAATGACCAGTAAAAAATAGAGCGTGAGAAGAACGACAACACCCTTCTGCTCCTTCTGATTAAAGGTCAGGTAATCTTTTATCAGGGTTCCGGGTTTCAATTGTAATTGATTTATTTGTTATTGAGTAAAACATTCCCGATCCGGCATTCAAGGCATTTCTTTTGCTCGCAATAACCACGCTTTAACTGGATCAGTGCCTGTGTCTGCAATGCATTGGAGACCGGCAAACCAAGCTGTTTCCAGCGAATGATATCGGAATTTGTTTCCCCCGGGAGCTGCTCCAGCAATAAAAAGGATTTCTCCTTCTGACTTTCAATCCTTTTTGACTCACCATAGAAAAACAGGAACGGAACAACAAAATTCATGATCAGCAGGTTGATTGAAGATGTCCCCAGTACCTTGTGCATTTCAGGAGAAACTTTGCTGAACCGGAAATGTGTCGTCCAGTAATCAGATGCCCTGGCATTAAACAGATTCCGGATACTATCTGCACTGTTACATTCCAGGATCATCGAAAAAAGATCATCCCGCCGGTATAATAACGCTGCCAGTTCGGCAATCCTGATGGAAGGAAAATTTGAAGGGCGCAGCCTGAGAAACTTCCAGACAGCAGCATTAATCGGTACGAGAGAATGTTTTTGCCTAAGAAATTCATACTCCTTCTGCAATTGATGCGGATAATCTTCGGAAAATTTATTACAAAGAAGACCGGCCTGGCCAAATAGCAAGGCTTCCAGCTGAAACCGTTGTGAAGTGTATTTTTTCAGCAGTCTGACAGGCAATGATTTCGCCAGCAATTCAAATGGATGGGCGTTTATCCTGAATCCGAACGACCTGGATAGCTGTTGGTAAAAACATTCATCCCAGTCGTTAAGACACTGATCCAGACAATCCCTGAAGCGTTTCATCTTCTCCGCCTGGAATTCAATCGCCAAAGCTGGAGACCATTGGCTGAAGTGAAATCCGTCAATTCCGGGTATTAGCTGTTCACAAGGAATCCATCGCTGATTCTTCCGAAAATCCTTATACCGGTGTAAAATAGATTCCGGGAATTTCCCTTTCAACAAAAGTGTCGGAAGAAGGTTGCCATTGAATCCTCTAACCGGGATATCATTTTCATACACGACATGCAGGATGACATTGTCATATGCCCGGTCCTGCTGGTGGTTGTGTTTGTACCAGTCCGAAGAATTGACATGAATCTCTACATTCCCGGCCCAGGTCGTATCACCCGACCGTATCCTGGCATTGAAAAAATCGGGACCGCTGTCATGATTGTGTATGCCCGGATGAATAATCGTCAGGGAATCACCGGCCACAGTCTGGAGTTCATTATCCAGCAACCTGTACTTCCACAAATAATGAAAAAACTCCTCATCCATAACAAATCTTCCATTACTTCTTACCTTAATCGGTCAAAATGAAAGAAGTAATATGAGTTTCCCTTGATTTTTATTTTTTTTATCTTTACCTGACAAAAAAACACCATGAAAAAGCTATATTTATTTCTGCTGATCTGTTCAGCAATTGTTTCAAAAGGATATTGCCAGGCTTTTGTCTGGACTGACCCTATTCCAGTTACAGATTCTTTGTCAGACAATGAAAACTTCAATATGCCCCCGCTTTTTGGGTTTACTTCAGAAGGGCTCTTTGGAGTTTGGGAGAAGCAAATTGATGCATCAACTACTGCCATTTATGGCAGGGACATCATCAGTATGACACCCGCTTTCGTGATGCTTTCTCAGCCCAATGTAATCTTTCGTCATCCGGTGGTTGAGAACTATGTGAATGGCGACACTATCCTGGCGCTGATTTACGAAACCAACATGAACGGAAGCTGGGACATTTATTGCAGCAAGTATTTAAGTAATGGAACAATGGCGCCGCCAGTTCCTGTCTGTAACTCTGCCGCTGATGAAGAAAATTTCAGGTATTCCCCCAATGTGGGAATTGTGTGGGAACAGAATGGTGCAGTGATGTTCAAGAACTATATTGTGGGTTACACCACTTCCGGATTAACTACTGTTACACTTGACCAGGGAGATTGTCATCATCCGTCAATTTCTTCTGGTTATTGTGAATGGGAGAAAGTTTCCGGAACTGATACAGTCGTCATGTACGCCACGTACGAGTCTGCTACCTCTACCTGGACGAGCCCGCAACAGCTTGTTGGAGGCATCAACAAGAACATTTCAAACATGGATGATTATGGATCATTGATCACTTGGCAGGCGCGTGCAGGTTCAGACTGGAGAATAAAATTTGCTGATCTGTATACTCCCACTTTTTATACGGTCAATGATTTCCCCGGCGCCAACAACATCGAACCGGCCATGATCAATGTCATGCTGGTTACCAAAGGAAAGTTTCCGTATCTGCCCTCCTTCGTGTCATTTGCTTCAGATGTTTCAGGGAGTTATGAAATCTATGTCAACCAGGCTTTTTTTGACACGATTTATACAAATATATCAAACCATCCGGGTATGAATCATCATCCACAATTCTTCTCAACATTCTTATACAATTACGGATACCTGACAGTTTTCCTTACCTGGGAATCATGGCAGAACGGCCACTGGCAGATCTGGATGACCCATATCGATATTCCGGAAGGGATCAATGAGAAAAATGGTGAAGGATCGGCTAACCTTCAGAATTTCCCCAACCCATTCAATCAATCTACCACAATTACCTATGAAACCACCAGCGCAGGATCGTCTTCAATTGCAATCTTTGATATCATGGGGAACAAAATCAGCATCCTGAAAGAGGGCAAGGACCAACCCGGTCAACATTCGTTAAGTTGGGACAGAAAAGATGGAAACGGGGATTATGTTTCTCCCGGCATTTACATCTGTTCACTGCGGATCAACAACCAGGTGAGCCAGCGGAAAATCACGGTTCGCTAGGCCTGACTGCACCCATCATTTTTTTTAATGAAATCCTAAATTATGATTATCTTTGCCTATCCTTTGATGAATTTGATCACTGATGAATGCTACTTCAATCGTATCAGGAATAGAACTTAAACTTCAAAAACTGATCGATAGACAAAAGGAGCTGATTGAAAAAGTGGAAAAGTACCGGAAAGAGATTCAGGAACTAAATAATATCCATCACGAACAAACAGCTGAAATTATTAAATTAACTGAACAATATAAAATTCTTAAATTATCTAAAACAATAGAAACCAAAGAAGGAGCAGTAGAAGCGAAAGCAAAAATTAATGAACTGGTGCGGGAAATCGATAAATGCATCGGGCTGCTGAATACTTAGGAATGCCATTACAAAGCCAATGAAGGAGCTTTCAATATCAATTTCTGTTGCTGACCGGCCTTACAAACTGGTTACTGACAATGAACACGAAGAGTTATTAAGAAAAGCAGCAAAATTGATAGACAGGAAAATAAAAGAATATTCCGGTAGTTATGCTTATAAGGACAAACAAGATTTATTAGCCATGGTGGCGCTTGAATATACAACAAGCTATCTACAGAAAGAACAGACAGTTACAGAATCTGATGTTGATCTGACCATGAAATTAACTGGAATTGATAAGGCTTTGGATGAAATTCTTCAGCATCCGGTTGTTTAACGTTCTTTGAAAAAAAATAAAGATTACCCGCATTATAGCCAACAGTTTGTAAACCTAACAGTACAAACATTAGGGAAAAGCTTATAGACTTGTAGGACAGGCCTCATTCTGCTTCGGCAGAATCATTGTTTCGACAGTGACGGTGGACGTTCGAATTGCCTGGCAGCCCTATCCGTATCATTTGAGGTTTATCAATACCTCCGGCATAATGCGGGTTTTTTGTTTTTTCTGCCTCTCCTTCTATCCAAATAACCTACTAAATTCTTAAAGATGGATATTATTACCATTCTGATTATCAGCGTATCAGGCATCATAATTGGTGGCCTGATCACAGGAACAATTTTACGGAAGGCGATGGACCGCAAGAGGGATCTGATTCTGAAAGAAGCCATGGAGAAAGCAGAAATGATCAAAAAAGACAAGATCCTCCAGGCAAAAGAAAAATTTCTCCAACTTAAATCAGAACACGAAAAATTCGTTCATGAAAAGAACGACGAAATCCAGAAAAGTGAAAACCGGCTGAAACAAAAGGAAGCAGGCATTAACCAAAAGGTAGATGAACTTCAGAAGAAACAGAAGGAAACTACGACGATCAAACAAACACTTCAAACCCAGCTTGACCTGGTAAATAAGAAACAGGCTGAACTGGAGAAAGCGCAGAAAGTCCAGATTGAGAAACTGGAAGCCATTGCCAACCTCTCGGCACTGGAAGCAAAAAGTCAGCTGGTGGAGACCCTCAAGGAAGAAGCCAGGTCCGAAGCGCTGGTCCAGATGAAAGACATCATTGATGAAGCCAGGATCACTGCAAATACTGAAGCTAAGAAAATTGTTATCGAGACGATCCAGCGTACTGCCAGTGAGCATGCTATTGAGAATACCGTTTCGGTATTCAACATTGAAAACGAAGAGATCAAAGGCCGGATCATCGGAAGAGAAGGCCGCAATATACGTACGCTTGAAGCACTTACAGGCATTGAGATCATCATCGATGATTCACCCGATGCCATCATCCTATCAGGGTTTGATCCCATCCGCAGGGAAATTGCACGGTTGTCACTTCATAAGCTGGTCACCGACGGACGTATCCACCCGGCCCGTATTGAAGAGGTCGTTGCAAAGACCAAGAAACAGATCGAGCAGGAGATTATCGAAACAGGAAAAAGAATCTCCATCGACCTTGGGATTCACAACATGCATCATGAACTGGTCCGTCTGGTTGGGAAAATGAAATACCGTTCTTCTTACGGACAGAATTTACTTCAGCATTCCATCGAAGTTGCAAAGCTTTGCGCTACAATGGCTGCAGAACTCGGGCTAAACCCCAAGAAAGCAAAACGTGCCGGTCTCTTGCATGACATTGGCAAAGTTCCCGATACTGAACCGGAACTTCCACATGCAATTCTGGGAATGAAAGCTGCAGAAAAATACAAGGAGAAACCGGAAATATGCAATGCCATTGGCGCTCACCATGACGAGATTGAAATGGATAACCTGATTTCACCAATCGTGCAGGTTTGCGATGCGATCTCAGGTGCACGGCCGGGTGCCCGCAGGGAAGTTGTGGATGCTTACATCGAAAGGCTGAAACATCTCGAAGAACTTGCACTGACTTACCCGGGTGTTGTGAAAACGTATGCTATCCAGGCCGGGCGTGAACTTCGCGTGATCGTGGGCGCAGAAAAAGTAACAGATGCTGAAGCAAACCAGGTTGCCTTCGACCTTTCCCGCAAAATTCAGAATGAGATGACCTATCCCGGTCAGATCAAGATCACTGTGATCAGGGAAACCAGGGCGATCAGTTACGCAAAGTAATCTCGGCTTTTGATTTTCGACTTTCGACGCCGATGGCGTGCGTTTCTAACGCGTGCCTTGGTTCTTCCTAATTTCCAAACACCTTCTTAAGCATCTCAGACGTCCTTGCAGCAGGATTCTGCCGGATTTTGAGTTCCTCTTTTGCAATCATTACGAAAAGCCCGTCAATTGCTTTATTGGTGACATACTCAACGAGATCCGGGTTTTGTTTTGACACAAAAGGAATCTGGTTATAGGTATTGATGACGTCCGTCCATAATCTTGTTGCATCAACCTTATCAAGGGAAGCCTTTATGATTGGACGAAACTTTGTTCTTAACTCAGGCGAAGTTGTTTTCGACAGGTACTGCGTAGCCGCATCATTCTTTCCTTTGACGATTTGTATTGCATCGGAGACTGTCATTCCCTTTATGGCACCAACAAAAACCTGTTCAGCGCTTTTTGCAGCATCTTCAGCTGCACGGTTGATGGATAGCACAACCTCATCGACTTTGCTTCCCAGGCCGATAGCCCTGAGCTTGGATTCGATGGTACGCGCATCTTCCGGGAAAGGGATCTTAATCTGCGGATTGGCAAAATAACCATCTGCTTTTGAAACAATTTTCACACTCTCCCCTGTTCCTTTTACAAGTGCTTCCTTTATCCCGCTTACAGCATCGCTTTCAGTCAGTCCGCCTTTATCCTGGATCACTATCTTCCTGACATCATCAAAGGTTTGGGCATAACTCGACATGCCTATTATCGCTGAAAATAAAAAAATGAGAGTTGATCTTTTTTTCATGGTTGATTGGGTTACATGATAAGTTTACATCCGATAAACGCAATTTTCTTCATGAAAATATAATCTGAATGAGATTTCTCTCATAAGCAGAATTTCAAGCAACAACACAACAAGGACAATCGTAGAACGCCGGATTCTTAAATCGAAACATAGGCATCTATTGGACTCCTGATTAATCAGGTATAAAACCTGTCAATTTATGTTAAGACGATACCTTTCGACTTTCAGATTACCTAATGATGCTGTAAACCCCGCCATTGGGACAAGAGAAACAAAACAGTTTCCTGAACATGTTAGGGAATTACCAGTATTTTTCGTATCTTTGAAGGCACATTCATATAGCTAAAACAGGAGTTCAATTTCTCTCTCAATGAGTCAGAATTTCCTGGCATTTTATATCAAAAACTTAACACTATGATAAATCGTTCTTTTTAGTTTTTGTTCTACTTATCGCGACCTTCTCAATCTTTCTAATTGTAAAATATTTTTGCAAATGGGTATATTTATGTTTACGCACAAATAATTGAATTGTTGTGAAAAGACTAATTTTCTTTGTCAGTATTCTTCTTATTAGCTTGTTCGTTTCAGTTAAGCTGTCAGCCCAGGTAGGGATAAATTCTGATGGCAGCCTGCCAGATAGTTCAGCAATGCTTGATGCCAAATCAACCAATAAGGGTGTGCTGATTCCCCGGATGTCACAAGCACAGCGGGATTCCATTTTAAGTCCTGCCACAGGGCTGATGATTTACCAGACAGACAATTCAGCCGGTTTTTATTATAACTCCGGCACCTGTTTAAGCCCGGTCTGGATTATGGTTGGAAACGGGTGGAGTTTGTCAGGCAATAACCTCACGGGGAGTGAAATTCTGGGTTCAACGAACAACCAGCCTGTGAAGATAATCAGTGATAACCTTGAACGGATGCGAATCACTGAAAACGGAAACATCTACATGCCAAATATCGGTCAATCCCTTTCTTACGATTCAATCTATGTAAAGGAAACTTCAACAGGATATTTAAAGACAGCAAAAAATACATTTGAACCTGATTCCAATAAACTGGACTCCACTTCTACGAGCACAACACGGTTTCCAACGTGGCGCGCATCAAAAGCATATGCCGACAGCGTTACAGCCTTATTGGTGAGGAATTCAGAAATCAAGCCTCAATGTGGCAGGATCGTTGATACACTGGAAATGGATCTGACTTCAAAGTTCCTGATAGGCTATTCAGAAGGGTTTGTGGTTGATACTATGGTTTGCATAATGGATAGGCGGGCAGATTCACCAAGTGTTATAATTGTGGCTCATTACGGAGCAGATTACTCATTGGATGGAACGAAAATTGTGACTTCAGATGCTATAACGAGTTACTCCTTTGCAACAAAGATAAGTTCATTTACAAACGCTTCCATTCCGGCAGGGAACTTGATCTGGTTCACGTTCTCGGATTTAACTGTCAGGCCTAAATCATTTACAGTAATATTAGTCGGGCACAGGCTATGAGGTGTAGATTTCTTCTATTGTTCCTGATCCCGTTTGTCATGCAAGGCCAGGTCATGCTTAGGGTGGCTCCAGGCAAACCGAATGTAAAAAATCTTGGAACTGTTCTTCAATATTTCGATGGTACAATTTCCGGAACAGTTTTAGTCGATAAATCCGGCAATGGTTATGATGCTGATATTATTTCAATGGATTTCACGGCAACAAAGGGAATTCCTTATAAGTCTGCATGCTATCTTCAGCAAAGGATTGCCAATTACGGAAAACTTAACGACAGCACTCATTTTTGGTTTAACACGGCTACTCACGAGGCTAATCTTATCCCGGTAACTTCCTTGTTTCAGGATATTGACTACAATCATTCCACATTTTGCCGACATCAGGCACAAATTACCGATCCTGTAACCCTGGTTGAAACTTCAGAACCTGCCGTGGTTGAAATTGTGAACTATTCTACCGTCCTTACCGGATCAGGATTAACAGCAGCAAAGGTTTATTTTGGTGTTCCGCATGAAGCGGTTACGCATGTCTGTTGGGTTGATCCGGATGATGGTAACGATGGAACAGGTACGGGAACAAAGGTATCACCATGGAAAACATTGACAAAAGCAAACATGTCAGGAACGGCGGGAGATACCTGCTATGTTAAGACAGGGACTCTTACATCAGGAAATGTAACTCTTGATAAGGTATTAACATATGTTTCTGTAGGGCATAC
>TBL_comb47_HYPODRAFT_10003825_pt1 | contig 17630 bp, 10 predicted proteins | sample TroBogypolimnion_40_FD_10682 | JGI IMG/M metagenome (IMG submission 10682)
TTCGGACACTGTACAACGCATTGCCCGCAGCTGTTGCACGTGGTGTCGGGACATTGCGCCGCGACATCCGGCAGATTGATGTCCAGCATGGCCGAGATGATGAAGACGCCGCTGCCGTATCCGGGACACAGGATGCAGGAGTTGCGCCCGGTGCGGCCAAGCCCGGCGGCTTCCGCCAGCGCCCTTTCCAGCAGCGGTTTGGTATCAATGCAGATTTCTGATTTGAATGTCAGCCCCGCTGCCTGCTCAAGCCTGCATAAGAGCTTTTCCATAATAGCTTTGCCGTGCAGATGGTAGTCGGTGCCGGCCGCGTAACCGGCAATCATGCCGGCGGTCTCAGGCGATCTGGCGCGCGGCAGCGGGAGCGGCGGCCCGGGCAGCGAGTTGAACGGCACCGCCGCCATGAGAATACTTCCGGCCCATGGAAAGGCTTTTGCAGGGTCGCGGCGCAGTTCCTCCGAGTCTTTGAGATATTGCGGCAGCTCCGGCTGGAAATTAATCGCGGACAGGCGTCGTCGCAGTCCGTTCAGCCGTTCCGGCGTCAGCGCCATGGATGCCGCCGCCGCCAGACCATGCGCCGCCGTCTCCCCCTCAAGAAAGCCGCGGCAATCAAAATTATCGGATAAAATAGCCATTCAAGCCTTTGAAACTTAGAGTTTTTGATGTATCTTTCAGCTCTTTTAATAATGTTTCTTTAATTCATTATTTCAACCGTAATAAATAAAAAAGGAGTTCTAAGATGTCAGCAATATATGATATCCATGCTCGTGAGATTCTCGATTCCCGCGGTAACCCGACTCTCGAAGTCGAAGTAACCCTGGACAGCGGCATTATGGGTTCCGCCGCTGTTCCGTCCGGCGCCTCCACCGGCGAAAATGAAGCGCTTGAGCTCAGAGACGGCGACAAAAAACGCTATCTCGGCAAAGGCGTGCTGAAAGCTGTTGAAAACGTCAATGAAAAGATTTTCCCGGAACTCGAAGGCATGGACGTCCTCGATCAGGCCGGCATTGACCAGGCCATGATTGACCTGGACGGCACCCCGACCAAGAAAAAACTCGGCGCCAACGCCATCCTCGGCGTATCGCTGGCCTGCGCACATGCCGCCGCCAACTTCCTCGATCTGCCGCTGTTTCGCTACATTGGCGGCGTCAATGGTAAAGTTCTCCCCGTTCCGATGATGAACATCATCAACGGCGGTTCTCATTCCGATGCCCCGATCGCGTTCCAGGAATTCATGATCCGTCCGGTCGGCGCCTGCTGTTTCAAAGAAGGCCTGCGCATGGGCGCTGAAGTCTTCCACAGCCTGAAAAAACTGCTGCATGACAAAGGCCTCAGCACCGCGGTCGGCGATGAAGGCGGTTTCGCCCCGAATTTCGCCGGTGGCACCGAAGAAGCTCTGGAAAGCGTTATGAAAGCGATTGAAAACGCCGGTTACAAAGTCGGCGAAGACGTCAAAATCGCGCTGGACTGCGCCGCTTCCGAATTCTTCAAAGACGGCATTTACGATTACTCCAAGTTCGAAGGCCCGAACGGCGCCAAACGCAGTTCTGCCGAACAGGTTGAATATCTCGCTTCGCTCATCGCTAAATACCCGATCGACTCCATCGAAGACGGTATGTCTGAACGCGACTGGGAAGGCTGGAAGCTTCTCACCGACAAGATCGGCGACCGCTGCCAGCTCGTCGGCGACGACCTGTTCGTAACCAACGTCCAGTACCTGAAGAAAGGTATTGATATGGGCGCCGGCAACTCCATTCTGGTCAAAGTCAACCAGATCGGCACGCTGACCGAAACTCTGGACGCCATCGAAATGGCGCACAAGGCCGGTTACACCGCCGTTATCAGCCATCGTTCAGGCGAAACCGAAGATACCACCATCGCTGACATTGCTGTCGCGACCAACGCCGGACAGATCAAGACCGGTTCGCTTTCCAGAACCGACCGTATCTGCAAATACAACCAGCTGCTGCGCATTGAAGAAATGCTCGGCGATCTGGCCAGATACGGCTGCAAAAAGTAATCTCCGGTTACTTGCGAATATACAGAAGCGGGGTTTCGGCCCCGCTTTTTTTATGCCTTTATTGCTGAAAAAGCCCGTAATTTGCCATGCGGAAAAAAAGATATTGCAGGAACCATATATTAGTGTAACCGAATTGACAGATTCAACGACTGATTATAGAACAGTTCATTGGCCATTTGGATTGGAAGAGTAGAACCCGGTAAGCATGGTGCCTCCGGTAAAATAAAGGATCACAGCTATGAAAAGGTATGCAGTTCTATTGCTGTTTGCCTTGTTTGCCGCAACTGTCATGGGCGAAGACATCACAACTATTGACGGAACCGTTTACAAGGATATTAGAATAACCGAAACAACTCCAATCGGCCTTAATTTCGTCAGTAATGACAAGGCCTGCTGGGTGGACTTTCGAGATCTGCCGCCTGATGTCGCTCAAAAATATGGCTATGATCCGGCCAAAGCGGCGGAATTTGAAAAAGCTCTTTCTCAGAATCAGGGCAGCGTGGTTCCCGGCAATCCCGCGGATATGGTCGCCGATAAAGCCGAACTGGAACGTGATACCATTCCGGAGGCAGCTCCTCCGGTTCCTGCGCAGGGAGTCAATGTGGCGGTTAATACGCCGGTTGCCAGCGCATCAGTGACTATTGCGCCGCCCCCGCCTCAAGTTATCGTTGTCAACAATGGCGATACGGTGGTTTATGATGACCAGATCGTCTATGAACCGACTACCACTGTATGGGTGTCATGGTGCGGGCGCTATTATCCGCGCTCCTACTGGCATTACTGGTACTGGAAAGATCGTTATGTATATTGTGACGGGCGCTATTATCCGGCACATTGCTACTATCGCGGCGGAGTATGGGATCACGGCAAATATTACAAATATGCCCCGGATCCGCACCGTAACTTCCCGTCCGGAAACCGCGATTCCCGTCTCTCCTATTCAGTGCGCGGAGACAACCGCGGAACAAGCAGGAATCAGGCTGTAACGAATAATGACCGCGGTTCAAATAAAAATCAGGCCGCAGCTTCTGACAACCGCAGTTACAGTCAGGCTCAAACAGTCAGCAATGACAATCGCGGCAAATTTCAGAATGTTGCAAATGAAAACCGCAAACCGTCAGTGCCGGTACAGGTTGATAAACAAAACGTTGCAAAAACTCAGAATGTCAGCAATGATAATCGCGGCGCCAGCCAGCCAACGCCGGTTGTCAATGATAACCGCACCAGAGTTCAGAATGTTGTCAACGAAAACCGCAAAGCGCCAGTGACGACACAAGTTGACAGCCAGAGTACTGTAAAAACTCAGAATGTCGTATATGACAATCGCGGCACCAGCCAGACAACGCCGGTCGTAAATGATAACCGCACCAGAGTTCAGAATGTTGTCAATGAAAACCGCAAAGTACCGGTGACGACACAAGTTGACAGCCAGAGTACGGTAAAAACTCAGAATGTCGTATATGACAATCGCGGTTCCGCAAGAACTCAGAATGTCGTATATGACAATCGCGGCACCAGCCAGACAACGCCGGTTGTAAATGATAATCGCACTAGAGTTCAGAATATCAGCAATGACAATCGCGGCACCAGCCAGACTCCGCAGGTTATTCCTGGCCGCGTTCCGGTCGTTACCGAGAATCCCCGAGCTGTGCAGCCTGCTGCCGTTGACAGTCATGTTCCCGGAGTTCCCTCTGCCGTCACCACTCAGGGGATATCTGACAGAAGCGGCGGCGACAATTTCCGCGGCGGCGATCATGGAGACCGTGGAGACGGACGTCGTTAATACAGGACGGCTATTTTTCAGTTATGTCACGGGTGCTCTGCCGGCGGTAAGCCGCCGGGGAAACGCCGGTCAGACGCTTGAACACGCGGTTGAAGTAGCTCAAGTCGCGAAAGCCGCAGCGCCATGCGACAGCAAAAATTTTGTCGTCGCTATGGCGCATCATAATCATCGCCTGCTGTATGCGCTGACTGATGATGTACTCAAAAACAGTCTGTCCGGTGTACTGCCGGAACGCCCGGCAGAGATAATTCCTGGAAAGCTCGGCCATTTCCGCCAGCGTTCCCAGTGAAAAATCTTCAGAGAAATGCGCTTCCAGATGCTGCCGGACTTTTTCCAGCCGCAATGCGGACGGACTGCCGCTGATACCGGGTACAGCAATGCCGGTCCGGATTACCTGACGGCAGCATTCTCCCAGGAACAGCCGGAAATAATCCAGTGCGGCATCGAGATATCCCGGCTGTCGCACCCGCAGTTCCCGCTCGATCCCGAATGCCATGGATGCCGGTATTTCAATATTGTCGAATTCGATTCTTGTCAGCCGGTTCAGGTTGTTGTAAAATGCCGGATGGGACGGAATGAACAGCGGCATGAAGCGGCTTAACTCCGGGCTCAGCGGCGGCAGGGTAAAATGTTCCAGATCAAGATAAATATTGAGTATCTCCATGCCGTTTTCATCGGTGATGATCGTATGCGGTTCACCGTAATGTGTTACCGCGACAGACTGCCCGCGTTCAATAAAAACACGGTCTCCCATCAAATGCCTGCCGCTGCCGCGGATAATCAGGCTCAACAGTACGACGTCAACCATATGCTGACCCGGATTGGGATTTACATAATGGGGGAAATATTCCGCCGCTAGACCGATCGTTTCCAGCGAGTCAAATCCGCCTTTTCGTTTTGTCACCAGTTCCATCCGCCATTGCTCCGGATAATTTTATTCAATCTACAGGATAATATAGTTATACTTATGCTGATTAAAAGAGATTATATTAATATTATAAAATAAATTAAGGATCTGGAACAAAATAAACTATCAAGTTTACACCGAATATCCTGATTTGATTTTCGAGTTGCCTGTGAGGCGCATACCGGCAGGTATGTAACGAACAAGCAGCGCGAAAAGCATTCAGGAGAGCGGTGTAAAACATAGGTTATTTTGAGACAGTTCCTAAGGAGTCAGGATGAATACACGTGAAAGATTTCAAGCCGTGATGAATTTTCAGCCGATTGACCGGCTGCCGGTTATCGAATGGGCCGGATGGTGGGATAAAACTATTGAGCGCTGGCAGAGTGAAGGACTGCCGTTTCGCGACCGGTATGAAGTTGCGCGCTATTTTGAACTGGATATGAATTATCAGGGCTGGATTCCGGTACTCGGCGAAGGATGCCCGGTGCCGGCTTGCCACGGTGCGCCGCTGATCGGCAGCATCGACGAATATTTGAAAATAAAACCATTTCTCTATCCTTCAGATGCGGCGCGCCGGAACCCGTGGAGTGAATGGGCTTGCGAACAGCGGGCCGGGAACGCGGCGGTATGGATGACGCTCGAAGGCTTTTTCTGGTTTCCGCGGCGGCTGCTGGGAATCGAAAACCACTTTTACACCTATTATGACCAGCCTGAGCTTATTCATCTGATTTGTGCCGACCTGCGGGATTTTCATCTGCGGACGCTGCATGAACTCCTCACGGTCTGCACCCCGGACTTTATGACTTTCGGCGAGGATATGAGCTACAACCGGGGGCCGATGGTTTCCGAAGATATTTTCAACGAGTTTATCCGGCCGTATTATCAGCAGGTGACTCCATTACTGAGGGAACACGGAATTAAAATCATCGTTGACTCAGACGGCGATATTTGTAAATTGACGGACTGGTTTGAAGGCTGCGGCGTGGACGGTTTTCTGCCGCTGGAACGGCAGGCCGGAACGGATATCGCGCAACTGCGCCAAAATCATCCGCGTCAGATTTATATCGGAGCGTTCGACAAAATGACGATGCATCGCGGGGAAGCCGCCATGCGCGCTGAATTCGAACGTCTGATGCCGGTTGCCCGGCAGGGCGGGTTCATCATCTCCTGCGATCATCAGACGCCGCCGGGAGTCTCTTTGCAGGACTACCGGCTATATCTGAAGCTGTTCAACGAATATGCCCGGAGCGTATAGGATTTCAGGCTTTTTTGACTCTGAAGCCGCCGGGGGCGTCTTCAACGACCCAGCCGAGCGATTTAAGCTGATCCCGCAGTGCGTCGGATTTGGCGAAGTCCTTGCTTTTTCTGGCCTGTAAACGAGCGTCCGCCAGCGCCATGATTTCCGCCGGAACTTCCGCTTCTCCCGCATTGTCAACATTGAAAACCGCGAATATTTTGTCAAAATCGCGGAACTGGGCGCGGACTGTTTCCGCTCCGGCGGGAGAGAGTTTCCCCAGATCAATCAGCCGGTTGGCTTCGTGCTGCAGCGCGAAGACTGCGGCAGCGGCCTCGGCAATGTTTAAATCGTCGCCCAGCGCGGCGGCAAAATCAGACCGGCATTTGGCCGCGAAGGTTTTGATATCTTCATCCCCGCCGGAGCCGTTGACTTCTTTCAGGCGCAGGAACAGTTCATTGAATTTCTTCAGCACGGTGCGCGCCTGTTCGCAGGCGTCAAAACTGAAGTTCAGTTTTTTGCGGTAATGTGTTCCCAGCAGCACCCAGCGCAGCTCCGCTCCGGCATAGCCTTTCTTCTCCAGGTCGCGCAGGGTGAAAAAATTGCCCAGCGATTTGGACATCTTCTCGCCGTTGACGATCAGGTGGTCGCAGTGCAGCCAGTAGTTGACATAGCGGCAGCCGTTGGCGGATTCGCTCTGCGCGATCTCGTCTTCATGGTGCGGGAACATGTTGTCAATGCCGCCGGTATGGATATCAAATGTTTTCCCGAGGTATTTCATGCTCATGGCGCTGCATTCTATGTGCCAGCCGGGGCGGCCTTTTCCCCAGGGGCTGTCCCAGCAGACGTCGCCGTCGTTTTCGTCCCAGGCTTTCCACAGCGCGAAGTCGGCGACGGAATCCTTGGCGTATTCGTCGGTTTTGATGCGGGCTCCGGCGCGCTGGTTTTCCATATCAATCCGGGCGAGTTTGCCGTATTGCGGAAATTTGGCGATAGTGAAATAAACGGATTTGTCCTCCGCCTGGTAGGCGAATCCTTTGTCTATCAGCGTCTGAACCAGGGCGATCATCTCCTGAATATGATCCGTGGCGGCGGGATAAACCTCCGCCGGGTCAATATTCAACGTCTTGAGATCTTCAAAAAACGACTGCTTGTATTTCGCGGTAAAATCGTTCAGCGAAATCTTTGCGGCGCGGGAATCGCGGATGGTCTTGTCGTCAACGTCTGTCAGGTTCATCACCTGTGTAACTTTGTAGTTGAAATACTTCAGCGTCCGGCGCAGCAGATCTTCAAATATGTAAGCCCGGAAGTTGCCGATATGGGCAAAGTTGTAAACGGTCGGTCCGCAGGTATAAAGTTTCGCCTCGCCTGGATTTAGCGGTTTGAACTCTTCCCGGACCCGGCCCATCGTGTTAAAAAAATAAATACTCATGACAAAAAAATGAACCTTATTACGTTGTTTCAGTTAAATATTATCCGGTTAATTTACCCGATAATTCAATATCTTACAAAAAAAATCCGCTTTTTTTAATCATGAACGTGAAAAAAAAGTTAAAATAATGGCAAAGAGCGCTATATTTATCGCCGAATCATAACGGTACTCTGCGGAGAGGTGACTGAGTGGTCGAAGGTGACGGTCTCGAAAATCGTTGAAGGGCTTGCCCTTCCGTGGGTTCGAATCCCACCCTCTCCGCCATTTATAAAAAAAAGTTTCTTTGGTAAAAAAATAAACGTTGATTTAGACGATAAATTCAGCACAGAGAAAGAAAATGGATAAAAAGGCAAAGATTCTGGTAGTTGAAGACAGCAGGATTCAAGCGCTTGGGCTCCAGAATCTGCTGGTTGAAAACGGTTATGAGGTTTCAATCGCCTTCGGCGGGGTGGAAGCGCAAGCGCTTCTGGAGAATTTTTCCCCGGACATTATTATTACTGATATTATCATGCCGGACATTAACGGTTATGAATTGTGCCGTATAATCCGGAACAACAAACGCACCAAAAACATTCCAATAATACTGCTGACTTCTCTCGCTTCTCCGGACGATATTATCGAGGGGTTAAAATGCGGAGCGGATAATTTTATCTCCAAGCCTTTCGATAAAGCCGGCCTGCTGGCCAGAATCAGTTATATCCTATTGAACAAGCAGTTACGCGAAGACCAGCCTTCATCTCTGGGGTTAAACCTTTATTTTGCCGGGCATGAGCATTTAATTACCGCGGAACGGTCGCAAATCCTTGATTTGTTTTTTTCCTCTTATGATGCGGCAATCCGGAAGCATCGTCAACTTGAAGAAACTGTGAGTGAGTTGTCTGAAACGCAGGAATTCCTTTACGATGCCAAAAAGGAAGCTGAAAAAGCTGTGCGCGAAGCGGAACAGGCCAAAGAAGCCAGAGGATTATTTCTGGCTAACATTACTCATGACCTCCGCTCGCCGCTCTGTGCCATAATCGGCATCGCAGACCTGCTTTCTGACGCGCCTATGCCGCCGGATCAGAAAGAGTACATGACGATTATAAAAAACGCAGGAGAAGGGCTGCTGGCCCAGATCAATAATATCCTCGATTTTTCTAAAATTGATGCCGGAATGCTGGAGCTGGAATCCATTGATTTTGATATTTATGAGCAAATTAATATCGCGTCAAGCATATTTACTAAAGAAGTTTCGGACAAAAAAATCCACTTCGATATTCATATTGATCCTCAGGTTCCGCAATTTCTGATCGGGGATGAATCCAAGCTGCGCCAGATTTTTATTAACCTGATCAGCAATGCGGTCAAATATACTTCCAAAGGCGGAGTCGCTTTCAATATTTCCTGTATCGACTGTGCCAACGGCGAAACCGCCAGATTGCGCTTCGAGGTTATAGACTCCGGAATCGGCATTCCAAAAGATAAACAGCAGACATTATTTCAGGCATTTGTTCAGGGACACCGTTCCGCCGCACGGATTTACGGCGGCACCGGCCTGGGACTTGCGATCGTTAAACAGCTTGTCAACAAGATGGGCGGAACGATTTCTTTATCCAGCGAACCCGGCCTCGGCAGCACTTTTACTTTTGAAATAGAATTTCCGGTTTCCAGCGAGGCGGCGGTAATAGAGGTCAAAAAGCAAAAAGAAAATGGTGTTATGCAGACACAGCGTATTTTACCGCTGCCTGAAAAAGAAAAATCCGATTTGCCCGAAGAGACTAAAAAGATTCTGGTTGTGGAAGACAGCAAAGTCTATCAGCGGCTTGAGCGGGAAATGCTGGATTCATGGGGATTTAAATTTGAAATGGCTGGAAACGGACAGGAGGCCTGCCGGATTTTCCGTGAACGCGGCAATGAATTCAGCCTGATCCTCATGGATTGCCAGATGCCGGTTATGGACGGCTACCAGGCAACTGCGGAAATCAGAAAATTTGAAAATTCACAGAATGCCGGCCGGCACGTTCCGATAATCGCCTTGACCGCAGGCAGTGACAGTCCGGATATGAAGTTGTGTTCAAACGCCGGAATGAATGATTATATTGCAAAGCCGTTGAAGAAAAAACAATTAGAAGAATGCCTCGCCAAGTGGCTTTGACAATGCTTAAATGCTCTTTTTAAATTGGCAACTGCTGTATCTGCGGATCACTCCGATACTTTAGAGACCCGTTGAGCAGAACCATTTAAACCCATGTTTCGCACAAAGGCACATAAAGAAGTTCTAAAGTTCTAAAGTTCTAAAGTTCTGAAGTTCTGAAGTTCACTATTCACCAGTTACCAGTCACCAGTCACAGTCTTTACATTTTGGACAATCTGGACACCCATTGTGCAGAGGCTTCATTAAAGTAGGGCGGTTTTGCCAAAACCGCCTCCTGAGCCAGTTTCGGCGAAACTGGCCTACTTAAAACACTGCCCGTTGCCATCACTCCGATACTTTGGATACTAGTCGAGCATAAGGCTTCACGATTTTTCAAACAACTCCTATACACTCGCCCAATCCCGTCCGGCACGAACGGCTCTACAACAAAACCGTAACACGTAATACATAACACTTAGCACGTATCCAGTCACCAGTCACATTCTTTCCATTTTGGACAATCTGGACACCCTTGTGCAGAACCATTTAACCACAGAGGGCACAGTGGGCACAGAGATAAAACCAGTAGTCAGCGAATGTATGCGGCGTAACCGCATTTATCCCTGACTCCCCTGTCTTGTTTCTCCTCCGAGCCCTCCGCGTCCTCTGTGGTAAACAGGTTTTCCTGTTTTCATTCCATCTGCGTCCTGCTAACTCTCGGGTTAGTCCCGCGCCTGCGGGACGTCATCTGCGGATTAATTCCGGAGACTTTAGAGAGTCGTTGAACGGAACGGGTTTCAAGTTTTATATAATTTTCAAACAACATTCTGGACAACCGGTTAAGGCTGCCGCAAACTATTTATCCCGCCCGATCGGGATCATTTCAGACATTCTGGACACATACAGTGCAGAACCTGTTCCGGTGTAGCGCTCTCGCTCCGCGAGAGGAATCTGAGCTATCCCGTCCGACACGGACGGCACTACAACAAACCACCCATTTTGGACTCCGCTTACCCTCATTTTGGACAAGGCCTAACCACAGAGACACAAAGGCACAGAGAAATCCTTTCCTTTGTTTTTAACAGCCACTCCGAGTCATTAGATAGTCATTGAACATAACGTTTTGTGTTTTCAACTTTCAACTTTCCATTTTCCATTTTCAATTGTCAATCCTCATTCTGGACACCTGCTAAGCTCATTTTGGACACCCCCTGTGCAAGAGGGCATCATCAAAGTAGGGCGGTTTTGCCAAAACCGCCTCATGAGCCAGTTTCAGCGAAACTGGCCTACTTAAAACTCCGCCCGTTGCCCCCACTCCGAGATTTTGGACACTGCTTACCCTCATTTTGGACAAGGCCTAACCACAGAGACACAAAGGCACAGAGAAATCCTTTCCTTTAGTTTTTAACAGCCACTCCGAGTCATTAGATAGTCATTGAACATAACGTTTTGTGTTTTCAACTTTCAACTTTCATTTTTCCATTTTCAATTGTCCACCCCATTTTGGACACTGCTTACCCTCATTTTGGACACCCCCTGTGCAGAGGGCATTATCAAAGTAGGGCGGTTTTGCCAAAACCGCCTCATGAGCCAGTTTCGGCGAAACTGGCCTACTTAAAATCCCCACTCCGATACTTTAGAGACCCGTTGAGCGCAACCTTTTTTCACTTTTCTTGCTTTTCTCGCTTTCCACTTTCAACTCCCGCAAAGCGGGCTTCCCCATTCTGGACAATTTAGACAGTCCTGCGCAGAACCGTTAAAACCGTTTCTCGCACGAAGACGCAAAGGCACAAAGAACAGCCATTCTTACCATGAAGCGCATGAAGGAAATGAAGATAATACATTGAGTCAGTGTTTGTATGCGGATGCCGCCGCATACATACGCAGACCCCGGTTTTTCCCTTCGTGTCCTCGTGTCTCCGTGCGAGACATTCCATGTTTTCATGATTTCTCATTTTCAATTTTCAACTTTCAACTTTCAATTGCTGTTTTTTACTATTAGTGATTTTGTCAACTAAAATACTGAAATCAGGTTCAAAACATTTGAAAAGGCAAGATTCTATTTTTTTGCCAAAGTTCGCAAATCATTAATAAGAAGCGCATAATTGCCTTGCTAGTTTGGGAATACGGTTTATTTTAATAATAAATATTTTTATTGTTTTAAATAAAATTTATTATCCCTGGAGTAATATGAATAAAATTCTTTGTGCCTGGATTGGACAAACGGATTTAAATTCAGCGAAAGATCAAACAAACGGAATCGGTCCGATAGCACAAGCCGCTAAAGAGATCAAGTTTGGCAAAATTTCGCTGCTGTCTAACTGGCCGCCGGAGGCAGGTAAAGAATATGTTAACTGGTTGAAATCATTTACCGTTGCGGAAATAGAACTGAGTCAGGTAACTCTGAAAAATCCAACTATCTATAATGATATATGCAGAATCGTCATCCCTTTCCTGAAAAAAATTGATCGCAAACAAAATTCTTTATATTTTCATCTGAGTCCGGGCACCCCGGCGATGGCCGCCGTCTGGATAATACTGGCTAAATCCCAGTTCCCGGCGGTACTGATCCAGTCCTCGCGGGAAAGCGGCGTGGAAATCGCCTCTATTCCGTTTGAACTTACCGCCGACTTCATTCCGGCGATTGAAGACCAGCCCAGCATCAAGCGGCTGGCGATGGGCCTGCCTCCGCTGAACCCCGCGTTTAATCAGATAATTCACCGCAGCCCGGCCATGAACCGGGTGGTGGCGCAGGCGGAGGCGGTGGCCGTCCATGACGTTCCGGTGCTCATAATCGGCGAATCCGGCACCGGCAAGGAACTTTTTGCGCGAGCTATCCACCAGGCCGGCAAACGCTCCGGCAGGCCGTTTGTCGCCGTCAACTGCGGCGCCATCCCGGAAGGGCTGGCTGAATCGGAACTGTTCGGCTATGAGAAAGGAGCCTTCACAGGGGCAGCTAAAGACCGCACCGGATATATTGAAAGCGCCGATGGCGGAACTTTATTTCTGGATGAGATCGGTGAACTGCCGCGGTCCATTCAGGTTAAACTGCTGCGCGCGCTTCAGGAGTCGGAAATCTTCCGTATCGGCAGCGCGATACCGAGAAAAGTCAACATCCGCGTCATTGCCGCCACCAACCGCAACCTGATTGACGAAGTTAACAGCGGCCGTTTCCGTGAAGACCTGTTTCACCGCCTGGCAATCGGCGTACTGCAAATCCCGCCGCTCCGCGAACGCGAAACCGACCTGAATCTGCTGACTGACAATATCCTCGAACAAGTCAATAACAGCTTCGCCTCCAACATACCCGGCTGGAAACATAAATATATTTCTGCAAGCGCAAGAAATTTTATGCAGCAATGCCGCTGGCCGGGCAATATCCGCGAACTTAGCAATACCATTACCCGCGCGGTATTGTGGAGCAATTCAGAAAAAATAGAATTGGAGGATATTAAATCCGCATTGATCGGAACCGATGCGAAAGCAGCCAATGTTCCGGACATTCTCGGCCGCCGTTTCGATGACAAATTCAACCTTGATTCCGTGCTGGAGGAGGTCGCTAAACACTATATCTGCAATGCGCTGAATGAGGCCGGCGGCAACAAGACGCTGGCAGCGAAAAAACTTGGCATGAGCAACTATCAAACCTTGACGAATTGGATGAAAAAATATAATCTGGAATAAAGTTGGCACGGCGTCTGCTATGATATATTCCATAATAAATTAATATGCGGCGATAATAAAGGAGCCGGGAAAAATGAAGATGAGTCAGGCAATTGAAAAATATATAGAGCAAGTAAATAAACTGGCCGCGTTAAGCGATAAAGTAAAACTTGTTCCGCTGAATGAATGGGTCACTGTGGTCGAAGTCATTGAAGGCAATGCCGCAACCTGGCCGGATAAGAAATTTCTGGATAATTTTTTTAGAGGAGACGAGAACGAATGGTCCAAACATATAAACGCAGATTTGATGCTATTTACTCAGGGCGCGTGCCGCGGCAATTGGTTCAGCGGAGATTGTGCTGCCATAGCTGCGGCGGAAGGAACTGACGCAGATCCTTGCTCTATGCTCAAAAACATCCTCGACAGAACCAATACTTCTGATTTTAAACTGGTATTACTGAAGGCATCAACTCCGGAATCTGCACAATATTTATGGGAAACCTCAGAAAAAGAAAAGCATTCTATAGCAAATGAAAAAATTAAATTGTTTGATTGCCGTTATATCCTGATCTTGAATGAATTATTTAAAATATTTGCCGAGTATGATGACACAGATGAAATTCCGCTGGATATTCCAATAGCGCTGATTCCTTCTGAAGATATTTTATGGGCCGAGCTTAATGTTAAAATTTACTATAAACAAGTGCGCCAACTTGAATTGGAAAAAGCCAGGGCTGAAGAGCGCAAAAAGGTTATTGCCGATCTGTCGCACCATATCAAGAATTTGGTAAGGTCAGTAATCGATCCGCTTGAGTTGCTTAAAGAGGACGATCAGGAGCATCGGGCGATCATAGACAACGCGCTTCGCGGCGTGAATTTAATCCGCGAAATCGTCAATGCAATGAATCTGTCTTTCAGTGGCTCCACGGAAGGAATTATTTATGACTTCAATAATCCATCGCATGACAGCATGCAATTGCAAGACATTCTAATTTCAGGGCTGAGAAATGCTGTTAGCAATATGTTTGACGGCAAATATTTTAAACAGTTCGGCTACGGCTATTTCCCTGATAGGGATATTTTTATTGAGGCAAAACAACAATGGCAGAAACTGGACATATCAAATATTGGCGACCTTAAAGCGCTGCTGGAACAATACTTCTTCAAGCTGGACTTAAAACTTCAGAATGCGAATATTCCAGTAGGCAATCAAAACAGCTCGGCAACAAAATTGCTGATCATGTTTCAGGAAATCATGCTGAATGCGGTTAAGTACTCGTCATTCGTTCCCTTGGCAGAACGGAAAATTACAGTATCACTGAAAGTTGAAATGAACAAAGTATCACTGGAAGTTGAAAATACATTCAATCCAAAGTCATCCATAAAATCATCAGGACTTGGACTTACAATTATCAATAATTTTGCCAACTTGCTTGGCGCAAAAGTTGATATTGACAAAGATAACGGACACTACAAAATCAAGATTGAATTTAATACAAATCAGTAAGATGTAAAACAGTATAATCATTAGCAAATACAATTGTTAATTTATGAAACAGTTGTTATAGTATTTGAACAAAATTTAATTGGAGAATATATGTCAAAAATACTTTTTGTTGAAGATGAGCTGTCAGCCAATATAGATGCGTTATTAATTCTGTTTGATAAATACTTGGAGGAGCCAGAGAGAAAAAAATTAGAAGAAATCAGGGCTGACCCTTTAAATTTTGGAGCAAACAACGAAGAGATTAAGGCTATTTTTAAACCAAACCCATGCATTGATGTAGAATACTCCTTCCCTGGAGCGCTGAAAGCAATTTCAGAAAAATGCGATGATTATCTGTTGTTTATTGTTGACCGCAATTTATCTGAAGCACCGTCCGATTTAGCCGATATACAAGCAATTGATCCATCATTTACCGAGGATGCGTATACAAGATACATGGATCGAGAAGGAGATTATTTGCTTGCATGGTTAGCTAGAAAGGATAAGGGAATTAATTGCTGCGATTCTTTTTACTTTATGACGGCCAATGGACCTGAACAATCTTTGAAAAACGAAGAGATAATTGATACATTTATTAATATGAATGTATTCAAAAAAAGCAATTTTATAGGAAAGGGCAATTACGGCGAGGATTTTGTCCGGTTTCGTGATAAAATTATCAATGATCCGGACATTAAATTGATCAAAGAATACAGTGATGTTTTTGAAGTGTTTGAAAAAGGATGGATTGATAATAAGTACAGAAAAGTGCTGATTGCCGCAATAAAGGATATGAAGAATTGGCAGAAGCCAAATATTAAAGATAATGCAGGAAGAATCAGGCGAATATTCGAAAGTCTCTATGTGTCATTGGCATTAAAGACTGAGTTAATTCCAGAAAAATATAATAGCGAGAAGACGAATGAAAAAATTTATCTCATCTATAGAGAGATTTTGCAAATAAGAGAAATAATAAAATATTTTGAAAAGGAAAAAGAAATTTCACCAGACCAAGCAGATACAGCCACATTTATTTGGAGTATGACATCCGAAATAATTCATGAAGGAGTGAATAAAACATTGCCTACTCAATACACCAATCGCGCACTTGTTTACGGTTTATGCGACGCAATTCTGTGGTTCAAGTCGAAGATGATCGAACACGGTTGCAAGTAGGGCGTTTTAATATTTAGTAGTCATTTATCAATTAGATGCTTCAAGCATCTGAATATTCCACTTTCTTTATAAATCTGAAATGTTTCTGATTCAGGCAAATGTTTCTTTAATATTTCCAATTTAGCTTTATCTTTCTTAATATTTCTGTCATTTTTCACCTCTACAAATATTATGTTGCTCTCTAGGGGATTGGATAGTATTCGCCAATACTTCATTTTATTGCCTTGATCTTTAGTTGCTTTCTTCAATGCCTGATTAATTAAAAACTCATCCCTTCTTGTTATGGTGAAATCAACTCTTATGCCTTCATTCTTGAGTCTCTGCGGCATCCACGCATATTGAGCGCTGTCATCTTTTATAACCAAATCTTGTTCTGCATTTTTTTGAAATGGTCTTAGTTCAAGGTGAATATCTACTTTGCCAAGATTGTAGAATTTCATAAATATATCATGCTCTAAAAAGCGGGAATATATTTCAAAAACAATGTCTGCCTCTGATAGCGTATTCCCCTGCCAGCCGTGGAAAGATTTCAATATGTCTTCCGAGACTTTTTTTATTTCTGCAAGTTCATCCTTATCCGGAAATGTCAATTCTCTTCTTCCTGGTTCATTTTTCTGATGCTCACGAGAGACCCATAAAATATTATTTCTTACGGGATCATTAATTCCGAGCTCTTGATTGATAATGTCCAAAATCTGTCTTTCAGAAGCACACCTATCAAATATAAACAGAAAGGACGTTAATCCATCAGAGCTAAGTTCCTTCGTTTTTCTAATATCCAGCAACATCCTGTCCTTGTTCCCGTCAACTCTTATTTTAAACTCTATTATGCTGCTTGAAACCCACTTGCCATTTTCATTCATCATTCTTATTACTAAATCTGCTTGCGTTGAATAGCCGGTTGGTCTGAATTCAAAATGAATATCAATTATACCATTATTGATTAGTTCATTTATCTGTTTTTGGCGTTTAAAAATCCAGGCAAATGCGAAAACGGCATCTGTTTCACTAAAATACTTAAATTTATCTTCAATGTAGTCATTCTTTAGCGACTTAAATGTTTCAATAATAGATTCTGCCACAATAGTTTTAGCGTTATTCATATAAATATTCCTCTTAATAATAATTGGCTAAATTAGTATTTTGATAATTACTACAATTTTAGCACATGCCATAGGACATTTTAAGTCCTGTCACAACAAATTGGAACGCATTTCTTACATTATAACAATCATGTAAATTATATAACTTAACATATAGCATATACAAGAAAATGCCAGCATTTGCTGATTATTGAATTCCAATGCCAATCGTCCGGAATTTAGGATAATTCGGGCTGGAATTCATCAAGGACAACTTATTAGGACTGGGCAAGTAAAAGGAGAAGTATAAACTTGCGCTTCAGGGCATCGGGGCACTTTCGCATTGGTGTGTCCCTTGCTTGAATATCGGGAACAATATGTCGTTCCGTCGGGAAGAGTACCTTAAGCTTCCAGCTTGAGAAGAATCGCAAACACGGGATGCTTGCGGTACTTTAGTGGGGAAGCGCAAATAGTGGCTAAAAACAACTGGTCCCGCGACTGCGGGAATGCTTGCGGTACTCCGGGGAATTGATGGCTATCAATATTGTGTGCCGACGCTGTATTTCGTCTTTAGTTTTCAGGTTTTATTATGGCTCCTGAATTCCTGCTTTATGCATGAAATGTCTTTCAGATTAGACAATAAGCTAATCATGCTATTGCCGTAGCCGGGGTAAAACAGTGGATTGTTGCTTTGAGGCTGTCTTCTTCTTTCAGCCTGACCGCGTCTAACTCGA
>TBL_comb47_HYPODRAFT_10003827_pt1 | contig 17624 bp, 29 predicted proteins | sample TroBogypolimnion_40_FD_10682 | JGI IMG/M metagenome (IMG submission 10682)
TTCTAGGAGCATTTACAGCAATGCTAATTTCTGGAAACTTGATGTATTCACCTAACCAGTCCATGGCCATGCCTTCTCCGGCCATAAATGGCATTTCGCTGTGTAAGCGAACAATCCATTTGACCGTCGGATGCAGGGGAATTAATACCGCGAATTTACTAGGCACTACCCATAAGGCTTCAATAATGACATGAGTTGGGCGGTGTTGGGTGACCAAGCGATCAATGTCATTGTTGTCAATGGCCACCTCCAGTTCAGCATCAATACCCGCATTGACCAACATGTTTTTTACAAATGTGGCCGAGTTATACAGGCCCGTGCTAAGTCCCAGTGGACTGTGCTCCACTGCGTTGTAATCTTCCCTGCGTTTGAGAATGAATAGTACCTTGTTTGTCATTGTGTCTTTATTTATATGTTGGTATATTATACCATTATTAAAGTGCAAACCCAGCAATGGTAATCAATCCATTGATTACGGTATTCAATGTTTCTTTAAATTGCAAGCGACTCATGTCTTGTATAATTTCCATTTGACGTTGCAGGTCTTGAAGGGTTTCTGTCAATTCCTGTGGCGTCATTTGTCCAGCTTGTGCGGCCTGTGTTGCCTGTGTTACATACTGTGCAGCCTGAGCAAATTGTGGGTCTCCACAGTTAGTCAAATTCACCAGTTGTTGGTTAATTTCATCTAAGGTCATCTTGGTCTATTTCCTAAAGTTCTTTGTATTAAATCTGCGCTGTGTTCTATTCCATTGAATTTTAACTTACAAAATAATGGACTAACAGCCCCGCCCTCGTTATAACGATTTTTTAATCCTTGGGCAATTTCATTTAATGCTACAGCAGCCTTGACAGCATCTGCATTGTGTGGCAAATACTCGCTGTAGGCCACAAACAATTCGGTTTCATTGGCCATGGCCACAGCGTTGGGTTTACTCATTAAGGGATTAGCACAGGCCTGGGCAAAATGTCTGGCATCCACACGTATCTGGGCCATTAACTGATATTCATTTGAGTCAAAGGTAGTTAAGGTATAAGCATCGTAAGCGACGCATCCGTTAAGTGCTAAAATGCCCAGAGCTATCAAAAGTCGTTTCATTTAAGACCTTCTTGAATCTTTTTTTGACTATTATACCATGATTGCCATCCTTCATATTTTTCTTTTAACACATAGTATTGAGCATAGTTGTCATTGGCATTGGCAATTAAATCTGACAGATTATGTTGTTCTGGTGCCAATGGTGTTAAATCTTGTGCAGGAGTTTGTAGATCTGCAGGAGCATCTGGCCATTTAGGAATCATCGGGGCCTTGTTGCCGGCACAGGCTGTTAATAAAAATAATGAAATAACGATTAAGCGTTTCATTTTGCGGGTGCTCCTGTTACAGTGACTGAACTGGGCGGCAACTGTTTACTACCTGTATTTTTTACGGCACGATTATAGTCTTCCCAAGCATCATTATTGATCCGTTTACAATCAGCATTAATTTTAGCTGTATCTTTAATAATAATTTGCTTGACGCCGTAGGCACGACCTTCAACCAAATGCTGATTGTTGGCTAGAGCCTGTTGTAATTGTGCGGTAACACTATCAGCTGCTTGTTGAGCTAACGCTAATTGTTGTTGTTGTTCTTTGAACGCTTCTTTATAGATGGCATCTACACCAGCACCACCATACATAAAAATGCTAATCATAAACACAATGGCACTAACTGGTTTGATTAAAAAAGACCAGGGTTTGATTTGAGGCAATGCACTAAGAACGTGGAATAAGAAATATACCACAGCACTACCACCAGCACAGGCAGGCCACATCCAAATTGGAAACCCACCAACTGCGTATTTTATGATAATATCTAACATTATGCACTCAGTATTTGATAAGCACGGGCACAGTGCTGTTCACGCTCGTCAAGACCCAAGGTACCACCGTTGATCTTGATGCTGAGTTCTTTGATGTTGCCAGCATCGGCATACTGATTCAAGTTGTTGTTTTCCCAGAACCAACAGGCACTTTGCACAGCACCTTCAAATGTTGCCAGGAATGCAGGAACATCGTCAATATTCATTTGTAAGCTATCAGCAAATGCTTGATAGTTATTACGTCCGGTAACTTGAATTAGGCCACGACCGCAGAATTTCCAGCCATCGCCCGAGGCTTCATCACCGTTGCCCATACGGGCAGCATAGGCACGATTGGCAATACGTTCTGGATTGTGTGCGTATTGATCAGCAATATCTGCGGTAAAATGACTAGGCCAAACACGGCAAAGACTTTGTGCTGTGTAGTTTAAATTTTCGTGTAGGGCAGTATATCCAGCAGATTCAACATAAGTCTCACCTAGGAACGCTGCAACACGATTTACTGTGGTAATATCGTAGTCGGGTAGTATTTTGTTTAAGGCATCCGTCCAGTGTTCAATGTAGGCATTGCCGGGTAAGATTTGTGCGAGTTGATCTTGTCTAATTTCCATTGGTATTGTGCTCCTGTGATACCAATATTTAGCCAATCAAATATTACACTTGCCCCCAGGTAATTCTAGCCCAAACACGTTCATGCAACCAATATAACCCTACTTTAGTCATGATTTCTGTAAAAGCGATACCACTGGCTAGCAAGGCCTGTCCAGTGATTAACCAACTTATTATAAAGGTATCTATAGTTCCAGTTATCCGCCAACTTACAGCCTTGGCTAAACTACGAACACTAGAGTCGCTCATTTTAGTCCTAATTCTTTGCGAATATTAGTAGCACTGATGTTGCCCGTTGCTTCATCTGGAACTTCTTCTCCATGAGTATATCCTACTCCGCGACCCCAACCGATATGCACAATGTTAGGCACTAGCTGTATTTCATATTGTCCTTGATATAACGGATCTAAATCACGCCGGATAAAACTTTTAACCTTGTCTGCTTCAAACGGATTACTACCTTGCCAACCTTGCACATCACGAACTTGGATAATAACTTGTCCTGTGCGAGCAAGCAATCTTTCAAATAGCCAACGATGTCCGTCGTGCCAAGGTTGCCAACGACCTAGCATCTGCACCGTTTCTTTTTTCCAATCAAATACAGGGCGCCGACGATTATCTATTAAGTGACCTACAATAAAGTCCGCCCACTTTTCACAGTTTTGTTCTGGAATACGAAAGTCGTATATTTCAGGCTCTTGGAACATGGCATTGGTATCGGCATAACGACCTTCACGGATAGTATCTACCCAGACAGTCCAGTCAGCTTTAAAGTTGTTACGCATTTCTACCAGTGGAGCAACAAAGTCGCAAATAGCATAATCAAACTCTGTATAACTATCTGCTAGTTCGCGCATACGAATACTTTGACGAATGCGGCCTGCTTCGCTAAAATCCCAATCATTGTATCGTTTACGCACTTCATCAGCATTAAAATGAACATAAGTTTTGCCAGCTTGAGCTAGTTGACGTTTAAGTTCTTCTGCCAATGTTGTTTTACCAGATCCTGGTAAGCCCATGATTAATATACGTTGTGTCATCGCCATTTCCTTGAAGTGTGTCTTGCTAAATCGTCCGTCCAATGATGTTCTACTGGCTGGAAGTATTTTTGATTAGTATCATCTTTGAGTATTTCGTTAATTTGAACATTACTATAGTCTATTGGAAACTCTAGTTGATTACTTATTTGCTGTAGATAAGCACCCTGATATAATTGTAATAGCTCGTAGCTAAGATAAACAGGCGGGCGTTTTTATCTACGTGCTAATCCAGGAATTCCACATAAGACAGGTCCTTATGTAGATATATTTCCGTGGTCGTTTGAAGTTGTGTCTGAATTAGCCGAACAGTTCAATCTTAAATTGTTAGAGTTTAAAAAAGATGCTAACGATCGATTATATTTTGTCTATCAAAAACTTTAATTATATAATCACCGGCAGCCTTATGCGCATCCGTTAATGGATGCCAGGTTGCTGATTCTGGATATCCTTGAGTTCGACTCCATTCTAAAAATGTTTGGCCATTAAATGTAGTCATATAACTCTGAACATAATTTTGTAAATCATGCACTGCCGAGCTAGTGTTCCATCGTTGATCAAATAATAAATTATCTATATAAGTCATAATAAACGGAATACCCTTTTGATTAAGCGTATCAATGGCTAGTTTAATATATGTCAACGATGTAAATTTGTCTTGATATTCTGAATGTAAATTTTTGTAATAGATTTTTGATAAATCTGTATCTTGGCCAGGAAGAATTGTAGACCATATATCTTTTGTGTTTGGGTTTGGATTATAGTAGTCAAAACGATCAACCCAGGACCACCCAATAACAAATACAGTGTCCTTATTGCTGTCGGCAGCTTGATTTAATATTTTTTCTAATATTTGTAAATTACCTGAACCTGGATAAGCGTAAGAATTATATTCGTATCCTAGGTGTTTGGCAAGATGTGCAGGCCATGTATAATCACTTGGATTTGTTTTTTTAGCATTAATATATGCGTCAGGCAAATCGGTGCCAAAGATAAAACTGCATCCAAAACTTTTTAATTTCATAGGTAATTATATACCTAGATTATAACACTACTATATGATTTTTAAAGTATGCCAGCGGCGCTTTGAATAGCTTGCAGTGCGCGATCTCGTTTATCGTATGTAGATACTGCCGGAACACCAGCGGCCACACGCATTTCATTTAGATCTTTTTCGTAACGATCACGATAGGCCTTAGGACTCAATGGGACTAAACGATCAAACTCGTCACGACTAAAAGGAATTTCCTTGCCTTTATAGTGCATGGTCCAAGCTGAACTATCTTCGTATTCGGTCAACGTGTTTAAGTCATTTAATAACTGTTCTACATTTCCACCAGCATTACTGCGACGGCGAATTTCCACATAGACCAAATAACGATTAGGTTTGATTTCTCCTGGGCTACGATCAGCATCCAGCACAAAGTCATAACCTTTTTCAAACCAGTTCATCAGATCTTTGGCTGCTTGTTGATCACGCACAAAGAAACTGATAACAATGACGTCATCGTCGTCGCCCATCTTAGATGAAAATTCATCTACATGAACTGTAGGCTTCATTAGGCCTTCGAGGTCTTTAAACCCTAGGCTCTCAGAAAGCAGGTTGTTGAAGTTGTTGTTGTGCATTGTCTGCCTGTTCATCACTTTGATAACTTTCTTGATCTAGATCCTGCTCGTATGCATCATCTAAATCCTCTAAATCAATGTCTTGATCTTCTAATTCAATTGAGCCTGTGCGTATGTCGCTCATCAAGGCCTTGGGCATGGTTATTTCTACTAACCATACTGGTTTTTCTGTAATGCGAGCTTTTTTAGTGCCAGGACGATAATCACTAGGATCTTCAATCTTAATAGGCACTTTCATCATTGTCTTTTTATACTTAACTTTGCAGTCAAACGGTAGTAGTCTACGTCCGCCACGTGGGTCCGGCATCAATGATTCTGGCCACATAAAAATACAGCTAACTTTATATTTGCTGATTGTAGGTCCTGAAACTAATTCACCAATTTGCCAGTTCTTAAATGCGTATAAATCTAGTTCATCTAACACACGTTCAAAATCCAACAGAGTTAGCAGGCTACCTTCGCTAAGATAGATATCGCGAATGTTTTCTGCGACTTGCCAGTAATCTTGGCCGTCTTTGAATATTTCTTGATCAATAGTTTTGCTCATGAAAGTATTTATGGTGATTTCGTCGATGCTGTGAGTTTGAAGAATTTGAGTGCAGTCTAATACTTAGCCCGTTTTGCAATCATTTACTACCCACACTAAACTCACGGTTACTAACCCGTAAATACCTAGGACAGCAGGGTGCTGTCAGAAGCAAGAACTCAACTCGAAATGGAGATTACATGAGTCGCAACAGAGCAGTAAAATCACAAAAACGTCAACAAATGACATACCAAGAAAATACAATACGCTTCGATCAAGTAAAACCAGTAAAACAACGCCCAATTGATATTGTGCCACGCACAAGAAATCAAGAACGCTTAGTTTTAGCTTTACAAGATCAGGATCAGCATATTGTGATCACAGCAGGGCCAGCAGGAACAGGAAAAACGTATTTGGCCATGCTTGCGGCAGTCAAGGCTTTTAGAGCAGGTGAAGTGGATCGCATAGTATTAACGCGGCCAGCAGTAGGAGTAGAAGATGAAAAGCACGGGTTTTTGCCCGGAGACTTAAATCAAAAGATGGATCCATGGGTTCGCCCATTGACTGACATACTTAGAGAGTATTATCGTCAGCCGGATATCCAGGCTATGATAGAGGAGCAAAAAATAGAGATTGCCCCGCTCGCTTTCATGCGAGGTCGAACTTTCAAAAGTGCGTATATTATAGCTGATGAGATGCAAAACGCAACTCCTAGTCAGTGCAAGATGCTAATGACCCGTATTGGCGAAGGTAGTAAGATAGTAATCACGGGCGACGTAGAACAAGCGGATCGCAACCGCGGCAATAATGGTCTGATGGACCTGTGCCAAAGACTCGAGGAAGGGGGTGTAAAAGGAATCGCAGTATGTAATTTAGATAGTCAAGACATACAGCGACACAGGATCATTGATTCTGTGCTAAAACTTTACGCCGACTAAGCGGATGTTGGCCCATCAATTATATCTTTTATTCGATGGGCCACTTTTCTATATTCTTCAACACCGGGGTGTATTAAATCTCTTGCTCCACCAAACGGAAATGGTTTGTCCATTGAATTATCTCTAGGCAAAATTATAGGTTGTATATCTAACTCTTGACATACCTGTTTAAATGCCAGTGTATTCTTTTGAAGATTTAACTTTTGGTTTGTAGGAGAACTAAACCAAGTTTTAATAAAGTAATCGTCTGCACATGGATTTCGCGTATCTGTAGCCAGAATGTTCAGACTCATCGGAATACTATCATCTAACAGTTCAACCCTGTGCATATCGGTTTGCAGCCATACTGCATATCGAGGTTTTAAGAATTTTAAATAGTATTCAGCAAATCTAAATGCAGTATCATTACTGCTGCCAGCATGTCCAAGATTAGCCACCGATAACCCAGTAAGGCTGGCTAGTTGTTCTGGCCAGGTATCATGACTATGAATCCCTGTGCCCATAGTAAAACTACAACCAAAACACGCTACGTCAAATGTTTGATCAAACTCAGCAGTTCTAAATCCGTAGCTGTTATAGGTATAATCAATTTGAGTGTTTAAAAATCCAAGTTCTTTTAATCGTTGATATGCTTCTGGACTTTGTAAATTTTTTGAATAACGTTCTTGACTATCGGACGTATCCCAGTGTAGTGTTTTACCTGCTAGTCTTGTATAATTGTGTATTAACGCAATCATCCAGTGATGACCTCGTAAATATGTTTCCAATTTTTAACTAGGGTAATACCAGGATGATAGTGATGCATATTATGTCCGTGTTCTATAAGAAGTGGGTTCAATCCATACTTATAACCGCACTCGGCGTTTTCAATTTTATCTTCAATCCAGTATAATCCAGTGCCTTCATATTCTTCAAGGGCTTCATCTTTATGGGCACCAGTGTCAAGACATATAATACGCTCAAATGCAGTCGGGCCAAACAATTTGTGAATATTCATTTCACGTAACCGTTGAGCATTAGGATCTAAACTTAGACTAGTAATACAGTGGAAAGTATATCCGTATTCTTCGTGCAGTCGCTTAACATAATACATAGCGTCTCGCTGTGCAGGCAAGAACCCAATTGCGGCACTTTCGTTGAATATTCGTATTAGTTTAACTACTTGCTCTCTAGGTATGCCGTAACGCACACTCATGTCATAGTTGAGCTTGCTACCTGGAACTTCTTGAAAACCGTGCTCCTGCATCCAAACATTAAACGCCCATTCCCAATCAAGCAAACAACCGTCTGCATCAGTTAATATGAGTTTATTGTTTTTCTTTTTGTATTTCTTATTCATATTACTATTATACAACAATATGAATTATTGGTCAACCGGCGGTTTTTGGGCAGTTATACTGGCATCCAGGCTGTTGATCCAATGTTTGATAAAACTTAATAGTTTGTGGTTGATCAAGTATTTCGGTTAATGTATGTTGCCTGATATCATATTGATTTTTATTCTTACCAAATTGTGTTTTATAATAAAATCTATGATCGGCCAAATAACAGCAAGGACTATAATAACCCTCAGCGGTAATAAAATGAGTTTTGCCAGGCTGGCATTTAGGATCAACTGTTAAATTTACTCTATTAGATTTCCATGCATCCTGCGTAAGGTAACGTGATCCTATTAATTCTGTATTTGGAATTAGTTCTTGCGTCTTTTCATCAAACCGATCACTGAATTCAACCCAAAACTCTTTAATACCAATATCTTGACTTAATTTTTCTACCTCGTCTAAATTAGATTGATTAAAGGAAAAAGGTATATATTTCCAGGCACTGTGACAGGACGCTTTGGCAACTACATCCATACCAATACGAATTGATTCCCAATCAGCATTCACTCTGTATTTGGTAAAGTTTTCAGGGGTTCCGTCAACGCTAAAATTTATAGTGTCAACAGAGGTTAAATTATTAACTAATTCTTCCCACCATGATTGAGTTTTATAACTACCGTTTGTAATAATCGATATTATAGCACCACGAGATTTTAATTGTCTAACGAAGTCAATAAAATCTGGATGATATATTGGATCACCGTAGTTGCCGCATAGTGATATTGTTTTACCAGTTAAATCAATATCCAAAAAATTCAATAATTGCTTGATATCAAGATTATAATTTTTCCAATGTTGAGGCCATTGATCAAGAAATCTAGTTCTAGCGCAACCAGAACATTTAAGAGTGCAAATATTAGTTGGCTCTATATGAAACTCAATCATGTTTATGTTGTTTGAGTAATCTCTTCTTTAGGTAGTTCGTGCCCATTTTCTTGCAATAGTCTTTCCATAATATTAGTATAAAATGGATAGTAGTATCCAACAATACGTTCCCAGTCTTTTGGAATAGCATTATCACGTAGAGCTGCCTTGAGAACTTTAAGTTCTTTAAAATCTAGGATTACGCTGGCAGTTTGCCAGTCCTTTGTCCTGACTCTAGTAGCAACAGTCATTCCCTCATCAATTTTACCATTAGGTTGATAAAAGTAGGTTAGCATTAAGTATCTCATGAATATTCCTTTTGATATTTTTTTATGATTGATTGATATGTATCTAAATTTTTTGCCTTAGGAGCACACATACCACACAGGCAATTATATTTTTTACATTGTATAATAGGTTGTCCATTGGTTAGTTGTTCCTTTAATTTATCAATAATTTCTGAGGACTTTGATAAATTGCCAATTGGGCCGACAGTTCCGTCAAAAGTCATTTTACAATCTTTGTTAACATATACATCTCCAGTGACCTGTTTGACAAACAGAAAAAATTGATTAACGCTACAATACCAATCTTGGAATTTATTGTCAAGAATATAATATTGACGGTTTTTATAATTTTGATCCAGACAACTTTGTCTACCACCACAACAGGCTCGACCAGTATCACTAAGATCCAGTGAGTTTTGATTTCCTGTATCGATTACATTGGCAGTTCCGTAGGTTTTAGTTTGATAGGTTGAATTAAACCACTGTATTTGTTGTTGATCATACAATCTTTTATTTTTATTATCTATTTGTTTAGGCAACAAACGTATTTGATTTTGTTCTAACCATGTCAAAAAGTCTTGAGCTTCTTGAAATAATTGCCCGTTGTCATGCATCATTACAATACACTTTAGACGTTTACTAGCATCTCGGATGGTTAATAAATTTTCTTTGAATTGCTGTTTTTGTTTGTCGGTAGACTCTGCATGAAAACTTACTGTAAACTCGTCTATGTAAGGAAGTATGTTTAGCAGTCGTTTATTAGAAAGTATAGCATTGGTTGTAGTTGTAACAGTTAAATGCCACTGGTCCCGATATGGTTGATATTTTTCTTGTATTTGAGACAGTATTTCTACAATGTCGGGATGATGTAATGCTTCTCCGCCGTAGACATTAAGCACTACATATTTTAATCCTTTGGGCTTGCGCTTCATATATTGATCTACATATTCAAACATAAACTCCAAAGTTTTAATGCATTTGTCTTTTAACGGATGTTGTGTAGAATTATCATGACCGTCAGAACTACAATAGCTACAATCAAGATTGCACTTCATTGTAAGTTCCCAATCTAATAAAAAACTAATTCGATTGTTAGGATCAATAGCAGGTTCTAATACTTCAAATGATGGCACGGATTATAACCTACTTAATTCACATAACGTAGCACTTAGATTAATTTCTTGATCCGCAACCAAGGCCATATTAGCCATGCCATTGCGAATGATAATAATCGCTTGGTCTTGTCGTTCTACATCAGTAGCCCACAAGTCTAAGTTATCATACATCCAGCGAAAAATTTCTTCTGATTCTTCTGGAGTGCTTTGTTGACAGATTAGTGTGCGAGCTTCACGAATTTTACCTGACTTAAACAGTTGAACACAATCCAACTTCCAATCACCTACTGACTTATCTGTGCTGTTAGGTGCTTTTAATTGTCCGCCTTGGCTGTTTTGTTGTAGTAACTGTAAACACTTACGCAGGTCTGGATAGGTCGCACGAACATAACTATCAAGAGTATCGATATCAAACTCTACATTTTCTGTTACCAATACAGTGGCCGCACGGGCTGTAAACTCTGTATGATCAGTTTTAAGAATATGTAACTGCTGTAGTCTCGAATGTAGTGGCGGAATAATCTTGTTAGGATAGTTACAAGTTAAAATAAAACGCACAGTCTGACTATAATCTTCCATTAAGTTACGCATGGCGGGCTGAACTGAATTTGGATTCAAATAGTCTGCTTCATCAATAAACACAACCTTGAATTTGCCATAAGGCATAGTCTGACAAAAACTAATCAGCTTGTCCACCCATTCAATTTTACGACCTTCCTTACTACCGTTGGCATATAAGACATCATATTCGTCTACGCCTAGCTCATTGATCAGCATTTTGCCTAGAGTAGTTTTACCTGTTCCAGGACTACCACTAAACAATAGATTTGGAATACTTTGATCCTTAATCCATGCTTCTACTTGTTGTCGTTGATTGTCATCGACAAACACATATCCATCGATAGTTTTTGGTCTATACTTTTCAATCCAAAGTTCGTTCATTCTACATCCTTAACAAATTGTTTTAATGCTGGAGGCTCCCAGCCTAGAGGTTTTAATACTTTACCATCTTCACGCTTACGCACCTTGCCGGTATCTCGGTCGATCTTAGCAAAATTAGTCGACATAACTTCTTTCCACGCACCTTCAACATCGGCACCCATGCTGTGTAATGCACCAACAGTGACTACGATAATATCAATTAATGCGTCAAGAGTTTCTACACGATCAGAATTATTAATGGCTTCTCGAAGTTCTTTAAATTCTTCGTCAATTAGATTAACGTAAAGATTAAATTGTTTAACGTTCCATTCACCTGTAGATTGGTCACAGGCTTTCATAAACTTTTCTTGATCTCTAAACGGGTTTGTCATTTTGATCCTAAATTATTTGAATATTTTGCCGCTGGGCGACGGCGCTGATTCTCGGGACGCCGCAACGCCTCGATTAACTTTTCCTGCTCTTTGATTTTACGCTTTTGTTGAAGCTCTTGCAACCACTTTGGTGTTTTCAATTACAATTCCTATCTCGGGGATGTTCACGACACCAGCGTTGACGGCCTTTTTCATCCCATATTTCTTGTTGTATGCGTTGTTTCTGTTGGTTGAACCAAGAGCGTTGTTGTTGTTCTTTTTGATCTTGATATTCATTGTAGGTCATACTTCTTTCAGGATCAGTGCCGCAGTGGTCACAGTTAAGAATAATTTTAGATGGTCGTATGCGGTCTTTCGGTTCATGAGTTACTAGCGTGATAAACATCCACGCTAGTAAAACTGCTCCTATGCCAGCTAATACTTTTTGTAGTTTATTTAAAGTATCATACCAACGAACGAATATAACCAATGAATACATTATACTAGTTCTTCAGCAATACCTAATAGTTCTGCTAGTGCTAACAATCCTGCGGCATATTGTAAGTCGTAGTAGGCTAAGAAATAGCAGGCGGCAATACGTAATGCGCTTTTAACAAGGCTAATATACTTGTGTTTACGTGCATCAGGATGTTGTTCAAGTTGTGTTGTTTTTGGTTTAGTTAATGCCATTTTATTTTCCTTTAAAAAAATTAAGTAAGTTGTAAAATCTTGATTTGTATGGATTGCTTAATATATTATCAAGCATACTTGGGTGATAAGGACAACGACCTTGCATATAATCGCACATAGGCGTATACTCATGCCCGCAGGTTTGGCAGTTTATCTTTTGAGTATCTCTAGTATTTTGTTTTGTTCCCATTTCTCTTCCCCGGTAAAAGTTGGTAGTTTAGAATACTCAACTTCTAACCAACATTTTAACATATAAAGTTCTTCTTTGCAACTCATTTGAACGAAACCGTCATTATATGGGCTGTGTATTTCGCCAAGACATTTGCCAATCTCGTTTCTAGCCGAGGCAAGATTTGGTTGACGAAATCCCATTAGCTTGGAATCATGTGTGGAATGTAGGGAACGTTACGTGGGCCGTGACGTTGTTCAAATAGCTTTTTTGCTTCTTGTGCGTTGGATGCAAAAACACGGTCCTTGGTTTCTCCTGCGGGAGTCCGGACCGTGGTTTCATACATGGGCATGGTTATTCTCTAACCTGTTTTGGGACGTGAACTGCGTCGCTTTGTGTGTCGTCTTGTGGGCGATCTTCTCTATCGCTAATTAATAAAATATCTTTAGGATCAATCTTACGGATAGTGCGTTTATGCTCAACTTCACCATCATCAATATCAATACCACGGGTCCAACGACCGTGTGCGACCATGATCCATTGTCCTACCTTGACATCAGTTTGCTTTGGACCAACAGCATATACACGGCCCCAGCGTGGACGAATGCCCAAACTAGTTCCATTATCGTTAGGAAGAATAATTCCACTTTGTGTAATACGAGTATCAAACTCCATGTCTGCTACTAATACGTCTTTGTTTAATGCTCGAAGTTGGTTACGAGCGATACGATGTGGTTCAAATGCTGCTTTAGTCATAGTTCCTCTTAGATCTTTCTTACGCCTTGTGATTGTGCTTTTTGACGTTGTGTTTTTTCTAACTCTTGTTTGACTTCTCTGCTACGAGCCAATGCCGCGGCTAATCCACCTTTAGGAACATCAGCGGGTGCAGGCGCAGGTGTTTCGGGCTGTGCTTGAACTACTGGTTCAGGTTGTGCTTGAACTTCGGGTGCTGGTGTATCTATTACTTCATCTAATGGTAAGTCTGCGAATGTGTCAGCTGGGTCAACAGGTGGAGTAACCACTGGAGCTTCAGGAGTTGGCTGTTTAGCCAATTGGGTGCTGGTAGAAACTGGGGCTTTGGTAACATTAGACTGTTTGTTATATTTCCGTTGAACTTGAAGATTCTTTGGTTCAATTACTCGGTTGCTACTATCTAATCGATCACCACGAGCATTTACATTCATGTTTCCTACTGCTCGAACTTGTTCGTTTTGTAATAGTAAAGCACCCAAATCTACAGGTTTGCCCATAGCTGATTTGTAAATTTTTCGTGTCATTGTAATTCCTTTGAGATATAAGTGTATTTAACGCAAGAACTCGCCGGGATCTAAATTATAGAATAAACTGTCAACGCGGTGAACACCTAATTTATACAATACATAACTGGCCACACTACTTCCTCGACCTACTCCCCAGATAACGCGATTGGCCGTCATAACATCTACTAGATATTTTAAATAACGCAATAGATTGAATAAATCACGTTCTTGGTATAATAATAATTCTTGGCCACAGCGTTGTAATTCGGCTTCAGATTCACATAGTCCAAGTATATAAACGGCAATGTCTAATTGCTTGTATTCTTCGGGCATGTGCCAGCTCATCTGCTGTGTTAAATGAAATTCTGGAACACTTGCACCTGTATTATATGGGAATGTCCAGGTTAACAGTGATTCTGGACGTTCGACTTGCATGACCAAATCTTCAAGATTAACAGTTTCATCAACTATAACATTTTTTAAAGAGTCAATGGTTCGCCCTTGCATGAGTAAATCACATACATCGTTTTCAGAAAACACTAGTTCGCCAAATTTATTTTGTATCATCGGTCTGCTTGAAGTCTGCAAATACTACAATGTTTCCTGTGGCCGTGTCAACCTCTGCGGGCCAACCTAACTCTAATTCTCTCCAACTTGTGCCCGGTGTAATTGACAATACTTTATCAGATTCAGCTGGTGAATAATCGCTGTGTATTGGATCCGCGGTAGTCCACCAGTCTGGTATAGGCAATGACTCAGAGGTTTCGTTTTCGCCATGCAGATAAACCACAGCATCACCAGCTGAAATTTCAACCTCAACTACTGCTATACGGCCCTCCATGATAGCATTTAGTTTATGGAACAGCATGATACCAATTAATTGATCAGCTGGATCACCGGGCAATGTTGTAATATCCAAACCAGCCTGAACAAATTTTTCACATTGTGGATCTACAGAATCAATGAATATAGTGCTTTCAAGTTCGTTGTGGACAAAATGTTTTGCTCGACGGAATGCAATGTTTTGTTCTAATGCATTTTCACTTTGAGTAATCATCCATAATTTTATGGTGTATTGATTCATTTCCAGCTCACCGTCATACCAAGCGCCAGCATTGAAACATAGTAGTTGTGCAATTCTTACATTCATGATATATCGATTACGCTGTCAAAGTTATTGCCAGGATCGCCGCGAAGTTTTTCTTGATATTTGGCCTGGTGACTCTCAATAGCCATTCGTAATTGGTTGCAAAGGTCGTTATTGCCCATACGATAGGCAATACCTAATTTACGATTAAGTTCGTTGATTTTGTCCAGAAGTTGATCTGCCGTAAAGTCTTCCAAACTACCAATTAAAGGATGTTCCATATACTAATTGTATATGATTATTTGACAAAAGTCAATTAGTTTTGGTTAGGCAAATGTAGCGCCGTTGTTACCGATACAGAACCATTTAGAATTGATATACTGTAAGGTGCAGGCCTGGCCAGCGGCTGTAAACGTAATATGGCCAGCACCGCCCCAAGCAGGATTGGTTACTGTGATTACCATGTTGCCACCACTGTGACTGTCCATAGCAAATACTTTAATTTGTCCAGAAGCACCAGCGTCTAAAGTTGCTGTTGAGCTGGCCACAGTAGCAAAGTGACTAGCAGTAACAGCTAGACTGGCGGCGCCAGCATCATTGAGCAATTCGCCACTGTTGTTAAATGGTTGAATTTCTTTGTTAATTTCGTTAACTGTAATAGTTGTGCCGCCATTACTAGTTGTAAATTGGAAGCTGTATGTGCCAACTGCGGCAAAGTTAATAGTGTTAGTTGAAGGATTAAGACCTTGGATACCAACGTTGTTTATTGAAACAGATGATGGGAATGTTAATGTATGATCTGTGCTGTTTACAGTAACCTGAACAACTACACTAGCGGCTGCACCAGCGGCTGGGAAATTGCTGAAACCTAGACTAACTGCTCCGTTAGTAGTTAAAGTTTGATAACTGCCTAGTGCGTAGTTAATAACAACGGTTCCGCTTACAGTGCCCAAAGTAACAATAGCTTCACTCATGTTAGATAACACAGCGTTAGTCAGCGGACTGCCCAACATATTGTTATCAAGAGTAGTTCCAACTAGAGCTTGTTTTAGTATTACTTTGCTCTGCAAGTCTGAAATTTCATCAGCTGCGTATTGGAAATTTGTCGAAGTATTTGTGAAATTATCACGAAATCCTTGACTATTATTGTCTTGACCGGCTACTGGGTAGTTGCCGTCGATGTTATTTGGGTTAATTGCACTTGTCATAAATGTTCCTAATTTATTCTAAAAGTATTTATGTTAAAATCCAGGTGGCTTAGGATATTGAGCTTTAACAGCTAAACACTTTTGTCTATATTCTTCTGAGGCTGCTTCGTCGTTTTTAACCCAAGCATCAATAAATTCGCCAATTTCTGGGTAGGCCATAATACGTTGACGAACGTAGTCTAATTTGGCTATTTCAACTTCGCGTTGTTGTTGGTAGTTTAATATACCTTGGCTAGCTACTTCGGTGTCAGTAACACCAATCAAGCCTGCGGGTTTTAAATGATCTTGAGACCCGTCGGCGGCAAATCCATATAGGTTACCTTCGGCATCTTTGTAGTGTTTCATTTCCATAATTTATCCTTAATATAACTCAACCCAGTTATATATACCTTGTCCACTATTTAATTGATATGTAGCACCAGGCGGAACAATAATAAAGGTTCCACCGTAACTTCCGCAACCGTTAAATTGCCACTGATACCAAGCAACTAACATACTATTAACATAGGCTTGAATAGTTGATGTAACAGAACAAGTAGCTGTTGCACTAACCGCAATAGGATAGCTACGAGAATTTACATATAATGAATTAAAGGATCTACTACCTGATACATTATGCCAAGTCGTTCCACCAAATCCAAGACCTGCTGTAGTTGCCGCGGCAGCGGATGTCCAAGTGGTGCCATCTGAAGTAAGAACATTGCCACCGGTTCCAGGAGTTATTGTTTGGAAAGGCGATGATCCATTACCTAGCAAAACTGCGTTTGTTGTATATGCGGTTGAACCAGTGCCTCCACTTGGAACTGGCAATGGCGAGGACAAACTAGTAATATTAGCATTAGTAATAGTGCTGTTGGCCATATTAATATTGGCCATACTACTATTAGAAATAGTAGCTGAGGTAATAATACCGTTACCAATAGTTCCGCCTGTTATAGCAACTGCATTGGCATTTTGTGTTGACATTGTGCCTAGTGTGCCAACTTTGCTGTTGACAAAAGCAGTGGTAGCTATTTGATTGTTTGCTGATCCAGATACCGGAGTTGGTGCTGTTGCTGAACCCACTAATTGTGTAGTTCCGTTAATTATTAAATTACCCCCGGTAATATTACCTTGAGCACTGATAACTCCAAGAACGCTTAATGTATTTGATCCAGAGTTGTATGTTAATCCACCAGCGGCTCCTACGTTACCGTTGTTGTTGAATAAGACCTGTGTGTTGGATCCACCTACACTAAGGTTACCTGTGATGTTACCTTGGAAGTTTCCAATAAAATATCCAGCTGTTACAATATTACCAGTGGCAGATATTCTTCCTTGGGCTAAAATATTACCAGTAGTAGACACATTGCCAGATACATTAATATTGCCACCAGTGATAGCGGCAGAGGTAAGTTGAGTGGTGATAGTAATATTGTTTGCTGAAACATTACCACCTGTGATTAAATTAGCGCCAGTTACATTACCATACGCACTAACAATACCACTGGTAGAAATATTGCCCATTGTGGCATTTCCAACGGCAGAAATAAATCCAGTTGAGGCTATATTTCCTGCATTTACGTTGCCAGTTACTGATAATGAAGTTAATGTGCCAACTGAAGTAATAGTTGGCTGTGCAGCGTTGCTTACGTTGCCAGCTGTATTGGCAAATGGCGGTATAGACGCAAAGTTTG